>Ga0226835_1000289_pt1 | contig 72885 bp, 65 predicted proteins | sample LAC_MetaG_1_FD_163627 | JGI IMG/M metagenome (GOLD analysis project Ga0226835, IMG submission 163627) | Anaerobic ammonium oxidizing microbial communities from anammox membrane bioreactor (MBR) in UC Berkley, California, United States -... | ecosystem: Engineered > Bioreactor > Anaerobic >... | reverse complement strand
ACGTACTGCATCCAGCTTAAACTGCTTGTCATACGTCTTTCGTCCCTTGCCTTCTTCCATGCCAGTTCTCCTTTCTTCCGGAAGATACTGGCTTTTCTCTGTGCGCGTCAAATGGGGTAAGGTTCACCGGCGAACAAGACGAATGTATGATTTGAGTTTTTCAAATAAGTCCAAGTTTCGTATTTTGTAGCGAAGACATAATCCCCGGACTGAGGAAGGAGGCGGGAATCAATCTCGCGGCCATTTGCGACGTACACTATTTGAATTTTCTTCGCCCTGGCAAACTCCAGCAACACCTTGATGCGATTCAGATTGTTATCACTCATTCGCTCTGCCCAGCCGTCGTTTTCATGATTCGCCCATGGATTGACGATCACGACAGCAGTCTTGGAGGGATCAATACCCACACCGAGGTCATGGTCGAAATTATCTGGAGTGATGTCAATAACTGGGAAGACATAAGGAGCCACTGTTACCGTATCGCCCAACGAGAGAGCCAGTTCTGCGATTTCTGAGGATTGAAACCTTGTTTCAATGCAATTGATCCCCCAAAGGTATCCGAGCTCCGCCCATGATCCTATGCCGTCTCGCATTCCAACAATTCTCAACGAATCCAAATGCCTTTGCCAGATCATGCTGATGCTATTAGGTCTCGAAACAAGGATACACTCAGAAGCATCGAAGCCTGTGTACAAAAGCGTGTTGATGCCCTTCTGTCTCAGGATCTCATCAAACTCCTTCCCACCCCCCGTCTCGTGGACGATTTCCCACGGACGTGGGCTTACAAGAGGGTGAATGTTACCACCGTGGGGCATGTGAACAACTTCAATACCATGGCTCCTCGCGATCTCGATCGCCTTCTGAATATTGGCCAGAATGCCAGGATTTACTTCTGGGACATCCCACACATCGAGTACCACAAGTGCCGTTCTCGAGAGATTAATATCCAGCTGATCAAATTCGTTGCGCGAATCCAATTCAGTATCATAGTCGAGGGAAGATGCTGAGGGGGCAAAACGCCTGACTTTCAGTGTGGCTGTGTCCGAAACAGTGAACGACCACATCGCGCTTGTATCGGGTACGCCGCCAGCATTAACTCCAACCACTCTCCAGAAATATGTCCTCTGGTTTTCGAGATCGCCGGAAAACACAAATGATTCTGTGATTCCTGATGCAACCGACATTAGCGAAAGACTGTCCTGCGACAAGAAAACCTCGTATTTATCGTGATGAGAAGTCCACTCTAAGTAAACTCCCTTTGAGCTAACGTGCGATGTGCCATCCTTCGGCGACACCAACACCTGGGTCTGGACACCCGATGCGGGAGCGGCAGTCAGGACAAAAACAAGAACGCCAGTTTGAATTGAGGATCTCAACTAACAACCGACTCTTAAGTGTTGACCATTCGGTTTCACTCCAGCATCGGTATGATCGATGGAGTTGTCTTTGATCCCAATGCCTACGATCTCGACCTTCTTTAGGAAGGTTTTGGTCGTGAGGATTCTCCAACAATCGAACACCCTTGTTGGTTCGACTGTAACGTAGGAATCATCAATTGTGGCAAATTCAGGGTCATTGGAAGCAATGATCCAAAAACGAGAATGTTCCAAGCATTCTTTCATTGTCCGCGCATACTGAATCGAATCCCCCAAGTAAGCGCGCGCCAATTCCGTGGCAAGGGGGTCATACGCCGTCACACGAATTCCTTCGCGAAGGAATTCACTCACAAGAACTAGAGCCGCTGATTCCTCGACTACAGGTGTATGCGATTTGTAGGCGAGGCCCAGCACGGAAACGCTCTTGTCGCCAGTTTTTTGAAGCAACGTCACAATTCGCGAAGCGATTCTCTTGATATGCTCTTTGTTGACTGCATCTGTGGCCTCCGCAAGCGGTGCCTGCAATCCATGATTTTTCGCGAACGCTGCGAACGCCCTATTGTCACGTGGAAAACATGGGCCACCGAATGGCATTCCACCCTTAAGATAGTACGGAGAGATTCTTTTGTCTGCCCCCAACGCGTTCGTGACAGCGTCCACGTCAGCACCCGGGATTTCTTCACAGAGTGAGGCCAGCGTATTTGCGAAACTGATTTTCATAGTGACAAAAGAATTGAGGGATATCTTCGCGATCTCGGCGCTAACAATCGACATTCTGGAAACATGCGGCTTGTTTTCGCACACCTTCAAATAGACATCCTCTAACTGATCACCATATTGGACGGCACTCTCACCTATCAGCACGAGATCTGGGTTGAGGAAATCCCTGATGACATTCCCCAGGGCAATGAACTCCGGATTGTAACAGACACCAAACCCCTCATTCAACTTGCGACCGGAGAATTTCTCAATGCATGGGATGAGGCTTGATTCAGTCGTCCCGGGCGATACTGTAGAGGTAACAACAAAAAGATGTGAATGTTTCTTGCTGTCCCGTAAAGCCGTTGCAAGTTTTTCCAAAGCGGATTTCAAAAATCGATCTGAAAAATGGCCGTTTGGAAGGCTGGGTGTCGGTGTAATCAGAAATGTTACTTCCGAACCTTCGATGGCTTCCCTGAAATCCGTCGATGCCTTCAAACGCGTGCCCGACCGGTCGATGAGTTCCTGCAATAAGGGTTCCTCGACCGGTGCCTTCCCTGCATTTATGGAGGCGACAACTGCTTCCTTGATGTCAATCCCTACTGTTTCATATCCTCTCGCAGAGAAGCATGCAGCTGAACACGCGCCCAGTTTCCCAAGTCCGATAACTGATATTCTTGTCATATCAAAACCGAGCCCCGTTTTTTGATTTGAAAATAATGTGTGGCAGCGATTGGCATTCTCCATCCCGTTCCAAAGGCACGATCCGTAACCTTCAAACCTGGCGCCGCCTGTTTTCGCTTGAACTCTGATTTCTGAATAAGGATAGCGACATGTTCTACGACCGTTTCTGAATACCCCATATCGACAAGTTCGCTCGTTGTTTTGTGTTCTTCAATCAGATAATGGAGTATCTCGTCAAGAATGTCATAGGGTGGAAGAGTGTCTTGATCCAGCTGATGAGGTCGTAGCTCGGCAGATGGGGGTTTTTGGAGTATTTCAATCGGAATCACGTTCTTAGTTCGGTTCAGCCACAGCGCAATCTTGTAGACCATTGTCTTCCACACATCGGAGATAACTGCCAACCCGCCCGACATATCTCCATAAATTGTACAATAGCCGACGGCTAATTCAGATTTGTTCCCCGTTGTAAGGAGGAGGGCATGATGCTTATTCGAAAGAGCCATGAGGATGTTCCCGCGAATTCTTGATTGGATGTTCTCTTCCGTGACATCCTCGCTTAGTCCCGCAAATGCGTTCCCAAGCATTCGTTTGTACGCACCCATCGCGTCATCGATCGGTATCTTGATCACTTTCATGCCAAGGTTGGCTGCCAGTTTTTCAGAGTCGGAGATGCTTCCGCCACTCGAATAAGGGGACGGAAGCATCACACCCAATACATTCTCGGCCCCCATCGCCTCCACTGCAATCGCCGCTGTCAAAGCAGAATCAATTCCACCCGACAGACCCAGGAGTACACGCTGAAAGCCGCATTTCCGAACGTAATCCCTTGTACCAAGGACAAGCGCGTTGTACACCTCTTCTTCAGCTAATTGACCCCGGATTGATATGCCCTGAAGCGGAGAAGCCACATCAACGACAATCACATCTTCCTCAAAAGCATGCGCCTGCGCTATGAGAAACCCATGCGCGCTGAATACACAACTGCGGCCATCGAAGACAAGGTCATCATTACCGCCGACCTGATTCACATAAACAACTGGTTTTGCATATTTCTTCGCGATAGCAGCTATCATGTCAGTCCGCACGCGATGTTTGCCAACGACAAATGGCGAAGAGGATAGATTAATGATGACGTCAAATTCCTGGCCAACCAGGGATTCTAGGGGGTCAGTTTGATATCGACGGTGTATCCAGAAATCCTTATCATTCCAAATATCCTCGCAGATCGTAACCGCAAGCTTCGCCGCAGTCCCTTTTTCAACGCGGACTGAATGATAGGCAGAGAAATACCTGTCTTCCTCAAAAACGTCGTATGTGGGAAGCAGGTTCTTTCGGAATCGTGTCACTATCTCGCCATCCATAACAAGGAACGCGCTGTTATACAGGCGTTTTCCTGCAGTCTCCGGATTCAACTCAGGAACTCCAACGATGAGGGGAGGGCCATTCTTAAGCTCAGCTGCAAGTCGTTGAACCGTTTCCTCTGAAACCCGCACAAATTCTTCACTGAGTAACAAGTCTCTTGGTGGGTATCCCGTGATAGCCAACTCTGAAGAAACACAGACCTCCGCCCCTCGATCACCGGCCTGTAATGCAGCCTGCAGGATTTTTTTTCGGTTTCCGTCAAGGTCCCCCACTTTAAGGTTGAGCTGAAGAATACCAATTCTCAAGAGACTGCTCCTTTGTGCGCGGAACCATTCTGCGGGGATGTCAGAAGCTCTTCGTACCTCGGAAGAATGGCATCCCTCGAAAACTTCTCTTGAACAAACTTCCTTCCGGTCTCCCCAATCCTTTCCCGCAACTCCTTTGACCGATACAAAGAGAGGATAGAATCCCTAATCTTATCCGGCCTTTCAGGTTCGATTAACAGGGCCCCCCCCTTAGATTCTGCAACCACCCGAGCAGTGTCGCTCCTGTCGTTTGCAGCGACGATTAACGGGCGTCCGCTGCTCATATACGTGAGAATCTTGCTCGGCATGCAAAAATCAATAACCGCTTTGTAATACGATGCAATCAGAACGTCTGCCGCAGCAAGTTGAAACGGGAACATTTCGTTTGGCTGCAATGGCAGGAAACGGACATTGGACAAGTGCATCTCCTGGGCGGCTCGCACCAACTCTTCCTTCTGAATACCGTCTCCAATCAAGGTAATCAGAATGTCGGAGTCGGTTTGCAGATCTCGCGCAGCATCAAGGATTGCTCGCAGATTGTCCTTTTTACCGAAAGCGCCTGAAAACATCACTATGAACATATGGTCGGAGATGCCGTGTGTCGACCTGAAAACATTGTGACGTGTGCTAACGGCGCTGAAATTCAAATGACCCCAGTTTGGGATTAACGAGATTCTTTCATTTGGGATCCCTTTGCGAGCAATGTTCTCACGAAAACCACTGGAGAGTACAGAAACGGCATCCGCACGCCGAAGGACGAAATTCTCCAGTCTGTCTACAAAAGCATTCACGACTTCGCTCTTGATCAATTGGGTTGCCGTTAAAGCTTCGGCTACGAGATCTCTGACCTCAACTACAACCTTCGATTTGAACAGAAATCGGAGAAGGAATCCTGCAAAGGCAAGCGTTGGGGGCGGCGAAACGACATAGACAACATCATAGCGATGAAAAAGAAAACCCACGCATACAAGGCATTGAATCGAGAAGATGGTGTCGCTTATTATTCTCCTTACGGCGCGCGGAATGCGCGGAACATATGTCCAGCATCGAATAAGCCGCATATTTTCGTCGGTTTCAACTGAATAGAATCGCCCTCGATACTCTTGTTGCACCCGCCATTCGGGGAAATGGGGAAACGAAGTGATAACGGTTACCTGATGACCCCTTGAAGCCAGAAACTGGCTTATCTCCGTAACAAAGGGGGCGATCCCTGTCAACTCAGGCTTGTAATACTTAGAAAGAATCAGAATATTCATTTGCAATAAATGCATCGTCAGGAAAGTGTTTTAGACCTGCGCAACGCACACAAGGACAATTTGTTTCCCCAACGGCCGCTAATTGCATTCAAAATATGAAAAATAGAAGCAAAAACGAAGAAGAAAGGCAGAAAATCGAAAATCCGATAAAATGATTTTGGCTTGTGATGATAATACATAAAGTACCTCTTAAATGAGGCCATGGTGAAGCCCAAGCTCTCAAAGAGAGAGTGCAATTCGGCTCGCGACAGCCGGTATACATAATTTCCAGCTTCTTCAACATCAATGGAGAGGCCAAGCTTGACCGCCAGCCTAGTGACCACTGCATTTGCGGGTTCAATAACAAGGACGCCTTTTGAGCTTACCCGACACATTTCACGAATGCCAAGATGTGGCAGGGGGAGATGATGGAGACCATCGTGAACTACACAAAAATCAAAAGCCTGATTACGGAAAGGGAGATGCTCGGCGTCGCCGACGACCAGCGTCACCCTAAACCCATAGATATCTGATCTGTTTTTAGCTCTCTTAACGGCATTCGAACTGATGTCCAGAGCTGTGACCTCCGCTCCCGCTGACGCAAGAAACTCGGCGTCCATCCCTGACCCGCAACAGACGTTAAGGACTTTCATTCCTCTTAACGGTTGCGGCGATTGATTTATCAGGGTTCTAAACTTGTATTTCATCAAAAAGCCATAGAGCCTGCCAGACCCGTGAGGTCTGTGAGTCTCAAACTCCGGATCTTCCGGTTCATCGAAATATCTTCCCTGCTCGCGCTTTTGATCCCTCATTCATTAACCTGAACATAGCGTTCTTTGATTACGTGGTCGATTGCCGAAATTACAGATGACACTTCAATTAGTTCCATGCAAACAGGTAGCCCGCAACCATGTGGGAGACTAAAATAGCACGGACTACATGGCAGATTCTTGCTAATCACTGTTGTGTGCTTGAATGGTGCCGTCCATGGTGCCACCGTTGGACCGAACAGAGAGATCGTTCTAGCACCAACGGCAGATGCGATATGCAAAACGCCGCTGTCATTCCCCACAACGACACAAGAATCAGCTAAAAGGGCAGCAGTTTCACGAAGGGTGAGTTTTCCGGCAAGTGATACTGCATGTGAGTCGTCTTGGGGCAGAATCTTTCGGCAAAGCGCAACCTCGTCACTGCCACCCACCAGAACGACTGTAATATCTTTATGCTTGCGGTAAAAATGCACGACTTGTGAAAAAAATCGAACCGGCCAACGTTTGTGACTTTCGGCCTCACCAGAGCCGGGATGTACAACCAACAACTTGTCAGGAACAGCCACTCCCGCCTCTTTGATGAGCGCCCTCACTTTTCTCCGGTCATTCCCGTCGAAATAGCAAGTGGGTTCTGGCTTTTCATGGATTCCCATTGCCGCCAGGATTCGCCAATTGTTGACGACTTTGTGAAGTGAAAAGTCAGGTACGCCCGCATGAGTATATATAAATGAAAAGATATGATCATTCTCTCCGACACGATACTTTGCTCCCGACCACAGGGCAAGGAGCGGAGCCTTGAACCTGTCTGTCGCATGGTCTATTACAATCAAGTCAAACTCCCTCTTCCTTATCTTCCAAAGGAACTCAATATACTCTCTGATGCTGTGTGATCGATGAACATCGAAAGTCAGGAAGTCGTCGACTTGAGTCTTGCCGCCAAAAATCCCAGTTTCGCTGTCGCTCCTAACAACAGCAGTAATCTTGCACCCAGGGTTCCATGACCGTATCCCTTGAACTAGAGGAGTTGAACAAATAACATCCCCAATGCCATGAAGCATGAGAACTAGAACCGAAGAAACCTCACTGGGGTCACAATATGGAGACCGTTTACCACACCACATCAACAGATCTTTCTCGCGACAAGAATGAAATTGTCATCTCCACAGTCTTTCTTGGTCCCGCCATTTGTCTCGCGTTGCGACTGAAGATCCAAAGATGCCCGTCGAATCTTGGCGTCCAATGAGGTAATACGATCAAGTTGCCCCTCAAGAATCCGTCGCACTCGCTTGAACGTCGGAATCATGCCAGTTTTTAGCAGACCCTTCTTCAACATAGATTTCAGGTACGTTTTTGCGGGTCTTGTTGGAATTCCAGAATAAGTAATAACACCCTCCGCGCTGAACCCAAACCGTCCAAGGATGTGTGCCAAATTGCTTGGGTTGTAAATAAAAATATGAAATGGATTAAACCCCTCCCAGCGTTCTTTGAGAATGGAGATTCGTTTAGCCGCTCCGTTTGGAGTATCGAAAATAACCATCCCACCGCATTCAACGATGGACGATAGAGTTTCCAAGAATTCGATGGGATAAGGTATATGCTCTAGAACATCAAGTACAAGAACGGTGGGATACTGCCCGTTCTTTTTCTCCAGAAAATCCTCAATTGTTCCGTTAAACGTCGAAACTCCCAGTGTCCTTTCCGCAAAATTGGCCGCAGCCGTAGCCAACTCAATACCTTGCACCTCCCAGCCGAGTTGCTTTAGAATACGTAGCCCATAGCCTTTTGCGCTACCGACGTCCAGTACTCTCTTCTTGTCGCCTGTATCAATCAAATGAATAATCCTTCGAAGCTGCGATTGAGTCCTCGCAATCTCTGATCTGTCTGACCTCTGAAAGAAGTAATACTTCTCGTCGTACATGGATGCTATTTCATTGTCAGTCATCCTTGGGGAGTTGAAGAGAAGCCCACACGATTGGCATTCGCGAATTATGAATTCATTGAGGTACTGAAACTCCTCAAAAAAGCAGCGATGCTGAATCTTGCTTGGACTGTTCGCACAAAATGGGCATTCAATAATTTGCATGTTGTTATGTCAAGCCTTCTCGGGCCTGAAAACGTATCGAGTGGAAAATGGCTTGCACATAGAGAACGGGATAATGACGACCATGGCCTTGATGAGACTCAAGGGAAGGTTAATAAGGTCATCTTCGAAAATCAACAATTGAGCTATTATGAAAAAGGATAGGACTATCCGAAAGGAGGAGCCACCACGAAAAAAGGTTACAGTGGAGTACACCAGCAGTCTCGCCATGATATATGCTGCCAAGAGAAACCCGAAAACAAAGAAGTTTCCGTACGCGTCTGTCACCCTTCCGGAATTGACATCCATGGTTTCATTGTGGAGATCAGTGTAACGAACCATGAGGTGGCTTTCTGCATCGGTCATAAAAGTCTTTTTGAGGTATTCACTTTCTTCCGGATAGAAAAGTGGCGCATAGGTAAGAAAAATAGGAACGGACCAAACAGCCCCGAGCGCAAAGCCGTCTCTCGACGCACCGGGAGTGATTTCGGAGATGAAGAACACGAGGTCGAGGCGAGACCAAAATTCGCCCCCGCTGATTTCCGGGGACTTGTAAAAGGGGTCAAAATATTCAAGCTTTATTCCTTCGAAAAAGAAATTGCTGCGCACATTAATGACGACGCGGTAAGAATAGATCAGCACAAGGGCAGCCACAACGACCAAAATCTTCTTCGTCCGCCTCTTCATCTTTAATCTTCCCCCAGTGACATACCAAAGGCCAACGAGGAAAAAGACCATTAAAACCGAAAGTAACCTCGAGTTAACGATCGAGAATAGAAATAAGACAATACCGGATGTTAGGAGGGCTAAGCCCGATGTCTTCCTCACCAATGATCCTACGTCGGCCAACCTCCACATCAGAAACGCGAGGCCAACAATGGCATAGCCTCCTCTCCCGAATATTCTCAACAATCCCAATTCGATCAGAGATAATTCTGCCTTTGCCTCCGGCAATCCGGTGCTCAACCTGACAAAAACAAGCTCATTCAATGAAATCGTGGCAACAAAACCGATGGTAACCAAAATAATACCGATGCTGGCAATCAGAGCCCCATTCGGGTTAACTGAAAGTCCTACACGATTTGTTTCACTTGGCATTGCTCTTGTCATGTGCTTTCGATAAGTCATGATCATCGGAACCATGAACAAGAGAAGAAGCGAGAGCTCGACCGCTACATATCTCACCTGCCTCTCATCGTCTTCTATTGGGAAGTTCACTGTTGGGGCCAGAAAGAGATATACCCACACCTCCACAATCAGTAATAAAAGAAAGAAATCCCTTTCGATTCTCAAATCAAACAGCTTCCAAGCCATAACGATGAAGAGAATTGCTAGTGCACAAACGAATCCTGAAATGAGCATCATGCAGTCCTCATCGCGTCCTGATTGCTTCTAAACTTCGTTGACACGGTTGCGCTGCTCATCTGCAAATCTCCGACCAAGTCAACCAGCTTCTCTGCCCCGGCTCCACCCTCTTTCCACCCCGGCCAATGAGGCCGTCAAGAATGCCCTTATATCGAAGACTCAGAGATCCCATGGTTTCTCTGCGGGGGCGGATAATGAATCTCACGGAGTAACCCAAAAGCAAGGTGATCCCCATAAGAATAGCGCACACTCTACCCCTGTTGATCCGGATGAAGACTATCTGGTTTCTAACATAATAGTAAAGCTTCCAATAATTCTGGGGATCAAAGATTCCAGGAGCAACAAATTCTGGCGGGTCATGATGAATCACTCTTGCCTTCGGGGCCATCACCGCTGGAAAACCTCGAGTCAATCGAAATGTATATTCCAGATCATCTAAGAGGATGAAGAAATCTTCACGAGGTAGGCCGACTTCTCGTGCCCGCTCCGCGTTAATCAAAATCCCGACAAATCCGTTTGCATCAATTGGGAGGCACGTGACGTCCTCATTTTCTTTTCTTGGAAACCATTCCTCGGCAGTATAATATTTGAATCCAAAGTACGTCTTTATCAGGCGCTTGTTGTGGTACAACTCGAAAGACGCCTTTTTCGATCCATACACGAGAGGAGCCACAAAGGCAGGCATTGAATGAGCGCACTCCAGGAGCCGTTCCACACAATCTTCTGCGGGTTCTGTATCATCATCCATAACCCAAATCCAGTCACTCCCGCTTTCGAGTGCCGCTGCAATCCCAGTTCGCTGGCCTCCAGAACTACCGCTATTCTCTTGGGTGATAATTGTGAGGTCTTGTTGCTTCACTAACCATTCCAAGGTCCCGTCAGTGCTAGAGTTATTCACAACAATCGTCTCATGTACACTTTCGGTCTGTGATCGGATTGCCCAAATACACCGTTGTAACAGCGAAAGTCTATTGTAAGTGACAACAACTGCACTAACCTTCATTTGCAATTTCCTTCACAAATACTGACAGCGCTCTCGCAACAACCTGATCCATATTGTAATATTTGTAGTCCGCCAGCCTTCCCAAGAAAACCACCGACCTGCCAAGCTTTCTAACTTCTTCTTCGTACCTGCCGAAAACTCCTGTGTTTTCCGCGCGGGGAATGGGATAATATGGCTCATTCTTTCCCCACTCGTGCGGCTCAGGAAATTCAATCGCAATGGTTGTTGTGGAGCTAAGCTGGCCCGTCAAATGCTTAAACTCGGTGATCCGTGTGTGACGACCATGGTTTGGATAGTTGATCTGACCGACTTCTTGGAAAATAGGGATTGCTTTGTTTTCCAATTCAAATCTCAGGCTTCTATATGGGAGCCTTCCGTGTACAAAATCGAAGTATTCATCTAGTGCCCCGGTATAGATCAATCTAGAAAACCTGATTGTACTGACAAGATCTCGATAATCTGTTGAGAGAAGCAATTCGATATTCTTGTGCGCCAGGATCTTTTCAAACATTCTTGTGTAACCCTCGGATGGAATTCCTTGGAATTCATCATGGAAATAGCGGTCATCTCTGCTCACAACAATTGGAACTCGTGCCGTGACTGATGAATCGAGGTCTTCAGGTTTATACCCCCATTGCTTAACAGTGTAGCCGAGGAAAATCTTCTCGTAAACAAAATCTGCCAATCGTCGAATCGAAGCAACCTTCGACCTTCTTAACTGAAGAATTGGGACTTTTACACCAAAGCCATACTCGTTAATAAGCGTCTCCGTAAGTCGCCTCGCCTCAACCTTTGAAAACAATAAATCAATTGAATTCAGATTAAACGGCACAGGAACTTTTTCTTCCTCAATGACCGCTAGAACCTTGTGATAGTACTGCCGCCACGAAGTAAATGCGCTGAGGTACTCCCATACCATGAATGAATTGGTGTGAAAAATGTGAGGCCCATATTTGTGGACGAGAATGCCGTGATCATCTCGGAAATCAAAGGCATTCCCGCCAATGTGATTTCTTTTATCGACTATCAATACTGTTTTGTTTAACTGGCTGGCAATCCGTTCGGCAATTACACAGCCGGAATAACCTGCACCCACAACCAAGTAATCATACTTCATTGTTGGTCAGTCAGCGCGATGAAGTGTGCCAAACGAGATACGCGCAAGCGGAAACGACAAAAAACTCGGCAGACAACACGGAGAGACTCATCCCTTCGTGACCACCGACAGGAACAAGAATGAGTGCCAAGAAAATGTTAACCGTACCAGCGACAATGAGTATTCTATTGAACCACCTTTCAAGGCCTAAAGAAATCATCCATTGAATTCCCAAAACGTTGCTCACACCGATCAGGATGGGAAGCGGCGCCATAATTGTTAAGGACCCTGCTGTTTGACTGTAACCATCCCCCAAGACAGTTCTTACTATCGGATCAGTCCATACAAGCATTGTGACCATGAAGAGAGCCCCGGTTAGAGTCGTAGCAGCAAGAGACGCACGGAGAATCCGCCGGGCCTCGATCCCCTGACCTTTCGCCATCAAATTACTAAAGCGCGGTAATAGGGCCTGATTCAGCGGCACAAAGAGTCCCGCGAAACCCTTCGCTATCCTCTCCGCTCCCGCAAAGTATCCAACAACAATGGGGGGGCAAAACAAACTCAAAATAAACGAATTTCCTATCGTGTAAAGACTTGCAGCCCCACGAAAGACGAAGAGACTCCATCCCATCCTAAGGGCGGCACAGGTTTCCTTGACCGTTGGGCGCTTAAATTGGTTGTGTCGATATACGATGGCAAATCCAGCGCATGTCGCAATCGCAAAACAAAGTCCCTGAATGACAAAAACAAGGTCCGCGTCTTTTGGACTTCGCACGAGTAAGACAATCATGATAACCGAAACGAGTCTGCTCGAAATCTCAATGATGACGATCCGCTTCGTTTGCTCGAGAGCCTGAAAATACCATGTTAGACTAAAAGCTTGTGCGACAGCAGGACCGAGCCCCCATATGGCGAGGCCGAATTCGGTCGGTTTCAAAGGAATTGCAGTCAAGGCCAAGACCGCCAGCGAACCAGAAGCGACGGTGAGAACAAGCTTTGCGCCAAGAACCCCCGACAAGATCGCGCTAATTCGGCCTGGGTTATTCCTCTCCCGAGCAACTTCTCTCGTTGCAGAAAGACCAAAGCCGTAGTCAATGATTGCCCCCAAATATGCTCCCATCGATTGTGCTAGAGCAATGACACCCCAGGTGGCCGGGCCCAGGACGCGGGCCAAGTATGGAATAAGAAGGAGAGGGAGAAGAACGTTTGCAAAGTGAAGGCCATATAGCGAAACAATATTTACATGTAGTTTCTCGTTCTGCAGTTGCATATCGGATCGTGAATGTTACCCGCGACAGAGCGTAACACAAAACGAGAGGCAACAAGCCCGCTCGCCACCGACACAATTGCTTCGCCAGGGAATTCGACAGGCGACGACAAAATCGGCGGTCAACCCTGACTCTTCTGAGAGAATGCCAACCTACTTGTGACGAGCGCAAATTGCCGCCGATATCTATTTGCAACGATCACGCCCATGATCGTTGCAGTGAGGGCAAAGAGAAAGGCTGTAACACCAAGCAGAGCCCTCTTCGGAGATTCGTGTTTCTGCGACGGGCGGGCTCTATCCATCACGTTTATGATGGGGATGTTCTTGATCTCTTCCACACGCGCCAGCTCATACTGCCTTTTCAATTCCTCATACAGCGTCGAATTGATCTCAACCTCTCTTAGAAGCCTACCTTGTTCGAGGAGAAGTTGAGGTGAATCCCCCACCCGTCGATTCTTCTCCCTGAACTCCTTAAGCCGATTCTCAGAGTTTTCCAAATCAACTTGAACCTGGCTAAGGCGATCCTCGATCCACTTCCTTTGTTCCGTGGCGCTCGAAGTCCGTTTTGTTCTCATAAATTCGTCCATAGATCGAAGGACATTGTTTATAATATCAGCCGAGAGAGTGGGCTCAATCGTCTCAATTGAGATAGTTACAACTCCGGTTCTCGGATCGTACGAAACCTGAAGCTCGTCGCGTAGTTTGCGAAGTGTAAGTTCATAATCCCTATCCGCACTATGTTCATCGATATCCCATACCTTGGCGAGGTTCAACCTCCCGTCCTCGGTGTGGTATTCGGCATAAATAACATTTTTTAGGACTGCTTCGGATTTGATTATGGTCGGATATAGTTTTTCAAGCGAACCCTCGCTACCTACGTTGAGTCCGGCCAGGGCGGCCAAGTCGGTTAGCCCACCTAGCGCGGCCAGTTTGCTTTTTTCGGTCTCTGGTAACAAGGTTGCCGAGGACTTATAGTATTCTGGGAGGAGGAGGCTGATGATGACGGCGCCGACGGTTGCAATGGCGGTTACCGTGGCTATGAGTTTCCTCGATCCCCAGAGTACGGAGATTAATTCCACCCAATCAATGGAACTCTCTTGATCCTCAGTTAAGGCTTGTATGTCCTGGTTTTCGGTCATTACAGATGTTAAAAAGCAAACTGCAAAAATCAAAAAGCAATAAAACAGCAAAAGGAAAAAAGAAAGGACACGGTTCCAGCACTCGACATCAGATCCATCGACCCGACCACGCCCAAGAGTTTCTATTTTATTTTTGATTTTTCATTTCTTTTTGACTTTTGATCTTTTCTGTTTCATCCCCTGCTTTGCGTGTCTCCGCCTTCGCTATCATGCTGCTGAGGATATTCGTCAGCTCCTGAGCCTCCGCACCCAACCTCTGCTGTTCGTTTGCCAAATCACCCGGACAGTACAGGAGACTCAGGAAAAACTTGCTCTCGTTTGCTTCCCGGCGAGACGTCCTGAGCTTCATCAGACGATCACGCTTCCCAAGACTGTCCGCCGCTTCATTGTAATTGGCACCAACGGATGGCGCACATCGATACAGTTGATCAGCGATTCTTATGTTTTGTCCCTTCTTGGGGACTTTGTCGAGTAAAGCAAACACATCATGCGCAAAGATCGTACAGCGCTCGAGAAAATCGAATACCGGCATAATTCCCCCCATGGAAATAGAAAAAAGCAAAAATCAAAAGACAATAAATCAGCAAACAGCAAAAAGAAAGATATTTCCTCTTTCTTGTTGATTTTTCATTTCGGTTTGTCGTTTTCCCTTTTCTGTTTTGTCATGAGCCTCGTTACTCCGCCATCGATTTCGCGGGCTAAGGGGCGTCTATCAAGCACTCTTCATCAAGATCCCATGATTCAGCACTTCCACCCGGCAAGCCGCCGAAATTTCGGGGGCTAGGGGCGGGAGTTATGCACGATTAACGAATACCCGACCATGAACCAATAACCAGAACCGGTAACTTCGTGACCAAAAGGAACAAACTAACCAACCAAAAACTCCTGTCGCGCCCCCTCGATTTCGCGGCCAGGGGGCAAATGTGAAGCAATCCCCATCAAGATCCCATTTGGTTAAAAAAACAATCAAACAACAAAAAGAAAAAGCAAGGCAGTTCCGGCGCTCGACATCAAATCCGGCTACGTGATCACGCCCAAACATTTCTCTTTTCTTTTTGACTTTTCATTTCGGTTTGTCGTTTTCCCTTTTCTGTTTTGTCATGAGCCGCGCTACTCCGCCACCCCCGCGCGGCCGAAATTTTGGCTTCCCAAGTTCTCTCATTTGAGCCATCCCTTCCTCGCTAACCACATCGGAACGGGACGGTGGCTAAGCGCTAAAATGAGGCACCTAAGAGTGAAGATCCGACGATTCTGTGATGGATTTCAAAATGTGATCCCGGAACAGTGAGCTTTGGTATCGACGACATTCTATTTCTTCAGGTCGTTCAACATTTGTTGAATCCGGGGAACAATCGTTGGGATCCGCTCCTTCACGACAAGCCACACCGCTTCAGGATCCACGCCGAAATAAAAGTGGATGATCTTGTCCCTCATTCCCGCCATTTCTTTCCACGGAATATCCGAATAGTTGTCGCGAAGACTGTCTGGCACGTTCTTGGCGGCCTCACCAACGATTTCAAGCGATCGGACGACAGCATTGAAGGTTTTCTTGTCATTTCTGAATTGTTCGTACGTCATTCCCGAAACGAATCCGGTCGCCTCCCGCATCGCTTGAAGAATATCGTTTAGATAAAGCTCAACATTCCGCGTCATAACGCGACGGTCGTTGCATTCACCGCTTCACGCAACTCTTCACGTACGTCACGCTTTGGAACCAGATCCACTTTAAGACCCAATGCCTCGCTCAGGTAAATCTCCGCCCCTACAAGCTCCAGGAGACTTATAGGGCGCACTATATCTACAAGAACATCCAGATCACTGCCTGGCCCTTGCTCGCCTCGCGTGTAAGAACCAAAGATGCCCACAATGGAAACGCCATAGTGTTCCCTCAAATGAACGTTCTGCGCTCTGAGAAATGCCCGTATATCCTCCAATGATTTCATGCCTTGTTGCTTTCAGGGCATCGTTTGTACCTGACGCTTACTCCGGCTAACGCCGGGAGATCGGATAGCCCTCCCAAGGCTGCCAGTTTACTTTTTTCGGTCTCCGGGAGCATGGTTGCTGTTGATTTATAGTACTCTGGCAGGAGTAAGCTCACGATGACGGCGCCGACAGTTGCGATTCCTGTCACGGTGGCAATAAGCTTACGCGAAGACCAGAGAACGGAGATGAGCTCGACCCAGTCTATTGAGGTTTCTTGTTCCTCTGGTAACGGTTGTATGTCCTGGTTTTCTGTCATTACAGATGTTAAAAAGCAAACTGCAAAAATCAAAAAGCAATAAAACAGCAAAAGGAAAAAAGAAAGGGCAAGGCCTCCAGTAGTATTTCCTGGTTGTCTTGTATCGCACCAGTAAGGAAAAAGAAAACCGCAAACATCAAAAGGAAATAAAAAGGCAAAATACAAAAAGAAAGAGCACGGTTCCAGCACTCGACATCAGATCCATCGACCCGACCACGCCCAAGAGTTTTCTATTTTATTTTTGATTTTTCATTTCTTTTTGACTTTTGATCTTTTCTGTTTCATCCCCTGCTTTGCGTGTCTCCGCCTTCGCTATCATGCTGCTGAGGATATTCGTCAGCTCCTGAGCCTCCGCACCCAACCTCTGCTGTTCGTTTGCCAAATCACCCGGACAGTACAGGAGACTCAGGAAAAACTTGCTCTCGTTTGCTTCCCGGCGAGACGTCCTGAGCTTCATCAGACGATCACGCTTCCCAAGACTGTCCGCCGCTTCATTGTAATTGGCACCAACGGATGGCGCACATCGATACAGTTGATCAGCGATTCTTATGTTTTGTCCCTTCTTGGGGACTTTGTCGAGTAAAGCAAACACATCATGCGCAAAGATCGTACAGCGCTCGAGAAAATCGAATACCGGCATAATTCCCCCCATGGAAATAGAAAAAAGCAAAAATCAAAAGACAATAAATCAGCAAACAGCAAAAAGAAAGATATTTCCTCTTTCTTGTTGATTTTTCATTTCGGTTTGTCGTTTTCCCTTTTCTGTTTTGTCATGAGCCTCGTTACTCCGCCATCGATTTCGCGGGCTAAGGGGCGTCTATCAAGCACTCTTCATCAAGATCCCATGATTCAGCACTTCCACCCAGCAAGCCGCCGAAATTTCGGGGGCTAGGGGCCCGGACGAGATACCGGTGTCAGCGTGAAGACACGTGCCAACAGTGATGCTTTGCCAATATCCCCCTGACGTAACGCTTCGCGAACGTCATCAATCTTCTGAGCATCTTCTACAGACAAGTACGGAGACCACGCATCATCGGTTTCCACCAACTCCACATCAACTTCGGCAACATATTTTCCCTCGTGCACAAGCTTTGTATGTACTCTCTTCATCATCGCTTCCTCCTCAAGAAATCATCGCTCCACTTGTCTTTGGTTGGCCTGTAAGCCGTCACGAGCACCGCAGGTCCACTCTTCCCTTTCGGGATGCCCCAGACAACGTGAACTGGCCGGCCGTCGAAACTCGATTGGAGCACCAAGACACAAGGACCTTTCGCATAATCAGGATAATCCTCAACGACAACACCCTTCTTGACCCCGTCGATCAATTCAGCGACGAGAATGTTCTCCGACGACAACTCATCGTAACCGTGGTCTGAGATTCGGACGTCCCCATTGTCTATCGGCTTACCAATTCGTATGAGTGTCTGACTCACCGCCTCCCCCTTGTTTCATCAGAATTTAATCAATAATCGACGTTCTTGCTTCTTGCGATGGCGATGAGTTTCCACGATCTCCGGAGAACTGAGATCAGCTCTACCCAATCTATGGAACTTTCCTGGTCCTCAGTTAAGGCTTGTATGTCCTGGTTTTTTGTCATTACAGATGTTAAAAAGCAAACTGCAAAAATCAAAAAGCAATAAAACAGCAAAAGGAAAAAAGAAAGGGCACGGTTCCAGCACTCGACATCAGATCCATCGACCCGACCACGCCCAAGAGTTTTCTATCTTATTTTTGATTTTTCATTTCGGTTTGTCGTTTTCCCTTTTCTGTTTTGTCATGAGCCTCGTTACTCATCGATTTCGCGGGCTATGGGGCATCTATCATGCACTCTTCATCAAGATCCCATGATTCAGCACTTCCACCCAGCAAGCCGCCGAACCTCGGAACCTGAAACTCGAAACCTGAAACCATTTTCTACCATCCCCTCGCAAGCATCATCTTCATTGGCTCGAGGGTGCGGCGAAACGGATCGAGCTTCAATCCGAGAATCTCCAACGTCACCATCCCCAGCAACGATTCATCGCCCTCCTCGCCCAGAATGACAGGCGTGTGACCGCTCCCCTGCGGCAACACGATGCGACACTCGGAGACCTTCCGCTGTATCACGGTTCCATCCGCAAGCGTGAAATCCATTTCCCGAACAGGGACAAGATCAACGGCCCTCCAATGCTCCTCCCCAAGCAAGGTATAGGTTGCCCCGCTGTCAACAAGAAACCGGACCCGCCGGTCTTTTCCGGTCGGTCCCTCTATGCTCCCCTCGATGAAGGTCATGCCCATGATGGTATCCCCCCAATGGTTAAATTGGTTATTTGGTTATTGGCCTCTGTTTGCTACCGCTGGTCTGCTTTCTCTTCGATAGAACTCGTGCCTACGGCGTGTCGATTTTCTTTGCTCGTCCAAAGAAAATCGACGAAAAGTCCCGCTGTGCGGGATCCCGCTATCCATAGCCTTTTATAGAGCGGGAAAAGGACGGCGAAATCGAAACGCACGCCAAAGGAATTACTACCACTCTCTTCTCTATGACCATCAGTTACTGCAACCATCATCCAAATCAATTACCGGGGATCCAAGACTCCCTCCCCGCGCCCCCTCGATTTCGCGGGCCAGGGGGCAAATGTGAAGCAATCCCGATCAAGATCCCATTTGGTTCAATAAAACAATCAAACAACAAAAAGAAGGAGTAACACAGTTCCGGCGATTGACATCAGATCCGGGACCTCATCATGCCCAAACGTTTCTCTTTTCTTTTTGATTTTTCATTTCGGTTTGTTGTTTTCCTTTTTCTGTTTTGTCATGAGCCTTCCCAGTAAACCGCATCGGAACGGGACGATGGCTCCGGCTTTCTGCCCGCTCCTCACTTGGTAACCTGTATGATTCCTATCGTGATCGCCGCGAGGCTTGCTAAGATTGTCGCCAGGTCGCGGAGAACGGGAAGCGTTTTATCTTCCTTCTCAACCCTCTTCGGCACATACACGGCACTACCGGGCAAAATGTCCCCCTTCTCCCACTTCTTGCCGCCGGGAAGCATGACGTAGATGCGGCTCTCGTCGGCTTCGTCCTTCAAGCCGCCCGCCTGCTCTATGTAGTAATCCTCATCCTCCCCTTCCTTATACAAGATTGCCGACGGCACAAACACCTCGCCAAAGACACGAACAACATCTTCGAAATACGAAATGTATATCGAATCGTTCTCATACAACACAACGTTGTCGCGTGAATTTGGATCGCCCACCGCCTTGCGGAAATCAATGGGAATCTGACCGGTCTGAATGGAATCCGCATAGCCCCCGCGACGGTAAAACCGCGAACCCTCGAGATACGCGCCGGGCCTCAGCCCTCCAGCCCTCTGAATAATGTCCGCCAAACGCTCGCCCTCGTACCGGATCGGATACGGACCAGGATACATGACGTAACCACCGATATCGACAAACTTCTGAACGGTGAACTTCGGATCGGACGGCACAAACACGTAATCGAAATCCCGAAGCTCGACTCTGCCGGCACCGGCATCAGACGAATAATCGAAGGGCTCGTTCAGCTTGATGACCCGCGTATAAACTCCCAGCTCCGTGGTATCGATCCGCGAAATCTCCCAGCCCGTCGATGCCGCATCCTCCATGAGTCCCCCGGCGACCAGAACCAGGTCGTGGACAGTCATGCCCTCGTGACGAGTATAGTAATTGGGCACGGCCACGGCACCACTGATCGCGACACTGCGGACAGGCCGGAATTCCTTCTCTCTGAACAACACCACGCTGTCCTCGTTGGCCAGCTCCAGATTGTCCCCAGGATGGTTCTCCATGACACCCTGAACGCTGAAGGACATGGTCTGGCGCCGCAAATTGGGAAGCATTCTGAACAATAGCCCCCGATCCATGAAGGTGCCGCGAGCCAGACTGTCGGCATCGGCAATCAGGTCGCTGATGCGCATTCCGGACCGATAGGCAAACGGGCCGGGCTTGTTGACACTGCCGGTGATAAATACGCGGTTCTCCGGCAGGGTGGTCATGCGATAGACGGACACGATATCGCCATCCTCGAGGGGCGTGGAGGCATTCCTGAACTCGGAAAGGGACCTGAAGCTCACGTCGATATCGAGCATGCCCTGTGGATATTTGTCGCGCTGGTCAAACGGAACAACGCGCTCAATGTGGACCCTGCGAAAATCGGTGTTAAACCGGGTGCCTCCGCCCATTTCCAGAAGATCCTTCAGGGTCTCTTTTTCGCCCAGCTCATAGATGGCCGGACGGACCACATTGCCTATAATTGCCACGCGTTTGGCCGCCGCATAAACATAGACGACATCCCCGTCCTGCAACCTGACGTCGCCGGTGCGGTTTCCCGTCACAAGATACTCGTAGAGATCGGCCGTCATGTTTTTGCGTCCCGCCCTGACAATTCCGATGTTTCTCAATCCCCCTTCCACTGTCGGTCCCCCGGCCAGATACAGGGCATGGAGGACAGTGGACATGGACGAAAGCGTGTAGCCGCCTGGTTGCTTGACGAGGCCGAGGACAAAAACCTGGATGGTACGGAGCTTGCCGAGCGAAACATCCAGAAACGTGTTGGCGCCCGGGCGACCGTTGTTGAGACCTGAATATACCTCGCTCATCCGCCGCAGGAGCCGTTCGCGGAACTGCTCGATGGTCTGACCGTTCGCGCTCACGGGTCCGACATCCGGCACGATGACGTTGCCTTCCCTGTTCACATCGAGCTGGTGATAGAGCTTGGTTTCACCCCAGACGGTGATCACGATCTCGTCGCCCGGTCCGAGCGCGTACGTGGGCGGCGTGGCCATGTTCAGGACGGGCTCGAAGGTGGAGGCGGGATAGGCGAATATATCGAAGCCGAACGGGACGATCGTGCTGTCGACACCGAAGCGGTTCGTGAAACCGGGGACATAGACTTTGCGGACTTTCTTCTTCTCCCCTTCGTCGGCCCGCGGCTGTACCAGATCCTGCAATCTGCCCACCCGCACGGTATCACGGCTCCTCTCGTCGGGACGGAGCGGGCGCTTATCCGTTGCCTGCAGGAACTGTTCGAGCGTGATGCCCTGATCCTGCGCACGCCTGATGGCCTCCCAGCGCGTCATGCCCATTTCGCCCAGTTTGGCGTCGATCTCCTCGCCGGACATGCGCTTGAGGGCCTCCTCGGCCCTGGAACGAAGCCCGTCCTGAGAGTACACCGACAGGGTGGGGATGAGGAGGAGGAATATGAGGATGGTTCTGAGAAACAAAGCCATTCACCTACCTAGCAAGACGTGAGACGCAAGACGCGAGACGTGGCTGGGTTTAGTCACGAATGCTCCGCATCAACCCATTGAGCATCATTTCAACATCTGTCAATAATTCGTACGCTTTCTCAGCCTCTGGATTCGGGAGAAATCTTAACCTGTCAGAGACCTCCAATTGAGCGTCAATCTCACTCAGTGAAGCCTGTGCCATATTCAGAAAATGCAACTTGTCTTTCTTCGATTTCCTGGAAGGCCCCTCCGACACGTTCGAAGGAACGGATACCGCCGCCCTTCTCAACTGCGCTTTCAGTCCGTACTCCTCTTCTTTCGGAAAGTGTTGTGTCGACTGGTAGATCGCAACAACAAGATCCATAATCTTCTGCCATAATCTCAGTTTCTTGTGCGGTTTTTCGCGAACCACAAAACACCCCCCTTTCTTGATTCACAATAGCCACGTCTCACTTCTTACGTCTTGCGTCTCGCGTCCAAAAGCTCATCCAAAGCCCTTTTTCAGCCCTTCCCACGTCTTCCTCATCTCCTCCGATATCATTTTCGTGTCGGCCAAAACCGGCATGAAATTCGTGTCGCCGTTCCAGCGCGGGACCAGATGAAAATGCACATGGTCATCGATGCCTGCGCCGGCAACGCGGCCGAAGTTGGCACCAAAATTGAAACCGTGGGGTTTGTTCAGCCTGCGAAGGGCCTTCTGGGCCCTTGCCGTGAGGGAGAGAATCTCGGACTGTTCTTCGTTCCCCAGTTTTTCAATCGTATCCGTGTGTTTATAAGGGACGATCATCACATGGCCGCTGTTGTACGGATACAGATTCATGACAACAAAGGCATGTCTTCCCCGATAAACGATGAAATTCTTCGCATCCCTCCTCTCCCTGGCCATCCTGCAGAACAGGCATTTTCCGGATTTTTTCGGGTGTTTGAACGTCTGTATGTAGGCAGATCTCCAGGGGGAGAAGAGACGCTTCATAAGCGCAGAATTATAGGGAGATTTGGGGTATGAATCAAGTAAATGTTTGTGGGATGGGGCTTTACGGGGATGGAGGGCTGTATTCCGTGTCCCATTCGCCGTGCGATAGGGAAACCACGGAGGCACGGAGGCACAAAGGACCACTGAGTTTGGTACCTCCCTGTCGCCGTGCGATAAGGAAACCACGGAGGCACGGAGGCACAAAGGACCACTGAGTTTGGTACCTCCCTGTCGCCGTGCGATAAGGAAACCACGGAGGCACGGAGGCACAAAGGAGCACTGAGTTTGGTACCTCCCTGTCGCCGTGCGATAAGGAAACCACGGAGGCACAAAGGATCACTGAGTTTGGCACCTCCGTTGTCGCCGTGCGATAAGGAAACCACGGAGGCACAAAGGACACTGAGTTTGGTACCTCCGTGTCTCCGTGTCTCCGTGTCTCTGTGTCTCTGTGGTTACTCTTCCTCCGAGCCCTTACTCAGCCTCCACCTTCGCCTTCTCCGATGCGGCAATGACCTTTTCCGCCAGTTCGCGAGGGAGCTCGTCGTAGTGCGAGAACTTCGAACGATACAACCCCCGCCCCTGGGTCATGGAGCGCAGAATGGTGGAGTACTTGTGCAACTCGGCCATGGGGACGAGGGCTTTGATCTTCTGAAATGGCCCCTCGGTTTCCATTCCGAGAATGCGTCCTCTCCGTCCCGAGATATCCCCCATCACGTCGCCCATGTATTCTTCGGGCACGATGACTTCGATCTCGCTAATGGGCTCAAGAAGCACCGGGCGCGCATCCATGAAGCCTTTCTTGAAGGCCATGGAGCCGGCAATCTTGAATGAGAGTTCATCGGAATCCACCGAATGATGGGAACCGTCGAAAAGCGTGACCTTCACATCCACAATCTCGTACCCTGCCAGAACGCCCTTTTGCAGAACATCCCTGATCCCCTTCTCCACCGCGGGCACAAAGCGCCCCGGAACCACGCCGCCCACAATCGCATCGACAAATTCGAATCCGGCCCCGCGCGGCAAGGGCTCGATCTTGATATACACATGCCCGAACTGCCCGCGTCCGCCCGACTGCTTCTTATGCTTGTACTCGACGCTCGGAGCCACGGCTTTAATGGTCTCCTTGTAGGGGATCTTCGGCTCCACGAGATCCACCTCGACGCCGTACTTTTCCTTGAGCCGTTTGGTGACAATCAGCAGATGCAGTTCCCCCTGCCCCGCGATGACCGTCTGCGAAAGCTGTCCATCCACCTGCACAAGGAACGTCGGATCTTCTTCGTGCAGGGCATGGAGGCCGGTTGCGATCTTGTCTTCATCGCCTTTCGATTTGGAGCGGATGGCCATGCGGATGACCGGGTCGGGAAACACGATGGGCGGAAACACGACCGGGAGGGCTTTGCTGCTGAGCGTGTTGTTCGTATGCGTATCGCGCAGCTTGACTACCGAGCCGATGTCGCCGGCCTGGAGCTTTGAGGCCTCCTTCCGGTCCTTGCCGTTCATAACGAAGATCTGTCCGAGCCTCTCGGCCTTTCCATTGGATTCGTTCGTGAGGTCCATTCCGGCCGTGATCGTCCCTGAGTACACGCGGAAGAACGACAACTCGCCCACGTGCTGTTCGGACACGGTCTTGAACACGAACAGGGCCGGGTGGCCGGAAGGATCGGGACTGACCAGAATTTCTTCGTTGGACTGGACGTTGACGGCTTTGACCGGGCCCCGCTCAGCAGGCGCGGGGGAGTGGTTCACGATGAAGTCCATGAACGGGGCGAGCCCAATGTTCAATCCCGCCGATACACAGAGCACGGGAAAGATCTTGCGCTCGAGCATGGCTTTATGCAGTCCTTCGCGCAGTTCTTTTTCGTGCAGGGTGCCTTCGTCGAAGAACTTGTTCATCAGGTCTTCATCCGTCTCCGCGATTTTTTCAATCAACTCCTCGTGCAGAGCCGCGGCCCGTTCCCTGTATTCGTCGGGAATATCGACCTCCTCATGCTTCCCTGATCCGTCCCTTGCATAGCGGAACATCTTCATCCGCAGGACATCCACGATCGAATCGAACGTCAGGCCCTGGTTTGCGGGGAACTGGACCACCGTACCATCGTGGCTCAGGCGTTCTCTTGCGGCGGCAAGCACGCGGTCGAAATCGGCATTCTCGTTGTCGAGCTTGTTGACCACGATGACGGCGGGGATGCCGGACTCCCTTGCATATCCCCAGACGATTTCCGTGCCCACTTCCACGCCTTCCACCGATTTCAGGAACAGGACAGCCGTATCGGCGACGCGGAGGGCAGACAGGACCTCCCCTGTAAAATCAGAATATCCCGGGGTGTCCAGGATATTCAGTTTTGTTCCCTGCCATTCGCAGTGCAGGAGGGATGCATTGATCGATATTTTCCGTTCAACTTCGTCGGGGTGGTAGTCCGAAATCGTCGAGCCGTCGTCCACCTTGCCCAGCCGTGTGGACGCTCCGGCGGTGAACATGAGGGCTTCCGTGAAGGAGGTTTTTCCGGCCCCGCCGTGGCCGATCAGGGCAATGTTGCGGATCTTGTCAGATGGATAGTCTTTTTGGGGGGAAGACACGGTGAATCTCCTCGAGAGGATTTACAGCCTTGTTCGTCACGATGAAGGAAAAAATACGAAATTCTAATCTCTAAATTCCAAACAAATTCTAAGCACGAAATTCCAAAGGCCTGGTTACGCGGACTTTTGAATGATCACGGCAAATATTCTCATCAATTCTGTCGTTTCCTGAATGAGCGCTCTCCTCTCGTCCTCATCCTTCGGATCGCATTGAACAAGCCTGAGCCAATATCGACTTTCCTTTGATTCCTTCTTACTAATCCCTCAAATGAAGAAAGAAGTCCTTCTTTCCCACCGCTTCGTTTGCCTCAATATAGTTCACTCCAATCGACGCTGAAGCCCTCGCCAGTTGCCCACTGTATTCGATGTTCGTGATGGTCCGAGGCAGTCTGGTGACAAAGGCTCCCACCCTTCTGGCACATTCCTCAGCCCGCTGTTCAAGATCATACCGCCGATCTTCCCCCATATTCCCATCAGATATTCGTATTTCGGATTTCCCTACGTTGTTCGCGTGCCGCCAAAGAATGAGGCCACCCGATTCACCACGGCACCCAGGATGGCTCCCAGGCGCATGACGGGTTCCTCGATGCTGGACTGCAGACGCTCTTCGAGGGCGACGAAGTTGTCCGCGGCCTGTTTGACGGATTCCAGCGAACCCCTGACCAGGCCGACCTGATCATCCACCTTCTCCGAAACCGACTTCATGCGGTCGGTGATCGTTTCCAGGTTTTCCAGCACAGGTTTGGCCTTCTCGCCGATCTCTCCCAGGTCTTTGTGCAGAAGGGCCAGCAGGTCCTTGACGCGCACGAGGACCACGATCAGATAGATGCAGAGCGCCGAGACACTGATCAGCGCGATGAGTTCGATGATGGAGCGGAGAGTTTCCACAAATTATCCTGGGGTTGATTGAGACCGAGACCACGGAACACAAAGGCACGGAGGTTCACTACTCTGGTGTGGCTTCGTGTTTCCGTGTCTTTGTGGTTCAGTTTTGTCCTAAGACTGCGATTGCGAGCGTTTTTCGCACATCTTGCCCCTTGTCAGCGGGCCACGAGTTTGTTACGCCAACCAACACAAGCCGCTGTCATGGCCCGGCCGTGACACCTTACAGCCTGCAACTCCATGTGGTATGCCGAGTCACGACTGCGATGGTGTTCGCTTTTCCGAAACCTTGCTGCGCGCGTCGTCCATGATCTTCTGGGCGTCATCCATGAGGGATTCGGCCCGCTTGCGGGCATCGGTTACCAGCGTTTCGGAGCGCTTCTTGCCTTCATTAATGATATCTACGGCTCGTTTGCGCGCCTGGGCGAGGTATTCCTCGGCTTCGCCGGTCAACTCGTCGCCGCGCTTTTTAAGGTCCTCTCTGAGCTCGCGCCCGGTCATGGGGGCAAACAGCAAAGCCGTCACCGCGCCTACAATGCTGCCGGCCAGGAAGCCTACGATCAGCCCTTTTGCCGTTCCGTCTTTCTCGGTTGCCATAAGTGCCTCCGTTGAAACAGATTCGTAAGAGTTGTTATGTTGGATCGAAACGTCTCTTGTTATTCTAGAGAATTCGGGGACGAATATCAAGCGGAATCCGCAAGATGTTCGCTGATACTCACAGATACTCGCTGATGGGTTATTGGAATGACTGCAAGAGAAAGAATAACGCCAAGAAATACAGAACAAGAGATCTACCACGGAGGCACGGGGACACGGAGTGTCACAGGGGATCATCTTTGTGCCCCTTCGTGCCTTCGTGTCTCTGTGGTACTCTCTCTAAGAAATACAGAATAAGAGATCTACCACGAAGGCACGGAGACACGGAGTGTCACGGTGAGGGATCATCTTTGTGCCCCTTCGTGCCTCGGTGTCTCTGTGGTACTTTCCCTAAGAAATACAGAACAAGAGATCTACCACGGAGGCACGGAGACACGGAGTGTCACGGTCAGGAATCATCTTTGTGCCCCTTCGTGCCTCCGTGTCTCTGTGGTACTCTCTCTAAGAAATACCACGGAGGCACGGAGACACGGAGTGTCACGGTCAGGAATCATCTTTGTGCCCCTTCGTGCCTCCGTGTCTCTGTGGTACTCTCCCTAAGAAATACAGAATAAGAGATCTACCACGAAGGCACGGAGACACGGAGTGTCACGGTCAGGAATCATCTTGGTGCCCCTTCGTGCCTCGGTGTCTCTGTGGTACTTTCCCTAAGAAATACAGAACAAGAGATCTACCACGGAGGCACGGAGACACGGAGTGTCACGGTAAGGGATCATCTTTGTGCCCCTTCGTGCCTCCGTGTCTCTGTGGTACTTTCCGTCGCCTACCGGTTCTTCTTCTTATGCCGCATCTTCCGCAGGCGCTTCTTGCGCTTGTGGGTGGCCATTTTGTGACGCTTGCGCTTTTTGCCGCTTGGCATAACGCACCTCCTTTGGGTTAAGTCGTGGATAGAAGAGTGAAATTCGAAGCACGAATATCGAAATTCGAAACAACTCTCAGGTCAGAAATACAGAACCGGGCTTGTTTCGTGCTTCGGTACTCGGATTTCGTGTTTTTCACGGTGTTGCAATCGCACCATGCTGTTCCAGCAACGACTGAGCCCTTTTTGCCACCTCGGAATTGGGGTCCAGGGCCACAGTCTTTCTGAACCATTCATTGGAATTTTCGATCTCGCCCGCCTTCAGATGGACGATTCCCAAATTGAAGTGTGCCAGAAGGTGTTTGGGCGAATATTCAAGCGCTTTTTTCATCCACACCTTCGCCTCTTCGAGGTTCCCGACATCGTTGAAGCAAATGCCCAGATCGACCAGGGCGTCAGGATCGCGGGGCTGGAGCTCCAGGTACTTCTTGTAGTGCTCAATAGCCTTGTCATAAAACCGGTTGTCGTGTGCGAAGTTTGCAAGATGAAGGCGGAGCTTTGCGTCGGAAGGGTTGGCGCTGACCTGCTGTTCGAGCTCATTCAGATGATTCACCGCCTCCATGTTCGCGCCCATCGGCTGTGACGACTGCTGAACCGGCTGAACGGGAACGGCCCTGGGCCCCGTCAAAAACTCCAGGACAATCACTCCGCCAACGAGAAAGACCGCGAATCCGGCCATAAGCTTCCAGGAGACCGCGGGGGGCGGGGAAGGACGCTTTGTGGACGCGGAGGGCGCAGAGGACGCAGAGGGCGCGGAGGGCGCAGAGGGCGCAGAGGACGCAGAGGGCGCAGAGGTTGGCCATTCGACGGGTCGACCGCAGCTTCCGCAAAACTTTTCCCCCCAGCGAATTTCATTTCTGCACTCGGAGCAAAGAAACAGAGGCTTCATGTTTGGGGTTGAGGCACGTTCTTCTTCAGATTCTGGTCCACCACGTGCTTCAGGTCCTTCGAAACCTTGAAGATCGGCACGTAGTGTTCATCGACCATCACTTGTTCGCCGGTGCGCGGATTGCGGGCCATCCGCCCTTTTCGCTTCTTGACCTTGAAGCTTCCGAATCCGCGTATCTCGATGTTCTTTCCCGACTTCAGGGCGTCGATGACGGTGGAGATGAATCCGTCAACGACCGCTTCGGTCTCGACCTTCGTCAGGCCGGTTGCCGACGCAATGACGTCTACGATGTCTGCTTTAGTCAATGAAAGGCCTCCCGGATGGTGGCAAGATAGTGTCTATGGTCGTGAGAAGCGAGACGCAAGAAGTGAGAAGTAAAGGAAATCCGAAGCTCGAAGCTCGAAACAAATTCGAAATCAGAAATTCGAAACGATAATTCCAGGGTTTCAAATTTAGAATTTGTTTGGGATTTCCTGTTTTGCGCTTTTTGCATCCCGCCGTCATTCAGCTGGACGTATTGCGAATCTGCCCGGTACCAGCGTCGAATAAATTCGATGCCTTCAACACAAGGATCAGTCTTGGAAAAAACCCGTCGGGGTTATGGATTTCGCATTTTTCGTATTTCGGATTTCGTGCTTGTTTCGTATTTCGTGCTTCGGATTTTGCGCTTTCTGCACCCCGCCGTTGTTTGGCGGGACGAATTTCGGATCAATCTCCGTAACGGCGTCGAATAAAAGAGCAATGGTGAATCTCGGATAAACCCCTTCGGGGTTTAGGGATTTTTTACGATATTCGTATTTCGCATTTGTTTCGATATTCGGATTTCGTGCTTGTTTCGTATTTCGTGCTTCGGATTTTGCACTTTTTGCATCCCGCCGTTGTTTGGCAGGACGAATTCCGGATCAATCTCCGTAACGGCGTCGAATAAATTCGACGCCTTCAAGAACGATGGTGCATCTCGGAAAAACCCCTTCGGGGTTTAGGGATTTCGTGTTTTTCGTATTTCGGATTTCGTGCTTGTTTCGTATTTCGTGCTTCGGATTTTGCGCTTTTTGCACCCCGCCGTTGTTTGGCGGGACGAATATCGGATCAATCTCCGTAACGGCGTCGAATAAATTCGACGCCTTCAAGAGCAATGGTGAATCTCGGATAAACCCCTTCGGGGTTACGGTTCTGTGTTTTTGTTTCGATATTCGGATTTCGCATTGTTTCGATATTCGGATTTCGTATTTCGTATTTACCTAAGGTATCGTCATTCTGTACTCAACAACCGATCGCCGAAACAACTCATCCCGTATTCCGCTCAGATTCCCCGCGGCTCCGGTCCAGAACTGTTCCCAGAACGACGTTCTCTTGCGCTCCTTCACGACTTTCGGCTTGCCCTCGATTCCCCCAAGCTTTGCGGCAATGTCAACGGCGTCCTCGTAAGTGCCCAGCGTATCCACGAATCCCCACTCCACCGCCTGACGACCCGTAAAGACGCGGCCGTCGGCATATTTCAGCACAGCCTTGCGGTCGAGCTTTCTCTCGGTCGCTACGACCTGAACGAACTGCTCGTATACATCGCCCAGCAATTGATCAAAGAACCTCTTGTCGTCCTCCGTTGGTTTTCGGAACGGAGAGCCTGCGTCTTTAAATCGTCCGGTTTTGTATGTTGCCGCATCCACACCGATTTTTTCGAGGAGTTGTTCGGCATGGAGGTACTGAAAAATCACGCCGATGCTTCCGGTGAGCGTTCCTGGGTTGGCCACGATGCGGGATGCCCCGCAGGAAACGTAGTAGCCTCCGCTCGCAGCAACGGAGCCCATGGAGACGACCACCGGCTTGCCGGACTCGCGTGTTTTTCTGACCTCCTCGTAAATCTCCTGGCTGGCCGCCACGCCTCCACCCGGAGACTCCACTCTGAACACAATCGCTTTGATGGATTTATTTTCGCGGTACTTCTTGAATTGCCGCACGGTTTCTTCGGAACTGAGGATCGGCTCCTTCAGGTCGATGACGGCAATTTTTTCGCCCGAAGTCGACGTGGATTCGTCGTACTCCCGGTCACCGATGATCGTCAGGATAACCAGGAACACCAGAATGGTTCCCAGAGCGAGAAAACCGACGACGATACCAAGAACCCACTTGGCGGTATTGGACATTCAGGTGCGGAGGGTGTAAGTGGTTGAAATTGCTTGAATTATAAGGAATGAGGAGGGGAAAGTCAACCAGCGCGAGATACTCACGGATACTCGCAGATACTCACAGATGGGTTATTCGAATGATTGGGAAGAAAGGGACTGTAATGGGGAACGAGAGAGATTCGGATCGGAAATGTGGGGAAATCCCTTCAAACATGTGGTGGAATACTGGATGGCAACCGAGCAGGCCTGGTCCTGGAATGATGGAAATGAGCCGACAGATATTCCATTATTCCATTATTCCATTATTCCATTATTCCATTCCAGCACAGGCCAGTACGCTACTTCCTCGCTTCCCTGAAATTCCTGACCATCCTCTGCGCCCTGTCGGTGAGGACATCGTAGCGCTCTTCTTCGATGGCCTTTTTGTCGAGGAGGTCCGACCCGATCCCCACGGCCACGGCGCCGGACTGGATCCACTCGCCCACGTTGTCGATCGTGACACCGCCGGTGGGCATGAGCCGAATCTCAGGAAAGGGCCCGGCGATATCTTTGAAATAGCGCGGGCCGAGCGAAGTGGCGGGGAAAACCTTCACGATATCGGCCCCGGCCTTCCATGCCGCATGGATTTCTGTCGGCGTGAAACATCCCGGCATCACGACGACCCCGCGCTTCCTGCACAAGGCGATGATGTTGGCATTCAAGACCGGTCCGACAACAAACTTCGCCCCTGCATTAATGACATCGTTTGCGGTCTGAACGTCTGTAACAGTGCCCGCGCCAAGAATCACGTCCTTCGGGACCTTGTCCGAGAGTTCGCGGATCATGTCCACCGCTCCGGGCACGGTCATGGTGATCTCTATGCATTTGACGCCTCCGGCCGAAATGGCCTCGACAACTTTGAGGAGCTTGTTGCGGTCTTTCATACGGATAACCGCAACGACACCGGATGAGAGAATGGATTCGAGGATTGGGTTGGTTGACATGGCAAGGAAGAAGCGAGAAGTAAGAAGTAAGAAGTAAGAAGTAAGAAAGTAGCTATGGTAGTTTGACTATTCCTGGTTGCGAATGCTCTTCATCAATCCGATCAATATCATTTTGACTTCTGTCAGCAGACCATGCGTCGGCCCGACGGCACAGAAACCGCGGCGTCTGCCATGGAACGAATTTCTTGTGTAGCTTTTCTCGAACTACAACACCCCCACTTCCGGTTTACAAATTGCCACTTCTCACTTCTCACTTCTCACTTCTCGCTTCTTGCTTCTTGCTTCTCACCTTACCGCTTAATCCTCGCGCTTCCCCCTCCCACCACATGCATCACTTCCTCCATCGTTACCATGCTCGTGTCTCCGCGCGTGGATTGCAGGAGTGCTCCGTGCGCGGCGCCGATCTCGACACATTCCTGGGGGGCTTTTCCGTTAAGAAATCCGTAAATGAATCCACTGCAGAAGCCATCCCCTCCGCCCACGCGGTCCTCGACTTCCAATCCCTCATATCTCCTTGACTCGTACATCGTGCCGTCGTAGTACATCAGTGCCGACCAGTTGTTCACGAGGCCGGACACAACCTCCCGGAGCGTGGTCCCAACCGCCTTGATGTTCGGATGGGCCTTGACGACCCTTTCCACCATCCTCTTGTAGCCTTCGACGGGAAGGTTTTTCAAATGCTCATCCGCCCCTTCGACTTCGAATCCCAGCACTTTCTGAAAATCCTCTTCGTTTCCGATCAGCACATCGATGTAGGGAACAAGGTTTTTCGTAACCTCGATGGCCTTTTTGCTTGACCACAGCTTGCTGCGGAAGTTCAGGTCGTAACTGACGATCGTTCCGTTCTCATGCGCGGCTTTCATGGATTCCAAAGCGACCTCGGCGCAGGAATCGCTCAGTGCCGTGAAGATTCCGCCCGTATGGAACCACCGAACGCCGCGAGTTCCGAAGATACGATTCCAATCCACTTCGCCCCGTTTGAGATGCGCTATTGCCGTGTGGCCGCGATCGTACAGCGTGACACTCGGCCGGACACCGATGCCCACTTCGGTGAAATTCAGCCCGATCCGGTCCGCCCGTCCGCTCCCGTCATACGGCACCCAGACCACCTCGCTGAGGTCCATTCCGGATCCGCGCGCATGATTCCGGATAAACGCTCCCAGCGGGTTATCCACGAGACGCGAGACCCAGCTTGTTCGGAGGCCATACCGGGCGAGGGCATAGGCCACATTGTATTCACCACCGCCGGCATAGGCCTCGAAAACATTGGTGAGTTCGATCCGTTGATGGCCGGGAGGACTCAGACGGATCATGCACTCGCCCAGGGCGAGCAAGTCGAATTCGGTTTGGGATGCGGGTTTTAGAGTCAGAGACATAGCAAATACTTGGAAAGTGATAGCGTATTCGTTAGACGTGAGACGCAAGACGCGAGACGTGGCTGGGTTTAGTCACGAATGCTCCGCATTAAACCATTGAGCATCATCTCAACATCTGTCAACAGTTCGTATGCTCTCTCGGCTTCTGGATTACCGAGGAATCTCAACCTGTCAGAGACCTCCAATTGAGCGTCGATCTCACTTAGTGAAGCCTGCGCTATATTCAGAAAATGCAACTTGTCTTTCTTCGATTTCCTGGAAAGCCCCTCCGACACGTTCGAAGGAACGGATACAGCCGCCCTTCTCAACTGCGCTTTCAGTCCGTACTCTTCTTCTTTCGGAAAGTGTTGTGTCGACTGGTAGATCGCAACAACAAGATCCATGATCTTCTGCCATAACCTCAGTTTCTTGTGTGGTTTTTCACGAATCATAACACACCCCCTTTCTGATTCACAATTGCCACGTCTCACTTCTTACGTCTTGCGTCTCGCGTCATAGACTCCTTGCTTCATCCCGGACACCTATAAGCCTCTTCATCACGCCCGCAAGGTTCCCTTGCCATTCCTCTGTTCCGAACGCGTCGTGCAGAGTCTTATAGAGCTCGTAGAGCTGTTGATAGACCGCGTGGGCTTCCTGGTTTGGCTCATACACCGTATCCTTGAGGCCTGTCATGGCCGCCTGGGCGTCGATGAAGCTGTCATGGCCGCCTTTCATGCGTCCCGCTACCACGGCGCCGGCGATGGCCGCGCCGAGAGCGCACGTCTGTGAAGAGCGACTCAGTTTCATCGGACGGCCGATCACATCGGCATACGTTTGCATGACAAACGGATTCTTCTCGGCGATTCCTCCGCAATTGACCACATGCTCAACAGGAACGCCGTATTCTTCGATTCGCCTGATGATGGTCAATGCGCCGAACGCCGTTGCCTCCACGAGCGCGCGGTAGATCTCCGCCGGAGTCGTGTAGAGCGTCTGCCCGATCAGCAGACCCGTGAGCTTCTGATCCACGAGGATGGTCCGGTTCCCGTTATTCCAATCCAGCGCGAGCAGTCCCGACTCACCCGGCTTCAGCTTCGCCGCCTGTTTAGCGAGTGCCTCGTGCGTGCCTTTCGTGCCGTCGGGCCTGATGTATTCGACGAACCAGTTGAATATGTCGCCCACGGCCGATTGCCCCGCTTCGAGACCGAAGTGGCCGGGCAGGACGCTTCCATCGACGATTCCACAAAGGCCAGGGATGTCTTCAAGCGGATAGTCGGAAGGTGAGACCGCGATGTCGCACGTGCTTGTCCCAATGATCTTGACCAGCGTGCCGGTCGCCACACCCGCACCAACGGCCCCCATATGTGCATCGATCACACCAACAGCCACAGGTGTGCCTTCCTTCAGCCCCGTCTTTTTGGCCCATCCTTTCGTCAGTCCGCCCACCGATCTGTTGGCCGCGTGCACGCGCGAGGGCATGCGTGAGCCGAATTCGGCAAGGCGCGGATGGAGTTGTTCGAGAAACTCGTGGTCCGGATATCCCCCCCAGAGTTCGTTGAACATGGCTTTGTGGCCTGCGGCACAGATGCCGACCGTCAGATCTGCGGGCGCCTCGGTTCCTGTCAGCATGGCAGGAATCCAATCCACCGATTCGATCCACATGAAGGCCTTGTCGGCAACCGCGGCGTTGGTTCTGATGCAGTGCAGAATCTTGCTGAAAAACCACTCGCTTGAGTAGACTCCTCCGCACTTGGCCAGGTATTGCGGACGGATGGACCGTGCGAGCTCGGTGATTTCTCCTGCTTCATTTACAGCCGTATGGTCTTTCCACAGCCAGGCCATTGCATCGGGATCTTTCGCAAACTGCTTCTGAAACGCCAGTGGTTTTCCCTGTTCGTCCACCGGAAGGGGTGTACTCGCCGTGGCGTCGATTCCGATCCCGATAACCTGTTCCGGCTTGAATCCCTTGACCTTCTTCTTCGCTTGCGCGAGAGCCTTGCGGATGCTCATTTCGGCGCCCTTCACCCACTCGGCCGGATGCTGACGGGCGAGATTGGGGTTCCTGGAAAGGATCACACCTTTCCTGCCCATCGAGTAGCCATGGACGGCCGTAGCGATCTCTTTACCGTTCGTGACGTCCACGATGAGGGCGCGAACGGAGTTGGTGCCGAAGTCGAGGCCGAGGGAAAAAGGGCCCATTATGATTTTCGCTGATTGCGCTGATTTGAGCGCTGATTGCTGATTACGCTGATGGCTGCTGATTACGCTGATGGCTGCTGATTACGCTGATGGTTGCTGATTGCGCTGATTTGGGCGCTGATTAATTTTCCTCTTACCGATGTCTCTTTCCCTTTTCCTCTAGCCCGTAAACGTCAGATAGGCCGCCAATATCAACAACAACACCAATGTCGAGTTGATGACATCCCATTTGTTCCAACTGGACCTCGATTCGACGCGGTGATCTTCGGACAACGTACCAAATGTCAGGTCTTTCAATTGCGCTTCCGAGGGCTTCTCGGTCATGTAACTCACGGCGATCATGACGATAACGGAAATCACGAAAATAAACAAACTGTAATACTGGAAGTAGGTATTATTGACGATCCAGAAGAGCGAACCTACGGGATATCCGAACTCGAACCCGGGGAGCTTGAGCGTCACCGGTGTGTCGACGATCAGTCTGAACAAACCGAGGGCAAATCCGGTGACCAAAGCGGCCAGGCATCCTTTGGCATTGAGGCGCTTCATGAACACGCCGAAGAAGAAAACGACGAAGATGGGGGGAGCAAGATAGCCCTGAACGCCCTGCAAATAATCATAGAGCCCACGCCCGCCGCGGATCACAGGAATCCACAAGAGACCAATGATGACCAGCGCCGTCGTGGCGAGCCGTCCGATCCAGACCAGCTGTTGTTGCGATGCCTTGGGATGGAGCTTCTTGTAGAAATCAATCGTGAAGAGCGTCGACGATGCGTTGAAAGCACCGGCCAGCGAGCTCATGAGTGCGGCGAGGAGACCCGCAACAACCAGGCCTCGCAATCCTGCCGGCATAACGTACTGGATCAGAAGCGCGAAGGATGCCTGGGCCTGGTCCGGGATCGCGTTGCCGTTTCCGTCGAGCATCGAGGCAAACTCCGGCACCTGGCCTGTCTTCGCAAGCCCAAGCCAGATCATTCCGGGGATGATGAAAATAAAAACCGGGAGCAGTTTGAGAAATGCGGCGAAAATCGTGCCCCGTCTGGCTTGCCGTTCGTTCGGCGCCCCGAGGGCACGCTGGACAATGTATTGGTCCGTTGTCCAGTACCAGAGACCGATGATTGGTGCGCAGAGGAGCATGCCGAGCCACGGGTAGTTCGTGTTAAAGTACCACGCCATCCGTCCAGCTTCCTTGACGGGCGCCCAGGTTCCCTCCACGCCATCCGGAACCAGCGGTTTCCAGAGATTGAACATTTCGGAACCTACTGCCGCCCTCAGCTCGCTCCATCCGCCCAACCGTTCGAGGCCGAACCAGGTGAGAAGAACAGATCCAAGGATCAGAATGAACGTTTGAATTGCCTCGGTGTACGCCACGGCACGCATTCCGCCCAGCACGGTATACAAGCCGGTTAAAATCACGACGAGCACCGATCCAACCCAGAAGCTGTCGAACACCAGGGATCCGATATGAACGTTGAGCTCGGGGAGGAGCGTTGCAAACACGACGCCGCCGGCGAAAATTGCCACAGCGATCTTGGTCAAAACGTACGCAACGAGCGAGATGAGCGAGAGGACCGAGCGGGCCGTCGGCGAGAAGCGCCGTTCGAGGAACTCCGGCATGGTAAAGACGCGGGAACGGAGATAGAACGGCACCATGACCCATCCGAGCACGAGCAGACACCAGGCATGGAGCTCATAGTGAGCGAAGGCGACGCCGCTCGTGGCGCCCGCACCGGCTAGTCCGACCAGATGCTCTGATCCGATGTTGGAGGCAAAGATCGACGCTCCGACGATCCACCAGCCGAGGTCGCGACCTGCAAGAAAGTAATCGTCGGTCGTGTCCTTGCCCTTCCGGATCACCCACCAGGCGAGCCCGAGAAGGCCGAGGAAGTAGAGCGAGATAACGAGATAGTCGAGGGAAGACATTGGCTAGGATTAGGCCTGGAGGTGAATAGTGAATAGTGAATGGTGAATGGTTATCGGTTATTCACTGCGACTGATTGGTAAGGGTGAACGTTCTTCCAGCATTCCTCATTCCATTGTTCCAGCCAGGTTCTTCTTTAGCAATCCCTCCCATCCCCGGCATACTTCCAGCAATCGCTCGCGGTGTGCATGATCGGGGCGGATGGTCTCCACCTGTCCCAGGGATCGGAATGCCATATCTGCCGCCATTCCGATTCCCAGCGCCGCACCGCGTGCGGCACCGTCCGATCCATCTGTTTCGTAGAGTTCGATGGTGGCATTGCTGACAGTGGCCAGCGTTTCACAGAAGACCCTGCTCCGAAACAGGTTCGCACGGCCCGCGCGAATCACGGTGACGTTCAGGCCCATTTCGCGCATACGGTCGATTCCGTATTTCAACGAGAAGGCGATTCCCTCCTGTGCAGCGCGAAAAACGTGCCCTCGTGAATGCCTGTTGAAATCGAGTCCGGAAAAGGAAGCCCCGATACTTCTGTCTTCCAACACACGCTCTGCGCCGTTGCCAAAGGGAAGGACGAAGAGTCCATCAGACCCGACAGGGATTCGTTCTGCTTCGCGGTTCATGTCATCGTATGACAGGCTGCCGGCAATGTTCTTTCGCAACCACGCATAGAGTATCCCGGTGCCGTTGATGCAAAGCAAGATGCCCAGTCGAGGACTCGCTTGTGTGTGGTTCACGTGGGCAAACTGATTGACACGGGAACACGGATCGTGGGTCAATGCACCGGCGATCCCGTACACCACACCCGACGTTCCTGCCGTTGCGGCGATTTCGCCTGGCTCAAGAACGTGCAAAGACAATGCATTGTTCGGTTGATCACCCGCCCGATAGGAAACAGTTGTCCTGGTGCTTAGTCCGAGTTCGTTTGCCGCTTCCGATCCCAGGCCTCCGACAACAGAAAACGTCGGAACAACGCCGGGCAGAATATTGGAATCGATTTGGTAATAGTCCAGCAATTCCGAAGAAATTTGGTTCTTCTGAAAATCCCAGAAAATGCCTTCTGAGAGGCCTGAAATCGTTGTGCCGATGTGCCCTGTGAGCCGGAAGGCGATATAGTCCCCCGGAAGCATTGCTTTGTAGATCCTGGAATAGATTTCCGGCTCGTGTTCTCTCACCCATCGCAATTTCGACGCCGTGAAGTTCCCCGGCGAGTTCAGCATGTGGGAGAGACAGAACTCCGGTCCAAGATCCCTGAAAGCCCGCTTTCCGATCTCCACAGCCCGGCTGTCACACCAGATGATGGAAGGGCGAAGGACGCGGAACTCTTTGTCGATGAGAACAAGACCATGCATTTGATACGAGATGCCGATGGATTTGACGTCCTCGGGATCCAGATGGTTTTCGGAAAGAAGTTTTCGGATGGCCAGCCTGAGGTGTTTCCACCAGAGGTCGGGATGCTGTTCGGCCCATCCTGGCTTTGGAGCATCGATGGGCATCTCATCGGCGGGAGAAACAGCACGACCGATTACAGTGCCGGAATCGAGATCGAGCGCGGAGCATTTGATCGAAGAACTGCCGATGTCGAGGCCAAGCATGAGCATGGTTGAATCGGGGATTAGAGAGCAGAGGTCAGAGATCAGAGGTCAGTGGCTTGGTGAAATCAGAAATGGTGAAGGATTTCGGAGCATACCATCCAACATCTTACCGACCTCTGCACGGTGTTGAAAAAGAAAAAACCACCAAGACACCAAGAACACAAAGTGGACCAAGCATGTATTTTTGTCCAATTTCGTTGCTTTTCTTTGTGCCTTTGTGTCTTGGTGGTTATTCAACAGCCTGCCAGGTATGCATGTTGCTCCGGGTAAGATATCCGCAATCAAGCGCAAAGTCCAATGAGGTGTCCGTTTCCCCAATTTCTTCGTCATAGTCAGTCAACTCTATGCCCTCCTGACCTCTGATCCTGTCTCCCTTCTGGCTCTATCTCAAGAATGCTTCCGCCAATCCTCCATCCACCGTGATAACCTGCCCTGTTGTCTTGCTGAGCCGATTGCTGAGAAGCAGGAAGACGGCTTCTGCCTGGTCGGCTGTCGTGATTGGTTTGCCGATGAGCGTTCTGCCTGCGTAGAACGCCGCAAGCTTTGAGCGCAGGGACTCATCGGATTCGTCGGTCGAATATGGAATCTTGTACTTCTCCAGCGAGGCGATGGTCCGATTCCGCGGGAACATGGAGCTGCCTTCAATCACGGTGGCCGGGGCCACGGCGTTCACGCGCACAAGAGGTGCAAGCTCAACGGCGAGTTCCCGAACCAGGTGATTTGCCGCCGCCTTGCTGGTATCGTACGCCACGCTTCCCTTCTTCACGACCACGGCGTTGACGCTCGTGGTTAAAACGAGGCTTGCCTCAAGGCCCTGCAGGTTCCAGATTGCGCCTGCTTCCTGAGCCGTGACATACGCGCCTGTCACGTTGATCGCAAACGTCTTGCCCCATAGTTCATCGGGGATATTTCCCGAGGCGTCAGGCGGCACAAAGATCCCTGCGGTAATCACTAAACCGTCGATTCCGCCATACGCCAACACTGCCTCCTCCAGCATCGTACGCACACTATCCCTCTGCGTCACATCGGCCGCCAGTCCGATTGCCGGTCCGCACGACGAGATGCCGCTTCCTCCCACGCCGATTCCCGGCCCAGTTTTGCCGAGAATCTCCTTGGCCGTTGATTCCGCGCTCTTGTGGTCGAGATCCACGCATACGATATGCGCGCCCTCGCTCACAAGCCTTAACGCGGTTGTTTTGCCGATTCCGCTCCCCGCCCCGATCACCGCCACGACCTTACGCGCCAGCTCCTTTTCGGGAGGCATCCGACGAAGCTTTGCCTCTTCCAGCAACCAGTACTCGATATCGAACGCCTCCTGCTGGGGAAGAGCGATGTATTCATCGATCGTCTCGGCCCCGCGCATCACGTCAATTGCGCACGTATAAAACTCCGCCGTCACGCGCGATTCGCTCTTATCCTTCCCCCACGTGATCATGCCGACGCCCGGGATCAGAACAACCGTCGGATATGGATTCCGCATCGCCGGCGAGTCGGCATGCCTGCACCGTTCATAGTAGGCCGCATAATCCTTCCGGTACTGTTCAAGTCCCTTTCCGAGCTTTGCTTTCAGCTCCCCGATCGTCTCCTTCTGCGGATGCCAGTCCACATACAAGGGTTTGATCTTCGTTCGCAGAAAGTGATCAGGACATGATGTTCCGAGCTCTGCAAGCCTTGGCGCCTCCTTGCTGTTCACGAACTCCAGCGTGGGTGCATCATCCTGAATCGTGCCGATCATGCGCTTGTCTCCGCTCACCTGACCCCTGAGCCACGGAAGAATCTGGACGAACACTCGTCGTCGGTCAGCCGGGGCGAGCGACTCGCTTATCGGTCCACCGAACGCGACCGTTCGCTTTGCCTTTCTTTCGATAAACTCCGCCGCGCGCTCGATCAGCTCGAGCGTCAATTCGTAGCATTCGCGATCGTCGTTGGCCCAGTTGATCAGTCCATGCTGACCCAGCACCACACCCCTGGCCTTTGGATGCTGTTTGCAGACTTCCTGCAATTTCAATCCAAGGTCAAATCCCGGCCTTTGCCACGGCAGCCAGAGCACATCTTCTCCATAGATCTCTTCTGTCAGCTCCATTGAGCGTTTTGCCGCGGCAATGGCAATGACCGCGTTCGGATGCATATGATCGACGTGCTTGTACGGGATGAACGAATGCAGGGGCGTATCGATGGACGGGGCCCGCGGGTTCAGATTGAACGTGCAATGCGCGTAGAGGCCGACCATGGCGTCCTCGATCTCCGTTTTCGGGCCTCGTTGTGTCGACCTGAGGTACATCGGCTGGAGGGCGAGAAGTCTCTCCTGATAGAGCGAAGAGAAATTCTCGCGCTTCGAGGTGCGGAGGTCGCCTCCGGACCCCTTGACCCAGAGAACCTCCACAGGTTTGCCGGTGAGCGGATCCCCTTCCATGATTTTCGACGAGGTATTGCCTCCGCCTGTGTTCGTGATACGCTGGTCGGAGCCGAGGAGGTTGGAGCGATAGACGAGCCGGGCAACGGGATCGAGGTCACGCGCAACAGCATCGTCCCATCCATGCTTGACATGCTTGAAACGAACGGTCAGAGTACTCATGCGAATTCTTCTTGGGCAAGGTAGGGTATGGTCATAGGGCCGTACGGAAGCACGGCGATCCGAAGAGGTGCGGGGTGTCGGGCAACAAGGGACTGCACTTCCTCCGCAACATCACGGCAGGGAATCAGGTGCGCTCTCCGCACGACGTCGTCCGGCATACTGCTCCTGAGGAGAACACGCGCGCGCTTCTGGCAAAGGGCCTGGATCTGCGCCTGCCACTGATCCGGGGTCGGAGCCGGAGCGTTACCGAGCCGATGCAAGAGATCGTCGGGGCCATGGGCTCCATGAAGGAGGCGCTCAAAGGCGCTGTTCGCAGGGACCCCCTCACTGCATTCCGACGCGACAATGATCGTTCCTCCCTCCCGCACGATCCGTGCCGCAGCGCCCATTCCCTTCGCCGTCTGATAGAGGTTGAGGTCGAGCGGATAGCCGCTGTTCGTTGTAATGACGACATCGTATGGTTCGTCCACTCTCTGCATGGCGGATGTGCGGACAAACTCACACCCCGCGCGATGGCTTTCCAGAAGATCACCGGCAAAGACCGCCGTGATCTTGCGATCGTTATTGAGAGCGACATTCAGAAGGAATGCCTTGCCGGCCCTCAGAGCAATATCGCGCATTTCCTCCCAAATCGGATTCCCCTCTGTGATGCCAAACGTCGAATGTGGATCCGAGATGTGCCTGTATCCGTGGTTGCTCATCACCGTCTCGAGCGCTGCGATCCCCGGCATGATGCATTTCGGTCCGCCACTGAAGCCGGCAAACAGGTGCGGCTCGATGAATCCGGTCACGATCCGCACATCGGCTTCCACGAAATGCCGGTTGATCAGCGCCGGTGCACCGGAAGCCGTGACGCCAAGCTGCGCGTGGGCAGATGGATTCTCGGGCTCGTGATTGAGCACGCGGTAGGCTCGGGCAATTTCGGGCGTCAGCATCCGCGCAAGCTCATCCGGGGTGTTCGGTCTGTGCGTTCCGAGCTGGTTCAGAAGCGTGATTTGTTCCTTCCGCACGCCATGCCGGTGCAGGTAGTCGAGGAGAATCGGGATAATTCGTTCATTGGGGGTCGGGCGGGTGAGATCCGTGAAAGTGATGCAGATCGAGCAATCGGGGGACAGCCATTCGGCCAGCGAAGCTGATTGCATCGGGTGGTCGAGCGCATCAAGAATTGCCGCGCGTTCGTCGGGGAGACCCGGCTGATGGCTCGGCATGATGACATCGGGTTTCAGATCCCTCAGGTCGAGATCCATTCCCGTCTTTCCGTATGCCAGGCGGACGTTCATGAAAATTCCTCGATTGGAAATGATGACCGGACGATTGCCCGTCCCCCGGCCAGCGTTCCAATATGGCCAAGACTTACTGCCTGTGCAAGTATATTCCCAATGGCGGAACTTTCCGCCGGACCGGCCAGCACGGTCCTTCCCGTCGATTTCGCCGTCAGGCGATTCAGCAATGCATTCCTGCTTCCACCCCCCACGACATGAAGCCTGTCCACCCGGATTCCGGCCACGGATTCCAGTTGTTCGAGCTTGTCCTTGTACGATTGTGCAAGGCTTTCCAGGACGCAGCGAATCACCGCCCCGGGCGTTTCAGGAATGGAACGTCCTCGCTCAGCGCAGGAGGCGCGGATTTCAGCGGGCATGTTAGCCGGACCCGCAAACCGGTCGTCCATGGGATCGATGAGAGAACCTGCCGGCTCCACTTCCTCTGCCAGCCGCGTAAGCTCGTCGTACGAATACTCCCGGCCCGCGTCCTTCCATGCGCGCCGGCACTCCTGGACAATCCACATGCCCGGAATATTTTTGAGGAGACGGATGGTTCCACCGAATCCGATCTCGTTTGTAAAATTGAACTTCCTGCTTGTTTCCGTTATCACAGGAGCGGTTGTCTCCGCGCCCAGGAGCGACCACGTACCGGAACTCAGATACGCCCAGTTCCCTCCCTCTGCCGGTACGCCGGCCACTGCGGCCGCCGTATCGTGAGAACAGCCCGCAACAACGCGACAGCCGGAGAAGCCGACGCGGTCCTCCAGTCCGGATCGCAGAGGGCCGAGATCAGTCCCTGAGCGAACAACTTTGGGAAAGATGTGGGCGGGAAAGCCGAAGTGTTTTATGAGAGTCGCAGACCAGGTGCGGGAGGAAGGGTTGTAGATCTGTGTCGTGCTGGCAAGCGATTCCTCGCAGGCAACAGTGCCTGAAAGGCGGAAGTTGAAATAATCCGCCATCGTGAGGAACTGGTGCGCAGAACGAAGAAGGCCGGGCCGATGTTCGAGATCGTCAAGGAGTTGGTAGAGCGTGTTAATCGGCATGAACTGGATGCCGGTTTCCCGAAAAATTTCTTCGGGGGAGACTCTTTTCAGCGCCTGTTCATAAGCGGGAAGATTGCGTTTGTCGCGGTAATGAAAAGGCTGAGCCAAAACAGCACCCTGCCTGTCCATTAACACATAATCGACACCCCAGGAGTCGCAGCTAATGCTTTCGGGTCTGATTCCCTCCCTTCCGACCTTCCCTACTCCAGCAAGAATCTCTTCAAAGATAGCCTCGACATCCCAGCGAAGCGTTTCCCCGACCCTGACTCCCCCATTGGAAAACCGGTGGACCTCTTCGATCGCCAGCTTTGCGCCATCGTATGATCCTAAGATGATTCGTCCGCTCTCCGCCCCCAGGTCGCATGCAATGTAGTGGCGGACCTTCATCTCTACGGATGCGATTCCAGGAATCGTTCGGCATCAATCGCCGCCATGCAACCCGTGCCGGCCGCCGTCACTGCCTGGCGGTAAACGGGATCGGCCACATCACCCGCGGCAAAAACACCCGGGACGCTTGTTTTTGTCGAACCGGGCTTGACCTTCAGATATCCCACAGCATCCATTTCCAGCTTCCCCTGGAATATCTTCGTGTTTGGCTGATGGCCGATCGCCAGAAAGAGGCCGTCGCAGGCAAAGTCCTTGACTTCGCCCGTCTTTACGTTTTTCAGTTTCACCCCCGTCACCGTCTTCCGGCCGTTTTCCTCCTTGCCCATGACTTCATCGACCACCGTATCCCACACGAACTCGATCTTCGGGTTCTTCATCGCCTTGTCCTGCATGATCTTGGAGGCGCGCAGCTCGTTCCGCCGGTGCACCACCGTGACCTTGGAAGCAAACTTGGTCAGAAACGTCGCTTCTTCCATCGCGGTATCACCTCCTCCCACGACCACCACATGCTGGTTCTTGAAAAAGAACCCGTCGCAGGTTGCGCACGCCGAAACACCGTATCCCATGTATTCGGATTCCGACGGCAGGCCCAGAAGCTTTGCGCTGGCGCCGGTGGAGATGATGACCGATTCGGCGAAGTATTCCTGTCCATCGGCCACAAGGCGGAACGGCCGCCTGGAAAAATCGACTTCCGTGATCTCTTTGTACAGACTCTCCGCGCCGAACTTCAGGGCTTGTTTCCGGAACAGATCCATGAGTTCGGGACCCATGATTCCTTCAGGGAACCCGGGGTAGTTTTCAACTTCCGTGGTAATTGTCAATTGCCCGCCAGGCTGAATGCCTTCGAAGACGATTGGTTTCAGGTTTGCGCGGGCGGTATAGAGTGCCGCGGTCAGTCCGGCGGGACCAGAACCAATGATGGCGACTTTATGGGTGTTCATAAGCTTTCGGGATTGGGCGGATCGATATTGACTGGTTCGTTTGTTGAGTGATGTGGTACCCTACGGAAAAGTGAGAAGCGAGACGTGAGAAGTGAGAAAGTGGCAATTGCAAACCGGATCCGGGGACCCGCAGCTCTTGGTCGTTCCTGCGGTACACAGGGCCTCTACTTTCTCACGTCTCACTTCTTGCGTCTCACTGACCCCGTTTCAATATTGCCCGGGCATTCCTCTTGAGCCCTTCGTTCTTCGTCCTCTTGATCGGACTCTTTTTCATCCTCCGTCTGAATTCATCATCGCTCAATTCCATCAGCTCTTTCAGCGGGGGATTCAGATTATGCTCCCGGGGCTGAAACGACGGCTCCGGCGTGATCTTTTGAAACCGGTTCCAGGGACAGACATCCTGGCAAATATCGCATCCGTAGACCCAGTTGTTCATGGCCGCACGAAATTCTTCCGGTATGGGTCCCCGGTGTTCAATAGTCAGATACGAGAGACAGCGGTTTGCATCCACGACGTACGGTTCCACGATGGCGTCGGTCGGGCATGCTTCGAGGCACGCCGTGCACGTGCCGCAGAAATCAGCCATGACTTCGTCGGGTTCGAGGGCAACGTCGGTAATGATTTCGCCAAGGAACACCCACGATCCAAACTCCTTCGTGATGACGTTCGTATGTTTGCCAAGCCATCCGATGCCGGCGCGAACGGCCCAGGCCTTGTCCATCACCGGGCCTGTATCGACGTACCAGCGATTCTTCGAACCGGGCACCTGCTGTTCAAGCCAGCGCTGAAGCTCTTCCACGCGTTCGCCGAGCACATCGTGGTAATCATCGCCCCATGCATAGCGGGAGATTTTGCCGGCGGAGGGATCGGCGGAATGGAGGGCGTCGGTGTAGTAATTCATCGCAAGTGAAATCACCGATCGCGCGTTGGGAACGATGTTCGACGGATCGGTCCGCTTCTCAAGGTTCCGTTCCATCCACCCCATTCCCGCCTGATATCCGCGCTTCAGCCACTCCGTTAGATGCACGGATTCATCCGAAAGGTGCTCCGCACGCGCCACGCCGACGCCTGAGAAGCCAAGCTCCCGGGCCCTTTGTTTAAGACGCTCCTTCAAGTCCTCCTTCATCGCTCTTCCCCATCCTTCGCCCCGCATTTCTTCCCATCCCTGTCGATGACCTTCCACCCGTGCGATCTTCCCTTTGAAACCATGCCGGGGGCCCATCCCGCCCGAAGTATCCCGCCACGCGGACAACCCCTCATATTCTCCAACAATTCCCGGTTCCCATTCCGTGAAGATGCCTGAGAACCACAGGACACATCATGACAACACCGATTCGACCTTTCCCCTTCTGTCCACCGCGAACCCCTTTTCCGAGGGCTTCACCGTGATCGCTTCCACGTTCGGATCATGCTCAAGGAACAGAATCCATCCTTCCTCCGAAGCTCTGCCGAGGATCTTCTTTTTCTCTTCAATTGTCACGAGGGGACGGACGTCGTAGGCCATGACGTAGGGAAGCGGCACGTGGGAAACAGTGGGAATCAGGTCACAGCAAAACAGCATGGACATCTTGCCGTCGGAAATGAGCGGAAGTTGCTGGGCAGAGGTGTGTCCGTTACAGACAATCAGCCGAATGCCGGGGAACAACTCGCCTTCGCCGTCGGTGAACTCCAGGACGCGATGTTCGGCAAGAGGCAGAAAGTCATCCTTCATGAAACTCCCTCGATCCTTTTCCCCAGGCCGCTGGGCCAGGTCCCAATGCGCCTTCTGGACATGGTATTTCGCCCTGGGAAACGCAGGAATCAGCTCGCCGTTCTGACGGACCGTGGATCCTCCGGCATGATCAAAATGCAGATGGGTTAAAATGACATCCGTAATATCTTCAGGGCGAACTCCGTGCCGGGCGAGGGAGTCATTCAGATTAAACTTCGACGTATCGAGCTTGTAGATGTCCTTCAACTTGTCCGTGAACTTGCTGCCATTGCCATTGTCCACCAGAATTGTTCTGCCACCGCCTCGGATGAGGAGACACCGTGCCGCAAGGTCGATACGTTGTCGCTCGTCGGGGGGATTGGTTTTGCTCCAGAACACCCATGGAACGATGCCAAACATGGCTCCTCCGTCGAGGGCAAACCTCCCTGTTTCAAGAGGAACGATGTCGTAGGCTCCGATCTTCATGTCACTCCCCCGGTCCGGAACGTGGCGAGGGGCGGATGGCGGGGAACAGCGAGGGGGGTAATGCAGGCTGGTTCTGGTTGCGGTCCAGGGCTTCCATGCAGACCGCAACATCGTTCAAAAGGGCATTCAGGTCAACGCCACGGTGCGAGGGCCTGTACGCTTGAAGCTTTGCCGCGCCTTTGGCGAGCTGGCTCCGGGCGCCTTTCTGGTTTCCGCTGTCCAGATGATACAGGCCTGCGGCCAGTTGGATCAGGCCCTGGAGGAAGGTCCTGTCGGATTCCCGGTATTCGTGCCAGAGATCCTCCCATATCTCATGGGCTTCGAAGAAATCCTGCGCATTGAACCGCTCCCATCCCCTGTCGAATCTGTCATCCATTGCATGACAGTATATCGATAAGTTGGGGAAAATTCAACGAGGACACAACGGGAAGGAGCGGGGAGGTTACACAGAGGACCACAGAGAACACACAGAGGGTCACAGAGACAAGTAAAACGTCCGTGGTCCTCTTCTTTTTCTCCGCGGTTCTCTGTGTAATTCTGTTCTGCGAAGATTTCAGAGATACCTGCGTTCCACAATCTTGCCATTTTGATCGTAGACATACAACAGCGGAGCGCCGGTGGGGATGTTCAGCTCGAGCACCTGCTCTTTTGAAAGGCCGTCGAGCTTCATAACAATCGACCTGAGGCTGTTTCCGTGTGCCGAAACAATGATATTCTTTCCAGCCAGGATATTGGGCAGGATCTTCGATTCGAAATACGGAAGCGTACGGGCCGCGGTGTCTTTGAGACTTTCGCTGATGCCCTCGGGATTCAGCTCTGTCTTGTCCCTGGGAGGAGGAACGTCGTAGCTCCGTCGCCAGATTTTCAACTGTTCTTCCCCGTACTGTCTGCCGATCTCGGCCTTGTTCTTGCCCTGCAGGGCTCCGTAGTGGCGCTCATTCAGGGCCTTGTCAGCCTCCACCGGAATATGTTCCTGGCCGATGATCTTCAGGACAATCTTCAGTGTATCGATCGCACGTTTCAGGACAGACGTGTACGCCTTGTCGAATTTGTAAGCCTTGAGCTTCTCCCCCGCCTGCCGGGCTTCCTCTTCGCCTTTGGATGAAAGCGGAACATCGACCCACCCGGTGAAGCGGTTTTCAAGATTCCATTGAGATTCGCCGTGACGCAAGAGGATGAGGTTTGGCATGATGAGTTGTCTCTGGTTGAAATCAGGTATGTACTAGATGATCCCGGGATAGTGAGAAGTGAGATGCAGGAAGTGAGAGAGGTTAAAGCCTCAGGAACAACAGAAGAGAACCGTAGGCAGTGCAACGGTACGCACTTTCCAAAAGCCACTTTCTCACGTCTTGCTTCTCACGTCTTGCGTTTCCGTTCTTCACTTGATCATAAAATATCTCGCATCCGGATGGTGCACGATGATTGCCGATGTGGACTGCTCCGGTTCCAGTTGGTACTCTTCGGTGAGCGTGACATCAATCCGCTCAGGGCGGAGGAGCTTGAAGAGCTTCTTCTGGTCTTCGAGATTTGGACAAGCCGGATAACCAAAGCTGTACCGTGCGCCCTGGTAGTGCTGACTGAACAGTTTGCGGACTTCCGGCGCGTCCTTGCCTGCGATCCCGAGTTCCTCTCTGATTCTCTTGTGCCACAATTCGGCCAGGGCTTCTGCAGATTCGACGCTCAGGCCGTGGAAATAGAGGTAGTCACGATAGTTGTGCGACTGGAAAAGTTGTTTCGAATATTCAGAGGCGCGCCGACCCACCGTCACCAGATGCAGAGCGACCACATCCGTTCGTCCGCTGGAAGTGGGAGCGAAGAAGTCCGAGATACAGAGCCTCTTTCCATGCGTTTGTCGCGGAAATGTGAACCGCACGAATTCCCGCCCCTGCACGTTGTCGTTGGGGGAATGGTAGACGATCAGGTCTTCGCCCTCGGACTGACAGGGGAAATACCCATACACGACCTTTGGGACAAGGAGGCCCTCCTTCCTCGCTTTTTCCTTGAGCTTTACAAATTCCGGCTGGATCTGTTCGCGGATGATCCTCTGGTATTCGGATTCACTGAGCGATCCGCGCACCACCCGCCACTGGCCCCTGATCAACGCAATCTCATTGATATACCTGTACACGTCGTCCAGAGGAATATCTTCCACGATTCGTGACCCCCAGAACGGGGGAACGGGGATCGCGACGTCAGTCCTTACCGCAGGCCGTCGCTCGACCACCTCAACCACCACATCCTCCGCCGATTCCGCTGTCTCATGTTCGCTGACCGCCAGGGCGATCTTCGCCTCGCTTCCGGTCAGCTTCTCCTCCAACGTCTCTCTGCTGTCAGCGGGAGGCAGGTCCGGCAGGGTGCCCTCGCTCAGAGCGTCCATGAACCTCAGTCCGTCGAACGCATCGTTGGCGTAGGCCAGTGTTCCCCTGTACAGCGGCCTCAAGTCCTGCTCCACGTACCGCCGCGTCAGGGCTGCTCCGCCGAGGATCACCGGGATCTGAAGATTCCGCTCATTCATGACCTCCAGGTTCTCCTTCATCACCAGCGTCGATTTCACCAGGAGGCCGCTCATACCGATGGCATCCGCCCGATGCTCTTGCGCGGCGTTAAGCATGTTCTCAATCGAGCATTTGATGCCGAGATTGACCACGCGATAGCCGTTGTTGGTCAGAATAATATCCACGAGGTTCTTGCCGATGTCGTGGACGTCCCCCTTGACCGTGGCGATCACCATGGTACCTTTTCGGGATTCCTCCGACTTCTCCATGAAAGGCTCGAGGAACGAGACCGCGGCTTTCATAACCTCGGCAGATTGCAGAACGAACGGAAGCTGCATCTGCCCTGATCCGAACAACTCCCCCACGACCTTCATTCCGTCGAGCAGGATCGTATTGATGATTTCCAGGGCAGGGTACTTCTTCAAGGCTTCCTCAAGATCCGTGTTCAGGCCGACCCGTTCCCCGTCGATGATCCGGTTCTTCAACCGCTCTTCCAGCGTCGTGCCGCGCACGCTCCTCCGCCTTGTTTCGCCCTTCAGGCCGGCCGTGTACTCCAGCAGTTCCTTCAGCGGATCAGAAACGACCCTTCGGGCATCGCCTTCTCCTTCATACATCCGCTCATCGAAGACAAGCCTTCGGCACAGCTCGCGTCCTTTCTCATCGATCTTGTAGAGGGGCATGATCTTCGACGCATGGACGATTGCCAGGTCGAGTCCGGCTTCCACCGCATAATGCAGAAAGACGCTGTTCAGCATGTGGCGGGCATGAGGAGAAAGCCCAAAGGAAATGTTGCTCACTCCAAGCAACGTATGAGCCTCAGGAAATTCAGCCTTGATTCTGCGAATTGCCTCAATGGTTTCGATCCCCGCCCTCCGGAATTCCTCGTCTCCTGAGCCCAGCGTAAATGTCAGCGCATCGAAGATCAGGTCCCGCGATTTCATGCCGAATTTCTTCACCGCGAGGTCATGGATGCGGCGGGCGATGGCCACCTTTGCATCGGCGGTCTTGGCCATGCCGGCTTCATCGATCGTCAGCGCAATGACGGCGGCGCCGTACTTCCGGCACAGGCCAACGATTGTGCGCAGACGTTCTTCCCCGTCCTCCAGATTGATCGAATTGACAATGGCCTTGCCTCCGATATGCTGAAGGGCGGCTTCGATCACCGGCGGCTCGGTGGAGTCGATGACAAGCGGCGTGGTGATTTGCGAGTTGAATCTCGTAATCACTTCCACCATGTCGCGTGCTTCATTCCGTCCCACATACGCCACGCAAACATCCTGCAGGTGTGCCTGCTCCCTCACCTGCTCCTTCCCCATGGCAACGATTCCCTCCCAATCTTCCTTTGCGAGCAATTCCCGGAACAGCTTGCTGCCGTTTGCATTTGTGCGTTCACCCACGAGAACGGGGGCCGGGTCGATTCTGAGCGGCACGGATTGGTAGAGGCTGGCAACGCTGGGGATGAATTCAGGCGAGCGGGGAGCCGGGGAAAGCCTGCCCACAGCTTCCACGAGCTGTCGGATGTGCTCCTTTGTCGTGCCACAGCATCCGCCCACAACCTGGACACCAAGATCCTTCACGAAGTGCGACAGAAATTGCACCAATTCTTCGGGACTCAAGTGATAGTGTGCCCTGCCGCCCACGTTCTCAGGGATGCCGGCGTTCGGCATGACGAAGATCGGCATGGGGCTGGCCGCCGACAACGCCCGGATGTGTTCGGACATTTCCCGGGGTCCGGTGGCGCAATTGATGCCGAACACGTCCACGTTGAATGGCTCAACGGCCGTGAGCGCGGCCGTGATCTCCGTACCCAGGAGCATCGTCCCCATGGTTTCAATAGTGACGGACGTGACGATGGGCAATCTTTTTTTGGTTTGTTCGAAGGCCGAATGGATCCCGACGAGAGCCGCTTTGACCTGCAGAATATCCTGGCACGTTTCGACGGAGAGAAGGTCCGCGCCTCCGTCAATCAGCCCCTGTGCCTGTTCGGCGTACGCCGCGGCCATTTCCTGAAAGCCGATGTGGCCGAGCGACGGGAGCTTTGTGGTCGGCCCCATGGAACCCGCGACGAACCGGGGATGACCCTTCCGCGAATACTCCCGTGCCATTTCCGCGGCGATCTTCGCGGCCCGAAGGTTCAGGTCGTACGCCAGCCTTTCAATTCCGTACTCTGCCAGGACGATGGAGGTTGCCCCAAACGTGTTGGTTTCGATGACATCGCATCCAGCCTCCAGATAATCCTGGTGGACAGCGCGCACGGCATCGGGTTTGCTGATCACCAAATGCTCGTTACAGCCGGCGAGGTGCTCCCCTCCGAAATCGTCGGGTGTGAGGTTCTGGCTCTGGAGGTGGGTACCCGTCGCGCCGTCGAAGACGATGATTTTGGTTTTTAGTATTTCAAGAAAGGACGACAAGGCTGATTTGCGCTGATTGCGCTGATTGAAGCGCTGATTACAGATGGCGCTGATTCGCGCTGATTGCGCTGATTGAAGCGCTGATTGCTCTGATTGAAGCGCTGATTACAGATGCCGCTGATTCGCGCTGATTGCGCTGATTGATGCGCTGATTGATGCGCTGATTCTCGCTGATTGCGCTGATTTTGATGCAGCGCTGATTACGCTGGGTGCGGGCCGGGTTGGGTGAAGATCTTGCGTCTCACCTGAACGCTCCTGCCAAAATTGATCAGAAGCCCGACTCTGATTCCTGATACCTTGAGATAATGAACAAGTTTCTCTTCGTCCGACCTCGAAAGCTGCCGGACGGCTTTAAGTTCCACGATGACCTTCCCCTCAACAAGCAAATCCACAGTGAAATCTCCAATCGGCTTTCCACCGTAATTCACCGCCAGCGCCTTTTGCTCCTCCACAAAAAGCCCCTCGGAACGGAGTTCGTCCGCCAGAGCCCTTTCATAGACCTTCTCGAGAAAAGAATGCCCAAGGCGATTGTGGACCCGAAAAGCTGCACCGATGATGACCCCGGTAAGCTCTTGATGTGGATACGTATCGGCTGGATATTCCCCCATGTCCTTCCCCCTTGCTTGCGACCAATATACGCCAAATCTGCGACATCAGCAATTCATGCGCGCACCCTGCAATCATCATCTGCAAAATCTGTAATCTCATCAGCACAATCCACACACCATCTGCGAAATCCGTAATCTCATCAGCGCAATCCACACACCATCTGCGAAATCCGTAATCTCATCAGCGCAATCCACACACCATCTGCGAAATCCGTAATCTCATCAGCGCAATCCACGCACCATCTGCGAAATCCGTAATCTCATCAGCGCAATCCACGCACCATCTGCGAAATCTGCAATCAGCGATTCCATCTGCGAAATCTGCGAGAATCATACAGCCAAAACGATCTTCCCAAACTGCCCCCCTTCCTCGAGAATCCTGTGTGCCTCCCTCACTTCTTTCAGCGGCATGATTCTGTCAATCACCGGCTTCAATGCTCCCTGTTCAAAGAAGGTCATGATCTTTATCAAATCCCCCTTCTTCCCCATGGTCGAACCGAGAATCTGCAATTGCTTGTAGAAAACGTACCGCAGATCCGTCACAGCTTCATGTCCGCTCGTCGCTCCGCACGTGACCAGTCTCCCTCCCTTCGTAAGGCTCTTGATGCAGTCCTCCCACACCGCTTTCCCCACGTGATCGAACACAACATCAACGCCCCGCTTCTGAGTCAATCGCCTCACTTCTTCGGCAATGTTCCGTTTTCCCCTGTCAATGACCTCGTCGCATCCCAGCTCCCGTGCCTTTGCTGTTTTGTCTTCGCCGATTGTTACGCCGATGACGCGCGCCCCGTGCAGTTTTGCTATCTGAATGCCCGCGCTCCCAACTCCGCTCGACGCACCGATCACAAGGACCACTTCGCCCGGCCGGACCTGTGCCCTGTCAACAAGCATCTGCCACGCGGTGAGGAACACGAGCGCACCGGCGGCGGCAGATTCAAACGGGACCGAATCCGGAAGCCTTATCACGTTGCGCGCCGGCACGGCAAGATATTCTGCATCTGCTCCATTCCTGTGTTCACCCAGAAGCTTGTAGTCCTTGCACAGATTGTCGTTACCGTTAAGGCAATGGGTGCAATGTCCGCACGAGATTCCCTGTGCAACGACTACGCGGTCACCCGGCGAAACATGCGTTACCCCCGGCCCCGTTTCCTGCACAATCCCTGCCGCGTCCACGCCAGGAATGATCGGAAGCGGAAAACGGACCCCGGGAAGACCGCGCCGAACCCAGAGATCAAGGTGGTTTAATGATGTGGCTTTGACCCGGATCAGAACTTCACCCGGGCCGGCGACCGGGGCGGGAATTTCTTCGAACACGAGCTTGTCGAGTCCCCCGTGCTCATGGATGCGGATGCAGAACATTCAGTTCTTGTGCACTGCTTCTGGAATGGGAGCCGTCACGAAGGAAATCTGATAGATCTGAAGCGACGGACTTGAGGTTGCGAGGGTAAGAACCGATTCCCCAAACTCTCTGTTCTTCACCAAATGAAAGACGCCGGGACGCTCCACCAGCACTTCCGCGGAACCATCGGGTTGCCGGCGAACGTCGCGGCCTTCGATTTCCCGAGGCAGAACCCCGCCGTTCTGTTCAAGGACAAGGGATGCGGGTTTTCCACCTTCCGGCGCAAGGACAGCGTTGACCTCCAGGGCCTCATAGCGAACCACAGCAGCGCCAGATTCACCCTGTTCACCGTCGAATCGCACGTATTCGCGCCCGCAATGCCACTTGCCTTTCAAATACAAGCGACCGGGCAGGAGAAATTCCCCATCCCCGTACTCCAGCGTACCCTCCGGACTGAAGCCCTCGGGATTACCGATGGTTCCCCGAAGATATCCGAGGGCAATATCCCCTGTCGCCCGGTAGCAGAGGATGCCGGGAATGTCGATGTCATGAAAGGGAGGCGTGAAATCCGGGAGCTCTCCATGGATCCCGGATTCCGTTAACAGTACCTGAAGCATTCGTTCGACCTGATCGTATCCACCTTCCCCTCCACGGGAGAAACGGATAAACCCCTCTTTGTCAACGAGGCAGAACGTGGGCCAGATTCTGTTGCCATAGGCCGTCCAGATGAACCATTGGTTGTCGGCAATCACGGGGTACCGTATCCCGAGCCGCTGTAGAGCCTCCTCCAGATTCGATCGTTCCTTCCCAAAACCAAATTCGGGTGTATGAATACCCACTGTCATCAGACCGTACTCCCCGTATTTCTCAAGCCAGGATTTTACGTAGGCCAGCGACCTCAACGATCCCGGGGAGGCATAGTCCCAGAAATGAAGCAGCACGACCTGGCCTTGAAGGTCGGCCATAGCAAACGGATCCGAATTAAACCAGAAATCGCCCAGGAGACCGGGGGCCCTGACCTGCTGGGTACGGTAGTCTATGATCATTCTGTCCAAGATCTCCCCTTGAATAATCCGACGTTAACTTCGAGTCGTCGCAGGATCCATCGGATTTCATCCTCAACTAGAAAGTAGCCAATTAGGACGGCAGAATCAAACCCGCTATCTCAGAGGAACTTGCAGAAGAAGGACCCGTGCGAATCCGCCATGGGCCTGCAAGACCGGGTCGGGAGGCACGATCTTGTCGGAAATGCCGTCCAAATCGCGGCGGATACTCCATGCCAGGAATCCTGCCGCCGTGCCGATCAACATTCCGCCGAGAATATCGGAGGGATAGTGCAATCCAAGATAGATGCGGCCGTAGCCGATGGCTGTTGCCCACAGGTAGAGCGGAATGGTGATCGCGGCGGTGTGGTAATGGAGCGAAAGTGTCGTGGCGATGGCGAAGGCCTGGGAAGCGTGGCCCGAGGGGAACGATGAGCCCCCGGCGGACCAGACATGCTTTGTTTTTGCCCCCGGGAGTACCTGATAAGGACGCGGCCTCCTCACGAGCTCCTTGATGACGACGGTTATTCCAAGGGCCACGACCTGGCCGGCACCGGTGAGAATTCCCGCCCGGACTGTTTCCGAGTTCTCTGAAAGAATACCCGTAAGAATGAAGCCGGGCGAAACGGCTCCAAATGAAGGGAGACTGGAATAGTCGAGGATCTCAACAAATCCAACCTTGCCAAGCTCCAGCCGTTGATTGATTGCCCGAAACAGGCTGGAGTCAAAACCGTCCTGCGCGAGAACAGGCGAAGCGGCGAAACTGAGAAGGAGAACCGCCCGGAGGGCGCGGTACATGGCTACCGGAGGGCGAGTTGGAACTCGTCGTAATAGTTCATGATGTTGTCCACGTAGCCGATGGTTTGCCGGACATCCGCAAAATAGCCGGATCGCGGGGTCCCGCTATCCCATACCCTTGCGTGGAGGCTCCTGTAGTGGCGAGAGAGCATGGGAAGGGCATCACGCACATCCGCCCATACATGGGGATTGCCGCCCATGAAACGGGCGATATCCTGAGCATCCCTGATTCTATTCAATCCTGCGTTATATGCCGCCAGCGTCAGTTTGATCCGCTCATCTCCCCTTGCCTCTTCAAAGTAGCGGTAAAGGGATTTCAGGTGGTAAATCCCGGCCTTGATGTTGTTGTAGGGGCTTCGGGCGTTCCTGACTCCAATGCGCTGGGAGAGTTCTGCCTCAGTCACAGGCATGATCTGCATCAATCCGTAAGCCCCCTTGTGGCTGACGACTTTGGGCCGGAAACTGGATTCCTGCTTCATAACTGCCAGAACAAGTCTCCAGTCAACCTGGTAAATATGGGCATATTTCTGAACAATTGGCCCATACTTCTCGATGGACCTGGCAGTTCTCAGATCCAGTTCTTCCTGCGACTCAACAGCATCCAGAACGGAAATCAGCCCTTCTTCAGGGCTTTCTTTGGAGGCAAAATTAACACCGGGATTAGGGTTGACACATCCGATAATGGTGAAACCGGCAATAAAAACTGTTGTAATTATTCTCAAGAAACCTTCCTCTTTCAAGATTGCGTTATCCATAAACACCCCTTTCCATTCATTAATGAATATGAACAGTGGGAGGACTATGAGATAACCTTAGCCATTCATCAGAACGCACTCTAAATGAATGGGTTACATTTTGCGACGCTACAAAGATAAGATTCCGAAACTGACTGTCAAGTCCTGTCCGGACTGACGCCAGAAAACAGACGATTTTTGGGGATTTTTGATGCTTGAGGTGAGATTTTGCGAAGCGTCAAGAGGTAGACGGTGTCACCAAAGCATGGCAGGGAGTATGCCAAAAAGACAGGTCATTCGAGATGCGCCTTGGCGGCGGAAGGGGAAGCCTATGGCTCCGCCCCTGACAATCAGCGCACAAGATGAAATTTTGTCTGCCTCTCCAGAACCCATCCGATAGTGCCGTCGGCATCGATCCAGGCTTCTTCCTCTTGGGCAGACCGGACAGGCTGATTATTCCATTCGGGGACCGGCGTGGTTGCCTGGAGTTCTATCGAATGCCATGTATTTCGAAGAAGCGGAACGTCGCCTCTTCCCGGCACGCCCTGCTGTCTGTCCCAAAGTCCGATGAGCGGACCTGCCCCATGGCCATGCTCGCCGATGGGATGAGTGTAGACGGTACCGTTGATGCCTTCCCGTCGCATTTGCTCCAGTGTCCGTGCCAGAATCACATTGCCCGTGAGGCCGGGCTTCATGTGGCTCAGGAGGATATCCTGAAGCCGGTTGCTGTTGGCAAGCGCTTTCTTGATACCCGAGGGCGCGTCTGATTCTCCTTCCCGCAGGACATACCCCATGTGCTGAGTGTCCGTATGGAGACGCATCAGGGTAATGCCGTAATCACAATGGAGAACGTCTCCCCTTTCGATGATGGGATTTGGATCGTCGATATTCGGTACCCCTTGCCTTTGAATATCAACGCTTGTCTGAAACCAGGTACCGAATCCAAGGTCATGAGCCTTCTGGCGCATCCACCATACGACGTCCTGCGTCCGGGTTTTTCCCGGAGTGATCACTTCGGCTGAAAACGCCTTTGCGATAATCGCATGCACGGCTTTCATCATTTCGCGGTACACTGGAAGCATTTCAGGCAAACGAACTGAAATAAAATCAAGGGCCAGACGGTCCCTCCGAACGATTTTCTGTGCGTACTCACCGAGAGCTTCCTGCAGTTGTTCCCATTCGCCCGCAGACAGTCCGTCGGAAAACGCGTGTGTATGGGAGATGTTCACCGCGATATTCCTTGGTTTGCGCTCCCTGACCACCCTGGCGAGGAGGTTCCACTGCTCCTTGCCCCACAACTCCGCATTATTCCCGAGCGAGGAATCCCGGTACGCCACATAGATCCCTCCCTGCGACGATCCTCCGAGCGCCAGTTTCTCCACTCCAAGTTCCGGGCCGCGATCGTGAAACACATAAATCGTTCTGCGCCGTGCGGCAAACGTGGTCAGCGACACAAGTGAAGAGAACACGGGATCTTCGTTATACTCTCGCATGGGAATGACCCACATCTGAACATCATGCTGGCGCATGAGCGCAGGCAGAATGCTGTCGACGCGCGTTTTCAGCCATTGCTGATGGATTCCGGCCTGTTCGCGCAGGGAAGGTACGGGATTGACGGGATCCTGGGCTGGCGCAATTGAGAGAAGAAAGAGGCTGATGACAAAGCTATGGCCGAATGGGGTGAAGCGCAGGGTAGGGTTCATGGTTTAAGGTTCAAGGTTCATGGTTCACGGTTCATGATCCTGGTCAGCCCGAAATCTCTACAATCTTGCGGCGGGCGGACTTTCCCTTCAGAATTGTGATACTGGTTTTGGGTTTCCCGAGGAACTTCGCCAGGACCTCAATCAGCGTTTTGTTCGCCTTCCCCTCCGCCGCCGGCGCCTTCACGAGAACGAGAAAGCCTCCGTCCTCACGCACGGTGACTTCGTTCCTCCGCGCGTTCGGCTTCACAACAACCGAGATCTTCATAAACCGCCCTTCGCAAACCGCTTTTCAATGTCCGAGATCTTCTCGAGCCTTGCCTTGTGCCTTCCACCGCCAAACCAGGTTTCCAGCCAGACCGTCACAATGGCTTTGGCGGCCTCCGCCCCAAGCACTTTTCCCCCCAGCGTAAGCACATTCGCATCATTGTGTTCCCTGCTGCTGCGCGCGGCGAGTTCGGTGAACGCGGCAGCGGCCCTGATGCTCGGAATTTTGTTGCAGACAATCGCCGATGCCACTCCCACGGAATCGATCATGATGCCGCGTTCAGCGTGGCCCGCCGCAACCATCGTCGCGACCGCGTAGGCGAAATCGGGATAGTCACAAGCCTGCTCCGAATGCGTACCCACGTCGGCCACAGACCAACCGAGATCCAGCAGATGGCTCCGAAGAACGGACTTCAGACCGAACCCTCCATGGTCGGACCCCAGAGCGACCGTTCTCGGCTTTGTCGTTGAATCCTTTGGCTCGTACACCACCACCGAGTCCACAAACGTCGATGGACCCGACACGGATCCCGCCGGGACCAGATCCACCTTGAGACGGGCGGCGGCATCGCGGGCTGAGGGAGTTACAATGGTCATCGGGTCGACAGCGATGCTCCGAAGGCCTTTCCCGGCCGCCGCCACAATATCCGCTTCGGCTATGAGTTTGCGTCCCATGGATCAGCGTCCGTCTCCCCATTCGAGCACTTCAAGCCGGACACGCCCGGTGCCCGTTTGCACAAGGTCGATCACTTTGGCAGCCCCGAGGGACAGATCGATGATTCTGCCGTCGACAAATGGTCCCCGGTCGTTCACACGCACAACCACCGTTTTTCCGTTTCCCAGGTTAGTCACCCTCACCTTGGTGCCAAACGGAAATGTCCTGTGCGCCGCCGTCAGTGCATTCATGTCAAATGTTTCTCCGTTCGACGTCAACTTTCCGTGAAATGCATCGGCATAGTACGACGCCACTCCTTCCAGCGTCAGGAGAACCTTTCCGCTCGAAGGCCTGACCGTAGCTGTGGTCGCCGCCGTGTCGCTGCCGTTGGGACGTACGTCACGTCCACTGTCTCCCCCTGAACCCCGGATAAACCGCGGGGAAGAACTGCAGGAGAGGATGAACGCGCACAGGAGAGAGATGCCGAACCGGAGGAGGGCGGTACGCCTAAAGGAAATCATTCAACTGCTTCCGACGAAGATAATCTACAATTTCTTTCACCTCCTGCGACTGTCCCTTCCGGCATACAAGCACCGCATCTTCCGTGGATATGATGATGAGATCCTCCACTCCCACCGCGGCCACGATCTTTCCTCCTGCATCGATGTAGTTGTTCCGCGAGTGACGGGCGATGGCAAGCCCTTTGATCGCGTTCCCCTGCTCATCCTTGTTTGTCGAGAGCCTCACGACCTCATCCCACGACCCGACATCGCTCCATCCAAAATTCCCCTTGACGACATACACGTTTCCAGCTTTCTCCATGACACCGTAATCGATCGAAATTCCGCGGATCAATCCGTAGGCTTTCTCCAGAGCTTCCTCATATCCCTCACTGCCCATAGCCTGCTTCACTTCATTCACCTGCGCGTAGAGCTCCGGGAGGTGAATCTCGATCTCCTTCAGGATGGCAGAAGCTTTCCAGACAAACATGCCGCTATTCCAGAGGAAGTCGCCGCTCTCCAGAAAGCGTTCAGCAGTCTCCAGGTTGGGCTTTTCGGCGAAGGTCTTGACGCGGTAGACTCCTTTCCGCCTGTAGGCATCATCCGTATCGTCCTCCGAAAACTGGATATACCCGTACCCGGTCTCCGGGTGCGTGGGCTCTATGCCGATCGTCAGGAGCCCGTCCGTTTCCTTTGCGATTTCCGCTGCAAGACGGAGTATACGGCGGAACTCTTCTTCGTTGTGGACAAGGTGGTCTGCCGGCAGGATGACCATGATGCCGTCGGGATCGATCTTCCGGATCCATGACGCCGCAAGACCCACACACGGCGCCGTGTTCCGTCCGACGGGCTCGGCGAGAATGTTTTCTCTCGGGAGGAAGGATAGTTGATGCACCACTGTGTCGTACTGCTGGACGTTCGTGACAACGATGGTTCTTTCCGGGGGAACCAGCGGTTTGATCCGGGCCGTGGTGTTCTGGATCATACTGCCAGAGCCAAAGATCTCGAGCAGTTGCTTCGGCGTTTTCTCGCGGCTCCGCGGCCAGAACCGCGAACCGACGCCTCCGGCCATAATAACTGCATAGAGATGGTCCATTGCTCCCCTCTGTTATTCAAACAGCGATTTGAACGTCCGCAGGATTTCAGTTCCTTCTGCGAGGATACCCTCCCGACCATCCGGGGCGGCTTGCGCCCAGGAGGACACGGGTGAAGATACGTTGGAGAGAATGTTCATCACCCGCACGTCATCCATGAATCCGTTCTCGGTGATGTACTTCAGAAATTCCAGCAGAAATCCGCAGAACTCCCTGAGGTCGTCCGGGGCTCCGCTTCCGTCGGCCATGAATGCTTCTGACCGGCCGACCACGGCCTGGACAAGGTGATCCCGGTCGTCCGAGCCACTCTGCATTGCCTCAACAAATCTCTCCATCAGTCCGGCAAAATCGGCTTCGCTTCCCGGCTGGGCAGGGGACACTGCGGGAGAAGCCGGCGCCTCCTCTGGTTCCGTCAGCTCCGATGCCGGAGGCATTTCCATTTCCAAAGCAGAAGGCATCTCCGGCGTTTCCTCCGCCCCCGGCTCCGCCGCGAATGTCTCCGGAGCGGGCTCAGCCGCTTCCGGCTCTCCACTGACCGGAGGAGCCTCAAGATCTCCAACAGCGTACCGGAAATTCGACACGACGAGCTGTTGTTCGTCCATCGTGTATTCGGTCTTTGCCGGATTGTTCTCCACTTCTTCTGCGATCCACATGAGACTCAACGCAAAGGTGCTGAATCCGGCCACTCTGTACAAATTCCTCAGTTCCCCTTCAAAATCCTCTGCCTCCGCCAGCCGACGGGCGATCTTACCGAACGTAAGGCGGTAGGCGTCGGACGCAATTTGCCCTTCCGCCACGTTCTCCATCAGGGAATGAACATATTGTTGTGAGCGAGTCATGAGATGTGCACCCTCGGAACTCGTGAAGAGATCGCACAGCAGATTTCATAGGGGATTGTCCCCAGGGAGTCGGCCAGATCCCAGGCCGAGACGGCTGTGTTGCCCTGCGAACCTATGATCACCGCCTCGTCGCCGACCTCTACCGGCTCCTCCCCGACGTCGGCCATGATCTGGTCCATGCAGACGGAGCCCGCCACCGGAAATTTCTTTCCATGGATCAGGACGAATGCCTTTCCCGTCAGCAGGCGGGAATATCCATCGGCATAGCCGATCGGCAATGTCGCAATTTGTGTCCTTCTGGTTGCCAGAAACTTCCTTCCGTAGCTGACGCTCTCACCCGGTCCGATCCATTTCACAAGCGCGACGCGGGTCTTGAGCTTCAAGGCCGTTCTCAAAGGAATGCTTTCCGATGTGGTTTTTGACGGATAGTATCCGTACATCATGACACCCGGCCGCACCATCGAGAAGGTCGTTTCCGGGAGATCCAGAATCGATGCGCTGTTTGCGCAATGCACCACTTCCGGCACAACGCCCAGACCTCTGAGCCGATCGAGTGTTCTGCGAAACTCATCCAGCTGATGCATTGCGAACTCTTTCCGAGGCTCGTCGGCGGTCGCAAAATGGGTAAAGACTCCCTTCACCTCGACCTTCGTTGCCCTCCCGAGTTCCGAGGTCAGTGCATCCACATCCGCCGGCTTCACGCCAAGCCTGTTCATGCCGGTGTCGATCTTGATATGGATGGGGAGCGTCTTTCGGGCTTTCACGCCGGCGCGCTGAAGCAGGGAAACTTCGCGCGGGGAACTCACCGTTGCCTCGAGATCGTATTCGGTGTAGAGGGGGGCTTGTTCCGGGGTGGGCAATGTGAACACGTGGATGGGCTTCCGTATGCCTGCCATTCTCAGCGCCAGTCCTTCCTCGGGGAAGGCAACCCCGAAGCAGTCGGCGAGACCTTTCTCGACGAACGAAGAAACCGTCTCCAGGCCGTGCCCATAAGCGTTGGCTTTGACGACGGCCATAATTCCGACCCCTTGACCGATCCTTCTCCTCACTCCCCGCAGATTGAATGCGATCGCCGAGAGGTCGATTTCGGCCACCGTCGGACGAGTCGGCGCAGGAGATCTGCGATTCCCTGAACGAGATCGTTTCACAAAAAGGTGCCAGAATATACAGGTTCAGTCACAGAATGTCAATGAAATCAGGAGTAGAGCAGACATTCCCTTCGTTGCCGTTGAAAGGCCCTCACTTCCCCCATCCATTCCGATTCAAGATCTGCCAAAGTGTTTCCGGTCAGCTTCCCGCGTGCGATCTCTTCCAACCGCCGCGCAAGCGCGGAGCTTCCGAGAAGCAGTTGGATCGGCGGACGAATGGTTTCATACTCGTAGGGAGGATCTTTGAAACGAAACTCCTCAGGCGCCACGTGCATGGTGGCCAGAAGGACCCCCAGACCCAGTTGGTAAGCGCTTATGCGGGAAGGTTGAAGGACAATCCACTGCAGTCCGCGGCAGGTTTGCCCGGCATACTTGTGAAAGGTTGGCTCAAAGAGCGCTGGGCGGATGGCAAGGCCTGAAAGATTGCACAGGACGCGGAGAGTTTTGAGCCAGGTTTCCACATCCTGAAGGTACGGAGCGCCCATGGTCAAAAACGGCATGGTTGTTCCGCGACCTTCACTAAGATTTGTGCCTTCAAGCAGAACCATTCCCGGATAGACCTCGGCCGTCTCCGGCGTCGGCATGTTCGGCGAGGTCATGATCCATGGCCGTCCCGTGTCATGCCAGTGCATAGTGCGTTTCCATCCGGTCATGCGCACCACTTCGAGTTCGACCGGCCTGGATTCCTGTCCGTTAATCCAGAGAGCGAGCTCGCCGATGGTCATGCCGTGGCGCATCGGGAGCGGATATTCGCCCACAAAGCTTCTGGAATCGTCTGCAAGCACATTGCCCTCGACCCTTGTTCCCCCGATCGGATTCGGACGATCCAACACCACCACTTTTTTGCCCAGAGCCGCGCATCTCCGCATGATGCCGACCATCGTGTAAACGAAGGTGTACACGCGCGTCCCAACGTCCTGAATATCCACGATAACCGTATCAAGTCCTTCCAGCATCTCGTTCTTCGGTTCCCGTACTTCGCTGTAGAGACTGAAATATGGAAGGCCGGAGAGCACATCCCGGCCATGGCCGCTTTCCACCATGTTGTCCTGCTTGTCGGCAAACAGCCCGTGCTGAGGGGAGAAGAGGACGGCGAGCCGGCCGCGAAGGGCTTTTTTGAGGACAAGCTGGGAAGGCGTGATGGCACGATCAACGCTCGCCTGATTGACGAGGAGACCGCACCGGCCCCATGGACGTGTGCGGGCGGGATTTCGCGCGATGACTTCCAATCCAATTGCTACGGCCATGGCTTCAAAAGAAGAAACCCGTCGCAGACGATCTCCGACGGGTCTCACGGTGTGATGGGATTTCCTGCATCAGCGATTCCGGGCGATCTTCAGTCTGTTCAACGCACGCTGTAATGCCGCCTTTGCACGATCCAGATCCAGCTCCGCGGCTTTCGATTCAAGGCGCTTTCGAGCCCGATCCCGGGCCGCCTCAGCACGCTTGACATCGATCTGATCCGCCGGCTCCGCAGTCTCCGCAAGCATGACCACTTTGTTCTCCCGTACTTCCACAAATCCGCCACTCGTGGCAAACCGCGTCTCCGCTCCGCCTTCATCGATGACCTTGACTTCGCCGATCCCCACGGAAGACAGAAACGGCGCATGGTTGTGGAGAACCTGAAAGCCGCCGAGAATGCCCGGGGCCGTAAAGCTCGAAACATCGGCCCTGAGAACAATTTTCTTCGGCGTGACGATCTCCAGATGAAACGGCTTCTCGGTCATGCTCACCCCTGCATCCTCTTCGCTTTTTCCACCACCTCTTCGATCCCTCCGACCATCAGAAAGGCCGATTCCGGGAGCTTGTCATACTCACCTTCAATGATCCCTTTGAATCCGCGAATCGTATCTTCCAGCTTGACGTATTTCCCGGGGTATCCGGTGAACTGTTCGGCGACAAAGAACGGCTGAGAGAGGAAGCGCTCAATCTTCCGCGCCCGGGCGACGGTGAGCTTGTCTTCCTCGGAGAGCTCGTCCATTCCGAGAATATTGATGATATCCTGAAGGTCCTTGTAGGCCTGCAGAATCTCTTTCACGCGCTTCGCCACGTAGTAGTGTTCTTCGCCCACGATGTTCGGGTCGAGGATACGCGACGTCGAATCGAGAGGATCGACGGCGGGATAGATTCCTTTTTCGACGATTTGCCGGCTGAGAACCGTTGTGGCGTCGAGATGGGAGAAGGTCGTGGCCGGTGCAGGATCGGTGAGGTCGTCAGCCGGTACGTAAATTGCCTGAACTGACGTAATGGATCCCTTCTTGGTCGAGGTAATCCGCTCCTGGAGCTCTCCCATTTCCGTGCCCAATGTGGGCTGGTATCCCACTGCCGATGGCATACGTCCCAGAAGGGCAGACACCTCCGATCCTGCCTGCACGAAGCGGAAGATGTTGTCAATAAACAGCAGAACGTCCTTTCCTTCTTCATCCCTGAAATACTCGGCGACGGTCAATGCCGTAAGGCCAACCCGCGCCCTTGCGCCGGGCGGCTCGTTCATCTGTCCGAACACCAGCGCCGTCTTGTCCAGAACGCCGGACTCCTTCATCTCCAGCCAGAGGTCATTCCCCTCTCTTGTGCGTTCCCCCACTCCACCGAACACGGAATATCCCCCGTGATGCTTGGCAATGTTATGAATCAGTTCCTGAATCAGAACAGTCTTGCCGACACCGGCGCCGCCAAAGAGACCCGTCTTTCCTCCTCTCGTATAGGGTTCAAGCAAATCGATAACCTTGATGCCGGTTTCAAACATCTCCTTCTTTGTTGACAGTTGATCAAAACCCGGTGCGGGTCGATGGATGGGGTATCGTGTTTTTCCTTCCACGGGACCAAGGGCGTCGATGGGGTTGCCCGTGACATTCAGAAGCCGTCCAAGAACCTTTGGTCCCACCGGCACGGCAATCGGCTCGCCGGTATCATACGCCTTCATTCCGCGCACAAGTCCGTCCGTGGAATCCATGGCTACTGTTCGGACGCGGTCTTCTCCGAGCTGTTGTTGTACTTCGCAGATCAGTTCCTCTTCCACTCCCTCCACATTCTTTCGGGGAATCTTCACGGCATTGAGGATCGCCGGGAGCTTTCCTCCTGAAAAATCCACATCAACAACCGGACCGATGACTTGTACGACCTTGCCTTCATTCATAGCAAATTTCCTGCGGGCTTTTTTTGGAGTGATGACGTTTGAGAGAAGAATGAAAATAAGCGAAAAACAGCCAAAAATCAAACAAAAATCCCGACGCTCCCCGCGTCGGGATTGGATAGAGAGGGCGAACTGGCGGTCGGATTTTCCCTTCCAAGGATAAACCAGGGAAGGGACCCCTTCATAGCTTAATCATTGAAAGGGGGAACCGACGACCTGCGGTTTCTCCCCTGCCCATTCTTGCACCCGTTGAGCTGGCGGTCGGATTTGAACCGACGACCTGCGGTTTACGAAACCGCTGCTCTACCGCTGAGCTACGCCAGCATTATATTTGCTTCTGAATCTGCCCGGGAGAGAGGAAAGACTTTCAGGCCTGACCCAACAATCTAAGAAAAAAAGTGGGGATGAGCAACCGGTCGGTGCACGGAACATTATTCGCCGGAACGCTGGAGAATCACGAATGTCGTATCATCGCGCAGATCCTCGCCGTCGCGAAAAGCGGATAGCCGATCCACAAGCCTGGTTTTCATCGGTTCGACGCCGTTTCCTGCCGAGTCCAGAACGGACTGCATCAGCCGTGCCTGGCCAAACTCCTCATCCGCTCTGTTGACAGACTCCACTACGCCATCTGTGAAAAGGACAATGGCATCACCCGGTCGAAGCTTTGTGTGCTCCTGAATCAGGGACTTCTCAAAGATCTTGTGCCTCTCCTGCCCATTCTCACCCCCTTCAGGCGGTGCCAGGCCGATGGCCGTGCCTTTGGGCTGCAACCAGGAGCATGCCCTCTTCTTCGCGTCGTACAGCAGTGCCGGCATATGGCCTGCACGGCAATATGTGATGATGCCGTTGGGATGTGCCCGTGCGATGGTAATCGTCAGAAAGAAATTCCGGCGAAGCTGACCATAGAGGTACTCGTTCAGCCGGATGGCGAGCGCCCGGGGATCAGACACTTCCTTTGAAAGCATCTGCAGGGCCGTTTGGACCTTCACCATGTACAAGGCGGCGGAGATACCCTTCCCCGAAACGTCGCCAATAACGACAAGGGTGCTCCCGTCCTTGAGCGGAATGAGATCATAGTAGTCACCCCCGACACTCGCCGCGATCTCACTGTGCGCTGCAACCGAGAACCCGGCAACAGGAATTTCGGCGCTTGGGAGGAGGCTGAGTTGGAGCTTGCGGGCAAATTCGAGCTCGTCACGGGTCACCAGCTTGTCTGCCAACTCGAGCGCCAGGAGAAAATTCAGAATCAGAACGGCGTACAGAGCCTTCATGAGATCGTTGTCCCAAAAAGCGAGGATCACCAGGAGAATGGCGATTCCGTAGAACAGCCTGCGGGCTGGCGTAAGCTTAAGGAGAAAAGCAAGAAAGAGATACCATGCGAACTTGATGGCTTTTGTGACACGCGATTCATTGGGCTGTACGGGAACCATGTTCTTGACGTAGAACGTGTACATGCCCCGCGTATCGTCGCTGACAAGCTTTTCGATTTCCGAGCTTGTCACGCCGCTCATGAACAACCTGCCGAAGTCGCGAAGAGAGTGGAGGGTTTTTTTAACCATGAAATGGAGGTGGATCGTCCGGACTACGTCAATAATAATACGTGAGGCAATCGGGAATGTTCCACGCCGGAGTTATCCTGGACGGTACTCCAGCGGGAGCCATTCCCCAAGCCTCTCGAAAGACCAATATCCATAGGTTTTCAAGCTGAACGGGTCGTAGAGGTTTCCATCAATATTCATTCGAACATCCTGAAAGTCGAGTTTCAGCCATGATATCTGGTGTCCTTCCGTGTACTGACCGAACCCCGCCTGCCGGCTCCAAAAACGATGGAATCCGGGCTCCGGCGACTCGGGGAGGTACTCCACCATCAGAAAATGGTCGAAGACCAGCCGCCGCTCAAACGAATACCGTCCCGGAAAGAGAATGTCTTCCGCTTTCACACGTTCACGCGCAACCGCTCCCTTCATGGTCGCCGGAATCTGGTGCATCGTTGAGATTCTGAATCCCTCCTCCGCCACCCGGTTCATCGCGAGAGCAGTGCAGAAATGCCTCAGTGAGCCCCGATAGGCCCGTTTGCGCGCTTCCTCCCATTCTGCCTGTTCCTCCGGCGATCCTTCCAGCGGAGTGAACAGCACCGTCCCGCCGTAGCGAAAGAGAGCTCCATCGACCTCAAACAGGCTCAGGCCAAACTCGAGGGTATAACCCAGTTCCGGATTTTCAACGAGAAGCGGTTGACGCGCGGAAGCGGTAAATCGCCCACCCTTCTCAACAGTGAAATCCAGCACCTCCGGATTTCTGATCACACACCGGGAGCCGTTTCGCGTGTTTCCGAAGATATAATCCCTGAATGTCTCCAGGTTGATTCGCCACTCCACGGGATCTTCTGCCAGCACTTCCACTGGTTGCGTTTCAATCGCAATCTGCTTCATTCTGATCCGTAGTCCCTCCTTTGGCTCCTCGACGGCGCGGTAGCGCACTACCTGGCGTTCGTAGCCAACCATCGAGCTTACGAGCTCATAGAGGCCCGCGGGTACGTTACGGAGCACGAACTCACCCTCCAGGTTTGTTGTCGTCCCCCTGGTTGTGTTGGAGAGATAGATGTTAACATTCGGAAGGGGCTCCCCCGAGACTGCATCGACCACAGTGCCATGAATGGAGAATTGGGGAAGGTCCTGGGACAGCGCGGTCCAGGCCACGCATCCCAACGTAACGGCAAGAAGAAATCGGCTCATGTGTGAATCCCCGGTTCGGTCATTTTCCTCAAGTCAAACACCTTGTCAAGCTGTTCCTTTGTCAGAAGCCTCCTTTCCAGAACGACTTCGCGAATTGACTTGCCGGTGGCCATGTATTCCTTTGCGATTTCTGCGGCGGCTGCGTAGCCGATGTGCGGATTGAGCACCGTGACAATGCTCGTGCTGTTTTCGGCATACGAGCGGCATCGCTCTTCGTTTGCCGTGATTCCGGTGATACATCGACGCGAGAACTGTATGGCTCCGCGTGCAAGGATGCCGATGGCATGGAGCAGATCGTACGCGACGAGAGGCATCATCACGTTCAGCTCCAGTTGGCCCGCCTGGGCGCAAAGAGTGACTGCCGTATCGAGTCCGATCACCTGGTAGCACACCATATTGACCATTTCAGCCATCGAGGGATTCACCTTCCCGGGCATGATCGAAGAACCGGGCTGAACCGGCGGAAGCTGTACCTCGGCCAATCCTGTTCTCGGTCCGGAACCGAGAAGACGAATATCATTGGCTATACGAGAGAGATCCTGCGCGCAGTTTCTCAGGGCTGAGGAGCACTCCACCATGGGGCGGAGGCTCTGCATGGCCTCGAAATAATCCTCCGCCATTCGAAACTCCATGCCGAGCTGCTTGCCGAGTTGCTGCACCATCCGCGGCCGGTACTCGGGATGGGCATTCAATCCGGTCCCCGCGGCTGTGCCGCCGATGCCGAGCTCTTTCAGCGATTCCAACGCGTGACCGAAGGCTGTTTTGTGCTTCCTGATACTCGCCGCGTAAGCACCGAATTCCTGCCCCAAACGCACAGGAACGGCATCCATCAGATGCGTCCGTCCGGACTTCACCACGGCGTCGAACTCCGTCGCTTTCTGGCTCAATGCGTGTGCCAGCTCATCGAGCGCTTCAAGGAGCGCACGACTTTCCAGGAGGGCTCCGATGCGAATCGCCGTGGGGCACACATCGTTCGTCGATTGCGACATGTTCACGTGGTCATTCGGGTGGACGAGTTTGTATTCTCCCTTCCTCCCCCCCAGGATTTCGATGGCCCGGTTTGCCAGGACTTCGTTCACATTCATATTGTGGGAGGTGCCCGCCCCGGCCTGATAGATGTCGACGACAAACCATTCCCGGAGGTTGCCCGCGAGAACCTCGTCTGCGGCTTTCATGATGGCGCCCGCGATTTTTTGGTCCAGGATGCCGAGCCCGCTGTTGACCACCGCCGCCGCCTTCTTAATGTGGATCGTCGCGTCAATGTAAGCCGGCCTGGCCGTGATGCCGCTGATGGGAAAATTCTCCACTGCGCGTGCGGTTTGGATTCCATAGTATGCTTCAACCGGGACGCCCATCTCACCGAGAGAGTCCTTTTCCGTCCTCGTCTTCATAGCATGCTCCTTTCATGACCGCGAAAATAGAAAAGCACCGGGAGGACGTCCCGGTGCCCGGATTCCTTGATGGTTTCGCTTCTCTCAGGATGCCAGGTCGGCAAATTCAGCAAGCTTTGCCGCCGAGGCCTTTTCAACGTCGGCATGAAGGCTCTTTCCATGCGCATCCATCGTGACAACCGCGGCAAAATCCTTCACGCGCAGATGCCACATTGCCTCAGGAATGCCAAAGTCCAGAAAATCCACCCCTTCCACCTTTTCGATGCACTTCGTGTAGTATTGCGCTGCTCCGCCGATGGCGTTCAGATATACCGCCCCGCATTCTTTGAGCGCTGCCAGCGTCTTCGCTCCCATTCCTCCCTTTCCGATCACTGCCCGCACACCGAACTTCCGGATGATATCTCCCTGATAAGGTTCCTCCCGAATGCTGGTTGTCGGTCCTGCGGCATTGATCATCCACTCATTCCCCTGCTTGAGGGCAACGGGTCCGCAATGGTAGATCACGCCGCCACTGAGCTCAACAGGTGAATCATGCGACAACAGATGATGATGCAGAGCGTCCCTTCCCGTATGGACGATGCCGCTCAAGAGCACAACGTCGCCGACTTTGAGGCTTCGGATTTGTTCTACGGAAATGGGCGTGGTCAAACGGACTTCTCGTCCGGTGAGTGGAAGCGATTCATCCTCCGTCATTCGCGAGACAGGGACTTCGTCTTTGTACAGCCATCGGGTGATCGTTCCTGTTTTTGCATCCAGCTCAACCCCTTGCCTGCGAAAGGCCCAGCAATTATAGGCCACGCTAACGAAGAAGCTGGCCGGAAGCCTGTGAAGGGCGCCGATTTTGCACCCAATCAGCGTTTGGGATCCGCCGAATCCCATGGTGCCGATGCCCAGTTTGTTGGCATCCTCCATAATCCTTCGCTCAAGAGCCGCGAGTTCAGGATTAGGATTGACATCGTCAAGAGAGCGAAAGAGCTGGTGTTTCGCAAAGGAATAGCCGGAAGTGCGGTCACCTCCGATGGCAACGCCCAGGGCTCCAACGCTGCAACCCTGTCCCTGGGCCTGGTACACGGCATGCATGATGCACTTGCGCACGCCTTCCAGGGTTCGGTCTGCCCTTCCCAGATTGGGGAGTTCAGCGGGGAGAGAATACTGAATGTTTTTGTTTTCGCATCCGCCGCCCTTCAGCAGCAGCCTGACCTCGATGTCATCCCTCTCCCATTGCTCAAAGTGAACAACGGGGGCGCCCGGGCCAAGATTGTTGCCGCTGTTCTTGCCGGTCAGCGAATCAACGGCGTTCGGCCTGAGTTTGCCGTCCTTTGTCGCCTGTTCGACGGCTTCCTGGATCTCCCTCTTCATGAGGATCTCGTTTGCGCCCATCGGCACCCGGATTTCAAAAGTCGGCATCCCCGTGTCCTGACAAATGGGAACAGCACCGTCTGCGGCCATATCGACGTTGATCGCGATGGTTTGCAGGGCGAGCGCTGACTGGGTAGCAGGAATCTCAACGTTCATGGCACGGTTCAACGCCCGGCGAACGTCCGGCGGAAGATTCGAAGATGTGTCGACAATTAGATTATAGATGCTTTGCTTGAAATGCTTCATGGTCGGAATCTTTCGGATTGTACCAAATGGCCATCCCTACGGGATTATGGGGAAGGCCAGGATTCTGTTACCATACGGCCATCCCTACGGGATTGTGGGGAAGGCCAGGATTCTGTTACCATAAGGCCATCCCTACGGGATTGTGGGAAAAGCCGGGACTTCTGTCACCATACGGCCATCCCTACGGGATTGTGGAATGAGCTGGATGCCTGTCCCCAGTCCCGTAGGTAGGGGTTTGTCGTTGCACCAACTAGCAGCCACCCCGATACAGTCCCGTAGGGACGATCTTATGGTTGCATGCCCTGGCACACACTCCCGCAAAGTCCCATCGGGACGGCCTAATCAAAAAACTCAAACAAGTATCTCGAATCATAGGGAATATCAAACTGCTTCAGAAATGTAAGGTATTCCTCTCTGAATGTGGTAACCCTATGATGCGCCTCTTGATTCATGATGTACCTGATGACACTATCCCTTTGAGATCGGGAGTATGAAAAAGCCCCGAATCCTTCCTGCCAGCTAAACTTCCCTTTTACCAGCTTATTATCATTGATCCATTTTGAGGATGATGCCTTTAGCATTCTCATTTGATCAGACACCGACATGGAAGTCGGCAACTCGAAGAACACGTGTATGTGATCCATCCATCCACCCACAGCCAGCGGATACGTGCCGTCGTTCCTGAGAATACCTGCCATGTATCGATGCAAGTCCTCCCGGAATGATTTTGTAATGATGTTTTCTCGGCCTTTGACAGCAAAAACACATTGGATGTTGATCTGCGAATAGGTGTTTGCCATGAACCCCCCAATTGTTGCATACGGTCGTCCCTACGGGACTCTTTGGTTTATGTCCTTCGTTATTACCAAATGGCCATCCCTACGGGATTATGGGGAAGGCCAAGATTCTGTTACCATACGGCCATCCCTACGGGATTGTGGGGAAGGCCAGGATTCTGTTACCATAAGGCCATCCCTACGGGATTGTGGGAAAAGCCGGGACTTCTGTGTACTGACCCCCTAAAGTCAAGACAGTTGTTGGCGGTCCGAGATTGAGTGTTCAGGCCGCCTGGGTGATCGGTTTTTGTAGCGACGTTATTTGGTCGAACTCTATCGGACTCAGCTCCCCGAGCGC
>Ga0226835_1000288_pt1 | contig 73164 bp, 57 predicted proteins | sample LAC_MetaG_1_FD_163627 | JGI IMG/M metagenome (GOLD analysis project Ga0226835, IMG submission 163627) | Anaerobic ammonium oxidizing microbial communities from anammox membrane bioreactor (MBR) in UC Berkley, California, United States -... | ecosystem: Engineered > Bioreactor > Anaerobic >... | reverse complement strand
TGACCGAACGTATTCACTCGGCCCTGGATTATCTTACACCAGCAGAGTTTGAGGCGGCGGCATTGGGCCAGCCGATCCCTCTCTTATGAATGGCCCGAAAAGTGTCCAGTTTTTCAACCGCAGGACACTCCGGGTCAGTGCCGGGGCAGGCTTCCACATTCTCCCCAAGATTGGCGCGCGAAGGGGGCGCTGCCAGCGCCCCCATGAGCGAGCAATCTTACAATGCATGTCTCATAACTCGAAACTGTATATAATGAACGCTATCGCTAAGAGGACAGGAGGCTAATGTCATGGCGCAAGGACCGTCGTATGCGTACTTCCAGGGCAAGATCGTGCCCATTGAGGAAGCTAAAGTCAGCGTGATGACGCACGCGCTCAACTATGGCACGGGGGCCTTTGGCGGCGTGCGGGCCTATTGGAACGACGACGAGAACGAGCTGTTCATCTTCCGCCCGCTCGACCACTTTCGGCGCGTGCTCAGTTCGGGCAAGCTGCTGATGATGAATCTGCCCCATACGCCCGAAACAATGCTGACTATTCTGCTCGAACTGTTGCGCACAGAGAATTATCGCGGCACGGATGTCTACATCCGCCCGCTCATTTACAAGTCCTCGACGATCATCGGCGTGCGGCTGCACGATCTGGAAGCGGACTTCACCATGTTCGCCCAGCCGTTCGGCAGCTATATTTCCAATGAAGAGGGATCGCGGGTGACGTTCTCGGCCTGGCGGCGCATTGACGACAACATGATCCCGGCGCGCGGCAAGATCACCGGCGCCTATGCCAACTCCGCGTTCATCAAGACGGATGCCGCGCTGAACGGCTTCGACGAGGCGCTCGTGCTCGATCACAACGGCCACATTTCCGAAGGCAGCGCCGAGAACTTCTTCATGATGCGCGACGGCGTGGTCATCACCCCACCGGTGACATCCAACATCCTGGAAGGGATCACGCGCCGCACGATCATCCATCTGCTCAGCGAGGAGATGGGGATGCCGGTGGAAGTGCGCGAAATTGATCGCACCGAGGTCTTCATCGCCGACGAAGCGTTCTTCTGCGGGACGGGCGTGCAGGTCGTCGCCATCACCGAAGTAGATCACCGCCCGGTGGGGACGGGCACGCTGGGGCCGGTGGTGCGCCAGCTTCGCCAGCTATACTTCGACCTCGTGCGCGGCAAGATCGCCCGGTACCGCACCTGGAACGTCCCGGTGTTCGGCCCACAGAGTTAGCCGCTTGCGCAGCGCGACGCGCCCCATCACCAGCACCAGGCTCGCGCTGTGTATCATCATTTCGCTGTCGAAGCAGGTGATGTTGGGCGCTGCAACGTCGCGCTGATCGGAAAACCAGCGCAGAAACATGTAGGCGGCACCGCCGATCCCGGCGACGACGCCCAAAAAGCGCACGCTGCCCTTGTTGGTTGAGGCGGCGACCGTCAGGGGAGCGGCAAAAATCACCGCCCGGATCAGGTAGGTGCCGACGAAGATCTTCGCGTGACAGTACTCCGGCGAATAGGGGCCGCTGTCCAGCAAATGACCGAAAGCGTAGGTCTTGTCTATGAACACGCTCAGGATCACGCTGACGCTGAGCACTGTGCCCAGGGTGGAGCCGTCGGGCAGCAACAGCAGAATCACCACATTGAGCACGAACAGCACGTAGAGCGAGATATCCCAGCCCAGTGTGTCGCTCGACGGCCCCACTGATTCCAGAATAGCGCGTAGCTCTTCCATCGAGTCCTCCAGGACGAGGCAGCAAAACCGGATACACCAGCAGTCTGACCGCAGCAGCGCCCACGCGAGGGCGCTGTTCTGCTGTGCCCGGCAATCTACGGATCGAGTGCTATTGTACTAAGATGGGGCTGTCGGCGAAACTGCGCCGGGCGTGCTGCTGGGCAGCGCGGGCGGCTGCCAGTCCGCCGGCAGGGCACTGAGGCGCGTGAGCTGCTGGCTGGCGTCGAACGGCGGGCGGAAGGTCAGCGTCGTCACGGGCGTGTCGAGCGCCAGCTCGTCTGGCGCGGCGGCGAAGGTGGCGATGATCCCCTGCTCCGGGAAGAGCAGCACGGCGTGGCCGATGTCACGCAGGGTCATGTTGCCCTGCGAGATGCCGATCGCGGCGGGCGCGCCGTAGTGCGCCAGCAGCGAGCCGAGCGTGCCATAGTCGCGCAGCTCCACTTCGAGCACTTCCTGCACGCCAATCAGCGCGCGCAGCACGCAGCCGCCGGCCTCAAAGCGGAAATAGCTGGCGCGGCCTCTTTCGCGCGTTGCCCGCCCAAAGGCCGCCTGAAGCTGGATGAGCGTGGTCTGGCCCAGGACGATAGCCTCGACGTTTTTCAGCGGGAAGATGGCGGCGCAGTCGCGGGTCGGCGTGGGCGAGTGGGTGGGGAGCGCCGTGGGCAGGACGAAAGGAGAGGTCACCTGCGGCGTGGGCAGCGCCGTGGTGAGAGGTGGCGGCGTGGGCGAGGCTCGGCCCGGCAATGCGAAGTCAGGCGTCGCCGTCAGGGCCGCGCGGAACAGGTTCCGTTCGGCGCTCAGCGCGCTCGCGGCGCTCACCGCCAACACCAACGTAATCAGGCCCACCAGGATCGCTCGCATGGGCCTGATTGTAGTCATTCACCGCCCGATTACCAAGCAGTTCTCCGCTGCTGCTCACAGCGCAGGGAACACCCCTTGATCAGCACAATGCAGGAGTTGGCGGAAGAGAATCCGCCGGCAAGCGCGCGGCAAACTCTCGCCCAGCGGCAGCTCTGCCGTGCGCCGCCCGTTGTTTCTCTCCCTTTCCATCCTCGTAGGAGAAAGCCAGGTCGGGAAAAGAGGGCACAGACTGGCGCGCTCTCCGGGGCCACCGAACATTAGAGTTCGCTGAAAAGGGGCCAGCGAGCGGGGATTCGCTGTACAATCAGGAGTGTTGGGTGGTGCCAGTCAGGACTCTCGCTTATGGATGCATGGGATAGACCAGGCCTGCCGCCGCTGATGGGCGGGGCGATGACGGACGAGCCGGGCAAGACCGCGCGGCGCAAAACATCCCTCCTCAAGGAATTGCTCCAGCTTGTGCTGATCGTCATGCTCGTGCGGCTGAGCATGGACACGCTGCTGCCGCGCTACGTGGTGGATGGGGCCAGCATGGAGCCGACCTTCTCCACCAGCGAGCGCGTGATCGTGGATCGGGTGACCATGCTGCTGGGCGGGCCGTCGCGCGGGGACGTAGTCGTGCTGGACTCGCCGCGCCAGGACGAATTGCTGATCAAGCGCGTGATCGGGCTGCCGGGCGAGACGGTCACGGTGCAGGCGGGGCGCGTGCACATCAACGGCGCGCTGCTCGCAGAACCCTACGTGCTGGAGTTCTGCACCTACCCCTCGTGCAGCGGCACCTGGGAGCTGGGGCCGGACGAGTACTTCGTGCTCGGCGACAACCGCAGCCACAGCCTGGACAGCCACTCGTTTGGGCCGGTGCAGCGCAGCGCGATCAAGGGGGTGGCCCGCGTGCGCTACTGGCCGCCGGGCGAGCTGGACATCCTCACCGCGCCGGAGTACTGAGTGGGGGGTTGGTAGTTGGTTGTTGGTGACAGGCGAGGCGCGCCAGCGCCGGGCGCAGCCCTACCCGTCAAGTCTCCACGCACTCCCCTCACCCGCGCATCTCGACGATCACGCCGTCCTCTGCCCACTCGTAGAGGGCGGCGGCGTTTTCCAGGCTGAGCAGCACGCAGCCGTAGGTCACCGGACGGCCCAGGTCGCCCGTCCACAGCAGGTAGCCCCCGCCGCGCGTGGGGAAGCCGTGAAAGCCGTTCCACAGGTCCATGTTCGGCCCCGGATGGTAGAAGCCCATGAAGTGCGGCATGTACAGGTTCCACTGGTCGGCGTAGGCGTTGGGATCGTGCGTCTGCACCTGGAAGACGCCCAGCGCCGTCGGGCTGGTCGGCAGGCCGGTCGAGATCACCCAGTCGAAGACGACCTGCCCGTTCTCGTAGGCCCATAGATGCTGCTGGCTCCGGCTGACGACGATGCGCTTGTGCGCCACCGGCTCCAGCGGGACCAGGATATCCAGCGAGGGGATGGCCAGGCGCTGCCCGACCGACAGCGCGTTAGTATTGACTCCAGGATTGGCCGCCTGGATGTACGGGTAGGGGATGCCGATCTCTTCGGCGATGGCCGCCAGGGTTTGCCCACCGCGCACCTCGTAAACCGTCTCCCCATGCCGCACGCGCACGGTGGCCCGCGCCGCGCTCTGCACCAGCGCCCGCTGCACTGCGCTCACCGCCTCTTCAGCGTCCACGTAACGCTCGTCGGCGAAGCGCGCGTTAGCCTCGGCGAAGGCCCGCGCCGCGTCAGGGTTGGCCGCCAGGCGCAGCCCGGTCGCGCTGCTCGCGTCCGGCTCGGCAGTCAGCCAGGCCGCCCAAACGTCCGGCGGCGCGCTCCACGTGTGCCACTCATCGCGGATCGGGTCGTAGCCGCGCAGCTCGAAGGGGCTGGACAGCAGGGCGTTGGCCTGAGCGAGCAGCGGCGAGGCATCGCGGATCGCCGGGCCGACCGGGGCCATCACCAGGTCGAGCGCGCCGTCGGCCAGCTCGCCCGGCGCGTCCGCGCTCATCCGTGCGACCGTCGCCGCCACGTCCAGCGTCCGCCCGTCCGCAGGGGGACTGGCCACCGCGCGCCCATTCACCAGGCGCACGCCCGCGTTGACCGGCGGCAACTCAATCCCCGCCCGCGCCTCTTCCAGGTAAGCGGTCAGCGCCGCCGTGTCAACGCGCACGACAGGGGCCACGTCCACGCCGCCGGCCAGCGCCTCGAAGATGCCCCCCAGCCCGCCCTGCGAGCGGCCCCAGGCGCGCGCCGCCGCCGCCGTCGCGTCCGCGTCCAGGGTGACGCCCAGCGCCACCGGGTCAACGGCCCAGACGCGCTCGCCATCGCGCAGGAGCAGCCCGCCCGCATCCCAGGCAGCGGCCAGCGTCTCCGCCGCCTCGCGCTCGGACATGCCGCCCAGGTCTACGCCCGCCGCGCTGACGCCCGGCAACACCTGCCCGGAGCCGATCAGCACCCCCAGGCCCGCCACCAGCGCCAGCAGGCAGGCGCTCGTCGCGATCAGGCTGAACGCCATGCCCAACAGCAGCGCGCCGCGCGCGCTCAGCCGGCGCGCTCGCCGCCGCCGGCGCGGGGCCGGGTGAGGGACGGGTGGCACCATCGGGCGCGGCACAGCCCCGTTCGGCAGGGCGAGCGGGCGCGGAGACGCGCCATTCCGCGCGGGAACGACGGGGCTGACCCCAGGGCGACGGGGCCGGGGGCGGCGCGAGCGTTGAGCGAAAAGAGGCATGAGTTATGGCTCTGTCAGGTCTGGTCCGGCGATTCTATAGCTACTATGGAGTAGAAGTCCTCGCCTGTAAAGGGTGCGCAGGCCAAGAGCCGACGGATCGTCGGCTGCCAGCAGTTCACCAGGCGCTTTTGTCAAGGAGTGCGTGCCAGATTTGCTAACCAGGGGCGTGCTGGCGCTGCGCGCTGCGCGAACAGGCTTCGGAAGTTTTGAAAACTTCCGAAGTCTTCTTGAAAACCGCCCCACACGCTATGCCTCTACACCCGGCTCGCCCTCGTCCACCAAGCGCACCGGCCTGAACAGCGACCGGTCGAACGAGGCGATCTCCCCAGGCGGCATCTCCTGCAACACGTGGCGCACCCGCTCCGCGTCCTCGCGAAGCTGGCGCACATCCACGCCCTGGCATACATCCGGCAGTTGGGCGAACCACTGCACGCTGCGCTGGAGCATTTTGAGCGCGCCAGCGTGATTGCCGCGCGTGATGTGATAGTAGGCCACGCCCACCTGCAGGATGGCCCGGTACAGCTCGCGCGCCGGGCCGCTCTCGGCCATCCACTGCTCCTCGAAAGCGTCGTGCTGGGCGTAGAACGCCCCCGCGTTGAAGCGCTGGACGCCCAGGCGGGCCAGCGGCGGCAGTGGCTCCTGGCACTGGCAGGCGAGGGCGGCGCGCGTCGCTTCGTCCATACGGCGCGCGTGCGCGCGAGCGCGGTCGAGCAGCGCGCGGTCGAGATCGGCCAGGGCCAGCGCGCCCACCGCCCCGACCTGCCGGGCCGCTGCCTCCTGCGCCACGTCCGGCGCGATGATCAGCACGGGTATCCGGCGCGTGGCCTGCTCGGTCGTCACCGCCGCCACGCGCGCCTCCCAGCCTGGCCCTGTTGTGTCCACCAGCAGCAGCGCCGGGTATTCGTCAATCAGGTTCAGGGGCCAGTTGGCAGCGTAAGCGCAGGTGACCGGCACATACCCGCCCGCGCGCAGCAAACGCCCGGCGCGTTTGGCCCAGGCGGGCGCGCCAGCGATGCCCACGACCGGCGGATCATTCAGCACAGGGCTTCACCCGCTTTCGACGGGGATGGGGGTGGCCAGCGCCTGGCGGATCAGCCCCGGCAGAATCGCTTGATCGGGGGCACAGAGCACCACGTGGCGGGCGCTGGTGTGGTAAACCAGTGCGTCCTCGCCCGCGCGCAGCACGACCCGGTAACCGGGCGTCTCCCCCTGGCCGTAGGCGATGCCCGGCTGCGGGCAGCCCACGCTGTCATCCGGCCAGGTGACGGTCACCAGGCTGATGAGCTGCAGCGTATCCTGGGCGATCCCCAGGCGGCGCGCGGCGTCCGCCCGGCAGAGCGCCACCGTGGCCGAGGCGATGGGGTCCACCAGGATCGGCGTGCCATTGTGAGCCAGCCAGGCAGGATCGTCACATATGAAGAACGCGCCTTCCAGATCGGTATGGTAGACGTAGGCGCGGCTGCCCACGCTGTAGGCGATGCGGTACCCCGCCGTGCTGCCGCCAGCGTCGTCCCCCGGCGACGCCGGGCGCGTCGCGCAGCCCCATGTCGCATCCTGCCAGACGAAGCCATCCACGCTCAGCAGGCGGATGTCGGCGGGGGATACGCCGCTCGCCACCAGGTCGCGCGTAGTCGCTTCGATCATCACCTCAACGGGCGACAGGCTGGCTGCCTCGGCGGTCGCGGCGACCAGTGTCGCCGGAGAGGGCAGATCGGTCGGCGTGGGCGTGACGTTGACAGGGACGAGGGTGGGCGTGGCGGTGGGCGGGATCAGGGTGCGCGTGGGCAGGATGGTCGGCGTGCGGCCCGCGTCCGACCCGCCGCACGCGGCGAGCAGCGTCGCGCCCAGGGCCAGCAAGGCGACCCGGCGCGCCCGGCGCAGCCTATCGCTGAGAACGCCTCGCCCGGATCGCATGGCTCAGCGCCAGCCCGCCAGCCAGCCGTCAATCCAGGTCGCGCTGACGCCCTCGACGCTGACGATCTTGTTGAGGCCGTCGCCGGCGACTATGGCCACGCGCGCCGGGGGCACTTCCAGCGCCTCGGCCAGCACGGCGACGAGCTGCGCGTTGGCGCGGCCCTCGGCCAGCGGCTCGGTCAGGTGGATTTCGAGCGATCCGTCCGGGTGGATGCCGGCAATCGCCACCTCGTCAGCGGGCGTCACGATGCGGACGCCAAAAGCAGCCCCGTGCTGGGCATCGGTGATCTCAAAGTCGCGTGGCAAGTTCTCACCCCTCTCTTGCGCTGTCGGGCACAGCGCGGCGCTCAGGCCAGCAGCATCGTCACCAGCATCTGGCCGACGATCTGCAACAGCACCATAGCGATGATCGGGCTGAAGTCCAGCCCGGCGGTCTGGGGCAGCAGGTTGCGGATGGGGGCCAGGACCGGCTCGGTCAGGTTGAAGATGATGTGGGCCAATGGGCTATAGGGGTCAATGTTGACCCAGCTCATCAGCACGCGGGCCAGAATCACCAGCGAGTAAAGCTGCACGAACAACTGGACAAGCATCGCCACGCTTTCCAAGTTCCCATTCTCCTTGTTAACCTTCTCAACACCGTATACGCGCCAGGCCCGCTCAGAGTCGCGGTCCGAAAATGGCGCGGCCAATGCGCACCAGCGTGGCCCCTTCCTCGATAGCGACCGGATAATCGTCGGTCATGCCCATGCTCAGGGCATCCCACTGCGCGCCGGGAAAGTCGGCGGCCAGCGCATCGCGCAGCCCGCGCAGCGCGGCGAAAACCGGGCGCGCCTGCTCCATGTCGTCCACGATGGGCGCCATCGTCATCAGCCCGCACACGCGCAGCCCCGGCATTGCCAGCACCGCCGCCACATCATCCCACAGGGCGCGGCGCAGGGCACCGTCTTCCGCCCAGCGCCAAGCGTCCCAGCCCTCTTTGCTCGCCTCGCCGGAGACGTTCATCTCCAGCAGCACGTCGAGCGCCCGCCCCGTCTCAGTCAGCGCCCGGCTCAGCCGCCCGGCCAGGCGCACGCTGTCCAGCGAGTGCAGCAGGGCAAAATCGCACACCACGTGGCGCGCTTTGCGGCTCTGCACGTGCCCGACCATGTGCCAGCTCACCGGCCCGGCCAGCGCCGCGTTGACCTGGGCGATCTTGCCCAGCGCTTCCTCGACGCGGTTCTCGCCGAAGTGCTGCACCCCCGCCGCCGCCGCTTCGAGCACGCGCGCGGGCGGCTGCGTCTTGCTGACGGCGACCAGCGTCACCGCGTCCGGCGGACGCCCGGCGCGCTGGCAGGCGGCGGCGACAGTCCGGCGCACGGCGGCCAGGCGCTCGCCGATGGTCTGGCTCACTTCCTCCATGCTCTCAGCTTCCGTTGAGCGCCGCGATCACGCCGAAGCGACCCGTTCGCCCGCGCTCAGCGCGGTGCGAATAGAACTCGTCGGTGTGCGTCGCCGTGCACAGGCCGGCGATCTCGACCTGCGTCACACCGGCGCGCTGCAACGCCAGCCGGTTAGCCGCCCACAGGTCGAGGTAGGCGCTGCCGTCGTCCGCCCGGCGGATCAGCCCGTCCGTCCTGCCGAACGCCTCAGCGATGGCGGCGACCACTTCCTCGCCCACCTGGTAACGCTGCGGGCCGATGCTGGGGCCAATGGCCGCCTGCACGTCCTGCGGGCGCGTGCCGAAGGCGTCGGTCATGGTGCGCAGGGTGCTGACGCCCGCGCCCAACACGGTCCCGCGCCAGCCGGCATGAGCCAGGCCGAGGACGTGCTGCGCCGGATCGTAGAGCAGGATCGGCGCGCAGTCCGCGAAGCGCATGGCCAGCGCCAGGCCGGGCCGGTCGGTGACCAGCCCATCGGCGCGGGCCAGCCAGCGGCGGTGCGGAACCGGCCCGCGCGCCAGCACGGTGTCGGCGCCATGCACCTGCCAGACGGTGCAGGCATAGGCTTCGTCCAGGCCCACCGCCGCGTAAGCGCGCCGGTGATTTTCGCGCACGGCGGCCTGATCGTCGCCGACGGTGCCCCCCAGGTTGAGCGAGTCCCAGGGCGTGCGGCTGACGCCGCCGAGCCGCGTGAAGACGCCGTGCACCAGCCGGTCGCTGCCGGCCCACTGCTCGAACTGGTAGAACACGGGTCCCTGGCCGTTGATCCGCTGCACGCGCTGCCTTCCTGAACGTGATAAGCTGGTAGAATAGAGATGAGCGTGCTTTGATTATAACGCACACACGGCGCGCGCGCCGTTGTCGGGGCGTAGACCTCACCCCCTGCTCGGCGCTGACGCGCCTCGCTTCCCCCTCACCGCAGCGGAGAGGGGGAAAGGCCGAGCGCAGCGAGGCCAGGGGGTGAGGTGGGGTGTATCGCCATACGCCCCTGCCGCCGGAAGTTTTGTGCGCACGCCAGCAAACGGAGATTGAGGACAGACGATGCCAGGTTTACGCGACAAGCTCACCGTCCTGGTGCGGTCGAGTCTGAGTGGAGTTTTGAGTGGCCAGGGGGCGGATCGTCCGCCGAAGGGCGACCTCGCCAGGCAGATCGCGGCGCTGCGCACGGAGATTGATCGCGCGCTTGACCGCGACGAGCAGCTAGCTCGCGACATCGCAGCGGCCCAGGCGGAGATCGCCGGCGCGGATCGCCAGGCGGACGAGGCGCTGGCGCGCGGCGACGAGGCGACCGCCCGCCACATCGTCCGCCAGATGCAGCGCCGTCAGCAGCAGCTTGCCATGTTGCAGGCGGAACAGGCTCAGCAGCGCCGCTCAGCCTCAGACCTGATCCGCCGCGTCAACACGCTGGAGGCGCTCGCCGCCGAAAAGCCAGAGGCGAAACCCGCGCGCCAGACGGGAGCAGCGCCCGCCCCTTCGCCGGCGGAGCGGCTGCGCCGGGCGGGCGAGGAAGCGGCCCCACCCGCGCCCAGCGTCGAGGTCGAGATTGACGAACGGGCAATCGAGGACGACCTGGCGCGCCGCCGGGCGCGGCTCAGCCTGTAGAGCGCCCCGACCTCTTTACAGTTTACAGATTTCATGAATCTGGTGTAGAACAGAGGGTAACGCCGGTGCGGGCCTGTTGAGTGTTCTGAGCCGCGCTACGCCGCGCGCGCCGCCTGACGGGAGCAAGCTATGAGCGTCCTGCCCGATCCTAATGCCCCGCGAATCCTGGTCGCCGAGCGCGACCCCGATCGCATGGATCAGCTTGCCGAGCTGCTCGAAGACAGAGGCTGCGTCGTGCGCAAGGCGTATTACGCCGGAGACGCGCTCGACGCGCTGCGCCACGGGCGGTTCGACCTGGCGGTGATTGACACGCAGATGGCGGATCGGGACCAGCGCCCGCTGGCCTACCAGATGGTGGAGTTCACCCCGCTGACCTGGATCGCCATGGTAGACGAGCGGCATAGCGCGCCTCAGTCGTACCTGGCGCGCGGGGCGGCGGCCATTGTGCAGCGCCCGTTTACCTCTGGCGTGCTGCTGCGCCATCTCGAAAACGCCCTCAGCGGCCAACGCATGTCGCTGGCTGAGCAGCCAGAGCTATCTGACGAAGATGAACACACAGCACACGGCGAATTAAATCGCCTGGTTGCCCAGCGTCTCACCGAGCAGCAGACTCTCTCCAGGCTGGCCCGCGCGCTGAGCGCCGTGCTTGATCTCGACGCGCTGCTCACCCAGGTGGTGGACGCCGCCGTCAGCCTGAGCCACGCCGAAGAAGGGCTGCTGCTGCTGCCGGACAAAGAAGACCAGGCTCTGCTAATCCGCGCCGCCAAAGGGCTGGACACCGAGACGGCCCGTAATTTCCGCATCAAGACGCAGGACTCGCTGGCCGGGGCCGTTTATCGTTCGGGCCGCCCGGTACTCGTCGGCGACCAGGGGCCGCAAAAGGTCAAGACGGAATACCTGGTCAAGTCGCTGCTCTACGTCCCGCTGTCCATCAAGGGCGAGATCATCGGCGTGCTGGGCGTGAACAACAAGTACGCCGACCGCACCTTCAGCCAGCACGACCTGGAATTGCTGCAAAGCCTGGCCGCGCATGCCGCCATCGCCATCGAAAACGCGCGGCTGTACGAAGAAAGCGTGCTGCGCACCCGCGAGCTGACGACGCTCGTCGAGGCGGGAGAAGCGGCCAGCTCCACGCTCGACCTTGACCACGTGCTGGCGACCATCGCCGACAAGCTGATCGGGGCGCTGGACGTTGACCAGTGTTATATCGGCGAATGGACGCGCGGCGACCCGGCGCTGCACCTGCTGGCTGTGCAGTACCAGGCGCTGTGGCGGCCCACCGATGGCCCGCAGTTTGGCCCGGCAATCGAGCCGGTGCTGGAGCGCGCCTTGCTCTCGCGGCGCCCCATGCTGACGACGCTCGTGCCCCCGGCCCATGTCACCCATGCCGCAACGATGCTGCCGCACCGCTACACCGCCGAGAGCGCCATCATCGTGCCTCTGCTCACCTATGAGCAACCGCTCGGGGCAATTGTCCTGATGCGCATCCACGAGGCTTTCGCCGAAGAGCAGGTGCGTACCGCGCAGCGCGAGCTGCAGCAGCACGCCCGCGACCTGCTCAACGCCTTCTCCAACCCCGACGCGCGCCGTCATCAGAACACGCTGTTCGCCGTCGCCCGGCGCATGATCGCCGTCGCCGAAGCCGACTGGCTGGAGATCGCCCTGTGGAATACGGCCCAGCACCAGATGAACCTGGCGCTGTCGTGCGGTGGGAGCATCTGGCTGGAGGACGCTAGGCCCGCGCTGGCCCTGAGCGACTTCCCTCTGGTAGCCCGCGCGCTGACTGAGCAGACGCCGGTCAGCGGCCTGCTGAAGGGCGATGTCCAGAAATTGGCCGGGTTGGTGGGCGGCCAGAGCATCCTGGCCCTGCCGCTGATCATCAAGGGGGAGACCGCTGGCCTGGTGCTGCTGGTGGATACGCTGGCCCGGCGCGGCTTCTCGCGGCGCGAAGTTGAGCTTGCGCAGGCGCTGGTGCTGCAGGCGGCCAACGCCCTGGACAACGCCCGGCTCTACCGCGACCTGGAGCGGAGCCTGCAAGAACTACACCGCACGCAGAGCTGGCTGGTGCAGACGGCGCGCCTTTCGGCGATGGGCGAGCTGGCGGCGGCAGTCGCCCACCAGATCAACAACCCGCTGACGACGATCCTGGGCGACACCGAGATGATCCTGGCCGATCTGCCGCTCGACGATCCCAACCGCGAGCCGCTGGAAGCCGTGTCGCGGGCGGGCAAGCGCGCCCACGAAGTGGTGCGCCGCCTGCTGGCGATGGCTCGCCAACGCTCTGGCGACGAGCCGCTCGAGCCACAGGACGTCAACACGACCATCCATAATACGCTCATGCTGGCCGAGACTCACATCCGGCACGGGCGCATTGCGCTGGATGTCGAGCTGGCCGACGACCTGCCCCTGGTGGCCGGGGTGCCCGGCCAGCTCGAAGACGTGTGGCTCAACTTGCTGCTGAACGCGCGCGACGCGGTCGCCGGGCTGCCCGAACCGCGCATCGAGATTACGACGCGCCCCAGCCCGGAGCGTGCCGGCGTGGAGATTCGCGTGTGGGACAATGGCGCAGGCATTCCCGCCTATCTGCACGCGCAAATCTTCGATCCGTTCTTCACCACCAAGCCGCCCGGCGAAGGCACCGGCCTGGGTTTGCACATTTGTCAGCAGATTGTGAGAAAGTGTGGTGGTAGCATAACTGTGCAGAACGATTATAATGAAGGTGTCTGTTTTACAATCTTTTTGCCGGTCTATCCAGAACGAGGCGAGCTATGAGCAAGCCGTACATCCTGGCAGTGGATGATGATCCAGACGTGCTAGGCACGCTCTACCGGGCGCTGACGCGCGAGGGGTTTGAGGTCGGGCGCGCGACATCGGGCCTGGAAGCGCTGAAAATGCTCTCTGCGCGCCGTCCTGAGCTGATCATCCTCGACATTATCATGCCCGGCCTGGATGGGTTGACGGTCTGCCGGCGGGTGCGCGCCGACAGCCAGTACGACGACCTGGCCATCCTGTTCCTGACGGCGCGCGGTCACACCGACGACATCGTGGACGGGCTGGACGCCGGCGGCGATGATTACGTGGTGAAGCCCTTCGAAGTCGCCGAGCTGGCCGCCCGCGTGCGCGCCCTCATCCGCCGGGGGCAGCGCAGCGCCATCCTCGAAAGTCCGCTCCTGGCAGTGGGCCGCTTGCAGCTTGACTCCAGCATGCACCAGGTGGTGGTTGGGCAGGGCGCGCCCATCCAGCTCACGGCGACTGAACACCGCCTGCTGCGCTATATGATGGAGCACGCGAACCAGGCGCTCTCGCCACAACACCTGCTCGAAGCCGTGTGGGACTATCCGCCGCACACCGGCGACCCCGACCTGGTGCGCGCTCACGTGCGCAATCTGCGCGCCAAGCTGGAGCGATCGTCCAGCGAAGAGGTGATCCGCACCATTCACGGCGTGGGGTACATGATCCCCAGTTGATCTTGAGGTAGTTTGGGGCGGTGTTTGGTTTTGGGTTAGTGGTTGGGGGTTCGCTCGTGGCCGCTGGGGCGGGCAGCAAGATTGCCTTTTCCAACCCCCAACCGTCAAAAACTACCTTCTCACTCAATTCGATGAACTCTGCGCGGCCATGACGACCGGCTCGGCGACGACGACCAGCCGGCCCAGGTAAGTTTCCGCGTCGAAGTCCCAATCGGTGCAGGTGATCAGCGTAATGCGCGACACGCCGTCCTGGGCCAGCCAGGAGACATCGTAGGGGTCCACGTCTTCGATCTGCGTGACGCGGTAACGCTCCTCGCGGGCGCCCTCGCGCAGCACCACGAGATCGCCCAGTTTCGCCTCAAAAAGATAGGCAAAGGGGCCGGGCGCGCCGGTGAAGCTCTCCACATGGCCCGCCAGGACGATGTTGCCGCCTGAGTCATCCAGCCAGGCGGTGCCGACCAGATGCCCGACCGAGTCGCCGAGGTGGCGCGTTTCCCACGTGCCGCGCACGCGCCCGGCAGGGATGATCGGCGCGCCGACCGACGCTGCCGGGAACATGATCTGGCGCACGGGGACAGTTCTGTCGGGGGTGGGGGTGGGCAGCACGTCTTCGGGGCGCAGACCCTGGGGGGGCGGCGTGCGCGGAGGCGTCGCGGTGGCAGAAGTGGCGGGCAGCAGCGCCGAGCTGAGCCGCCAGACCGCGAAGATGAGCACAATGAACTCGACGCTGAGCATCGAACAACTTAGCGGCGTGAAACGCAGCCGGCGCTTCTTCGGCGAACCAAGCACGGTTACTCCCCCACAGTGCACGTGCGTACAGCTTAGCGCACGCCGGGGGGAATCGCAACAGCCGTGAAGTGCGGACACAGGTTGGCGGCGAGGCGCGTCAGCGCCGAGCGGGGGTGAGGTCAACCGGCTTCCGCCGTATACCCCTACGGCGGGTGCCGCTCCGCTGCGCCCCACCCTGCGAGAGCCAGGCATCTTGTGGATTTGTCACAAGGTCTGCTGGCGCGCCGGTTGGTATACTCCGCACCCTGCGGCGGCGGCCCGGGCGGGATTCCTGGTTTTCCAGCTTCGCCCACCCCGTCGCACACTGCCGGGCTTCACCTAAATCTCGTAATTTCTTGCTTTAGGCTTACTTATCTGGTATTTTTAATTTGATTACATCTTCTTGTCGAACCTCCGACGCTGGCCTCTAGCTTACTGTAACTTGGACTACGGCCGCCTTGAGCGCGTGAAAGGAGAGACTATCGTCGTACCGCAAAACAGCCAGTGACAAGCGCAGTCGTTTTGTCCGCGCAGAGGCGGACACCCGCAGAGAGCGGCGGGGATTCCCAGAGACGGCACGGGCCAGCCTGGGAGCGTTCTCAGTCTTTGCGATGCCGGGCCGCCAGTCGATCAATGCGTGACCGGTAGCGCTCTCGTCTGGGCGAACTGCCACTTGTTCATAGTGACAGGGCGGGGTCATTGCCCGCCACCCGTTTGTTCAGACCCGTAATTTGCATAAGGAGCGAATACACATGCGCAAACTGTCAGTCTTTCTCATCGTCATGCTGGTGGCCGGGCTGGTGCCGGCCATGTCAGCCACTGCCCAGGGCGGCAACATTTTCACCTTTGGCGAGTTCGGCAATGCTGTGGCGCTCGACCCGGCCATCGTCACCGACGGCATCTCCTTCCGCGTGACCGTGCAGGGCTGCGAGTCGCTGCTCTTCTTCGACGGCCAGACCACCAACCCGATCCCCGGCCTGGCCGAAAGCTGGACGGCCAGCGATGATGGCACGGTCTGGACCTTCAAGCTGGTCGAGAACGCCACCTTCCACGATGGCACGCCCTTCAACGCCGAGGCCGTGGTCTACAACTTCGAGCGCTGGCGCTTCACCGATCACCCGACCCACTTCCCCGAGGTGGTCTTCGAGTACTACGAGGGCATGTGGGGCGGCTTCGACGATACCTCGCTCATCACCAACGTTGAGGCTACTGGCGAGTACGAAGTCACCTTCACCCTCAGCGAACCCTATGGTTCGATGCTGAACACGCTGGCCATGCCCATGTTCGCCATCTCCAGCCCGGCGGCGATCGAGGCGGCGGGCGCGGCTTATGGCACGCCGTCGGTGGGCTACTCCTGCACCGGCCCGTACAAGTTCGTCGAGTGGGTCAGCGACGATCACATCACGATCGTCCGCAACGAGGACTACTGGGGCGAGATCCCTGGCAACGTGGACACGATCATCTACCAGGTGATCCCCAACGCCGCTGCCCGCCTGGCCGCGCTGCAATCCGGCGCGATTGACGCCTTCGAGCAGCCGAACGTGGAAGATATCCCCGCCATCGAGAGCGGCAGCAACACGTATATTGAGTATCGCCCCTCGATGAACGTCTTCTACCTGGCCTTCAACTACCGCGTGCAGGAATTCCGCGATCCGCTGGTGCGCCAGGCCATCGCCATGGCCATCAACCGCCAGGAGATCGTGGACGCTTTCTACGCGCCCGGCGCGGAAGTGGCCAAGACGATGATCCCGCCCTCACTGTGGGGCTATAACGCCGACGTGCCCGCCTGGGACTATGACCCCGAAGGCGCCAGGGCACTGCTGGCCGAGGCCGGCTATCCCGATGGCTTCAGCGAAGTGACTCTGCTCGGCGTGGACGAGAACAACATGGTCACCGACGAAGTGGTGGGCACCATGCCGCTGACCCTCTACTTCATGCCGGTGCAGCGTCCTTACAACCCGGATGGCCAGGGTATCGGCGAGGCGATGGCCGCCTATCTGGCTGAGATCGGCCTGGATGTCACGCTCGGCCAGGTGGGTGACTGGTCTGCGTATCTGGACGAGCGCACCAACGGCAACCTGACCGGCCTGTACCAGCTTGGCTGGACGGGTGACAACGGTGACCCCGACAACTTCCTGGGTTACTTCTACGCCAACCAGCCCGTCGCTCGCGAGGGCTACTACTACAATCCAGAAGTCGGCGAGCTGCTTAACCAGGCTCGTGGCATGGTTGATCAGGCCGAGCGCGATCCGATCTACCAGCGGGTAGATCAGATCATGCACGACGAAGTGGCCCGCCTGTACATCGCTCACTCGCGCGTGCCGCTGGCCTTCAGCAGCCGTGTGTCGGGCTACGTCACCAACCCGCTGGCGACCGAGCACTTCAAGTTCGTCTCGGTTCAGTAAGCCGGGGCGAGGTTGCTCTAGCACCCTAGTATGAGACTGGAATGGGACTGCCAGGCCAGGCGGTCCCATTCTGTTTTCAGGGAACGGGCCGGGCGGAACAAAAGCATCCCCCATCCCCCAACCCCTTCCCCCACGCAAGTGATACTGTCTGCGGGGGCGCAGCAGAGCAGCGCCCCGCCCTGACAGGGTGTGCCCACGCCAGCGGGCGGGGTGCGTGCAAAGGTTGTCAGCGACTCGCTTGCCGCGGGGATATTGACCTCACCCCCCGCCTCGCTGTGCTCGGCTTGCCCCCTCTCCATTCGAATGGAGAGGGGGCGGCGAGGCGCGTCAGCGCCGAGCGGGGGTGAGGTAAACCCGGGTGCGGCAAACTGCCTGACAGGTTTTGCATACACTCAGCGGGCGAAATACTTTGTGCGGGGGGTGCATCGTCGTTACAATTCGTCCCGCACGTTTCTGTACCACAAGCGGACAGACCCATGACTAAATACCTGGCCCGTCGCCTCATCGAATCAATTCCTGTGATCATCGGCGTCTCTGTATTGGTCTTCATGCTGCTGCATCTCATCCCGGGCGATCCGGCGACGACGATCCTGGGCGAGCGGGCTACGCCGGAGAATGTAGAGGCCCTGCGCGAGCGATTGGGCCTAAACAAGCCGCTCTATAAGCAATATTTCATTTGGGCGGGCAATATGCTGCAGGGCGACCTGGGCTATACCGTGCGCGGCAACATCCCGGTCGCCAATGAGATCTCCAGCCGCTTCCCGGCGACTATTGAGCTGGCCCTCGCCGCCCTGATCGTCGCGGTGATCGTCGGGGTGCCCATCGGTATCCTGTCAGCCATCAAGCGCAACTCGATCCTGGACACGGCCAGCATGTTCGGGGCGCTCTTCGGCGTCTCCATCCCCATCTTCGTCCTCGGCCTGCTGCTGATCTTCTTGATCGGCGTCGAGCTGCAGTGGCTGCCCTTTGTGGGCCGGCTGGATAACAGCGTGCGCTTCGAGCGGGTCACCGGCCTGCACCTGGTTGACGCGCTGCTCGCGGGCAACCTGAGCGGCTTCAAGAACGCGCTGGAGCACCTGATCCTGCCGGCGATCACCCTGGCGACTATCCCGCTGGCGATCATCGCTCGCATCACGCGCTCGGCCATGCTGGAAGTGCTGAATCAGGACTACATCCGTACGGCGCGGGCTAAAGGCATGCGCGAGCGCAACGTGGTCATGCAGCACGCTTTCCGCAACGCCATGCTGCCCGTCGTGACGATCATCGGCCTGCAGTTGGGGCGTCTGCTCTCTGGCGCGGTGCTCACCGAGACGATCTACTCGTGGCCGGGCGTGGGCAAGTGGCTCTTCGACTCGATCATCGCCCGCGATTACCCGATCGTGCAGTCTATGACCCTGGTGATTGCGCTCATCTTCATCGCCGTCAACCTGTTCGTTGACCTGCTCTACGCCCTGATCGATCCGCGCATAAGGTATTAGCCGCATGGACGAAATCAAACCCGTATCTCTTGCTCAGTCCACTCAGCGCGAACCCACGATGGAGCGCCTGACTCTGCTGCGCGACTTCCTGCGGCGGCTACGGCGCAGCCCCAGCGCGCGCATCGGCGGGATCATCGTCATCATTACCGTTGGCATTTCCATCTTTGTGCCGCTGCTGGACAATTACAACGCCAAGCGCGACGGCAAGCTGCCGCTGCGCTACGCCGAGCCGGACTGCATCGTGGGCTGGCTGCGCGCCAACCTCAGCGATAGCCAGCCGGATATGTCGCTGAGCGAGATAGAGTGCAAGCTGCCCTTCGGCGCGGATAAGAACGGGCGCGACATCATGCGTCGCGTCGGGCATGGCATGTCGGTCTCGCTGCAGGCGGGCGTGATCGCGGTGGCGATCTCGCTCTCGATCGGCACGCTCGTCGGGCTGGCGGGCGGCTACTTCGGCGGGTGGGTGGATAGCGTGCTGGGGCGCATGATGGACGTGATCCTGGCCTTCCCCTCGCTGCTGCTGGCCGTGGCCATCGTCACCCTCGCCGGCCCCAGCCTGCGCAACGGCATGATCGCCGTCGCCATCACGCAGATACCGGTCTTCTCCCGGCTGGCGCGCTCAATGGCTATTTCGATCCGCAACACAGAATACGTGATGGCGGCGGAGAGCGTCGGCGCGCGACACGGCGGCATCGTATGGCGGCACGTCCTGCCCAACAGCCTGGCCCCGCTGATCGTGCAGACGACGCTCGGCCTGGGCACGGCGGTGGTTGAGACGGCGGCGCTGGGCTTTCTGGGGCTGGGGCAGCAGCCACCGTTTCCGGAGCTGGGCAAGATGCTGGCCGAAAGCCAGCAATCGCTGGCTTCTGGCAAGTGGTGGGTGATGGTCTTCCCCGGCTCGGCGATCATCCTGATCGTGCTGGGCTTCAACCTGCTGGGGGATGGCCTGCGCGACGTGCTCGACCCGCGCCTGAAGCAGTAGCCGCGCCCGCGACCTGTCGCCGCGTTGTGCAGCGCTCGCCGCATTGATGGCGGGCGCTGTTCGTGCCTGCGCGAAGAGGGTTGGCGGCGCGCCCCCCCGCCCGGCAGGTCCACGAACAGCCTGTCGCCAGGGGAAGCCCAGAGACCCTTTGAGAAGCTGTTTCCCTCCCACCCCAAACCCCTCCCCCACAAGGAGAGAGGGACTTGAAAGTCGCGCTTCTCCCTTCCCCCCACGAGGGGGGAAGGGCCGGGGATGGGGGGCCTGACAACTCGTTCGTGGCCCCTCCGCCCAACTTGCCCCGTGACACTGGCCCCAGTTTGTGTAAGAATCTCCACGTTGTGCTATACTCGTTAGAACGCCTGTTCGCAGATTCCGCACTCGCTGCGGCGGAGTGACGACAATCATGGGGACGAACAGCAAGAGCGAATTCACGGTTCAGGACGCCTTCCGCGGCAACCAGAGGAGCGCGGCCTGGTGGCTCGTCTCGCACATCTGGCGTTTCAGGTGGCTGTTCTTCGGCGCGCTGCTGTGCAGCGTCATTGACTTCTACGCCTTCTCGCAGAACCCGGTGCTGATCGGCAAAGTGGCCGCAGAGCTGCTCTCGCCCACGCAGGACGGCGCGCTGCTCCATCTCGCCCTGCTCATCTTCGCCGCGCTGATGACCAGCAGCGCCGCCTTCTGGACAGGCGGCCTGCTGATTGAGACGCTGGCCCAGCGCCTCGAAGTCAGCGCCCGCCAGGAGCTGTACATCAGCCTGCTGGGCAAAAGCCAGACCTTTCACGACCGGCAGCGCGTGGGCGACATCATGGCCCGCGCCACCGACGACGTGCGCCAGCTCAACGTGATGATCAGCCCCGGCCTGCGTTTCATCTACGAGATGGTGCTGGGCATCGCCGTGCCGATCCTCCTGATTACCACGATCAACACGGCCCTGCTGCTGGTGCCGCTGCTCTTCGTGGCAGCCTACACCCTCGCCGTGCGCCGCTACACACGCCGCCTCAACCCGGTGATGATCCGCCAGCGCGAGCAGTTCGGCCAGCTCAACGCCGGGCTGGAAGAAGTGCTGTCGGGCATCGAGGTCGTCAAGGCCAGCGTGCAGGAGGCGCACGAGCGGGGGCGCTTTCAGCGCAGCGCCCGCCTGTATCGCGACTATTTCGTGGAGCAGGGGATGATCGAGGCGCGCTACCTGCCGCTGCTGCTCTTTGGAATCGCGCTGGGCCTGACGCTGCTGCATTCCATCCTGCTTTACCGGGCGGGGAGCGTCAGCCTGGCCGAGATCATCGCCGTGATGGGGCTGATGAACGTGCTGCGCTTCCCGGTGTTCAGCTCGCTCTTCTCGTTCTCGCTGGTGCAGCTAGGTCTGGCCGGGGCGAAGCGCCTGCTACAGATTATCACCGCCGAGACCGAGCTGGATGAGAACACCGGCGGCTATGCCGCGCCCATGCGTGGCGATATTACCTTCGAGAACGTCAGCTTCTGCTACGAGGGAGAAGACTGCCAGACGGCGGTCGTGGAGGGTGTCTCGTTTCACATCCAGGCCGGGCAGACGGTGGCCGTCGTCGGGCAGACTGGGTCGGGCAAGAGCACGCTCTCGATGCTGATCAACCGCACTTACGATGTGTCGGCGGGGCGCGTGCTGGTGGACGGCGTGGACGTGCGCGAGTGGAACCTGGACGTGCTGCGCTCGCAGATCTCGAAGATCGAGCAGGACGTGTTTCTCTTCACGCGCACCGTCGCCGAGAACATCGCCTTCGGCGCGCCGGGCATGCCCCAGGATCAGATCGAGCGGGCCGCCCGCGAAGCGCAGGCGCACAACTTCATCCTGACCTTCGAGGATGGCTACCAGACGAAGGTGGGCGAGCGCGGCACGACTCTGAGCGGCGGGCAGCGTCAGCGCATCGCCCTGGCCCGCGCCTTTCTCAGCGATCCACGCATCCTGATCCTCGACGACTCGACCAGCGCCATTGACAGCGCCACCGAGGACGAGATTCAGAAGGCGATTCGCCGCGCCCAGCAGGGGCGCACGACCATCCTGATCACGCACCGCCTGTCGCAGATTCGCTGGGCGGACGTAATCCTGGTGCTGGATCAGGGGCGGCTGGTGGCGGCGGGATCGCACGACGACCTGCTGCGCAGCTCGCCGCACTACCGGCGCATCTTCGCCCGCTACGATGTCGAGCTGCCGCCGTTGGAGGTGGTCAGCAGTCAGTGATCGGTGGTCAGTGATCGGTGATCAGTGGTCGGTGGTCGGCGGCGATAAGGACCGTCACCGTTCACCAATAACCAACCACCGATCACCAACAACCAACAACCGGCAACCGATCACTGAAAACTGACCACCGACCACCCACCACCCACAAGCACGAACACGGAGCGACTGTCATGGGCTTCATCATGGACGGCCTCGACGCCGAAAACTACGACCGCCAGTACAGCGACCGTCAGCTTGTCATGCGCATCCTGCGCTACTTCCGCCCGCAGGCGGGACGCATGATCGCCGTCGCCGTCACTATCGTGCTCACGTCGCTGACCCAGACCAGCCTGCCGATCTTCATCTCGTGGAGCATTGATCGCCTGCAGGAGGACACCAGCACCGGCACGCTTCTGTTCATCACCGCGGTGACCATCGTCCTGGGCAGCCTGGGCTGGGCTTTCAACGCCGTACGCCGCGCCCTTTCTTCGCAGGCGATCGGCAACGTGGTGCTCCATTTGCGCGAAGACGCCTTCGACGCCGTGCTCAAGCGCGACCTGTCGTTCTATGACCAGTACCCGTCCGGCAAGATCGTCAGCCGCGTCACGTCGGACACGCAGGCGTTCTCGCAGGTCGTGGCCCTGAGCACCGAGCTGCTCAGCCAGGTGCTGCTCGTCGTGCTGCTGATCGGCTATCTGTTCAGCGTAGACGCCCGCCTGACGCTCGTCCTGCTGGCCGTTGCGCCGGTGGTGATCGGTGTGGCGCTCGCCTTCCGCAAGATTGCCCGGCGCACGGTCACCCAGTCGCGGCGCGTGCTGGCCGAGGTCAGCGCGCATATCCAGGAGTCGGTCAGCGGCATCGGCGTGGCCAAGACCTTCCGCCAGGAACACACCATCTACGACGAGTTCCAGGAGGTCAACGCCCAGTCGTACCGCATCAACCTGCGCACCGGCTACGTCTTCGTCTCGATCTTCCCGATGCTGAGCATCGTCTCGGCCATCGGCACGGCGGCGATTGTCTATTTCGCCGGGCTGTCGGCCAGGGATGGATCGCTGAGCACGGGCGATTGGTATCTGTTCGTGCAGGGCATGGGCATGTTCTGGTATCCGCTGACCAGCATCGCCTCGTTCTGGAGCCAGTTCCAGCTTGGGCTGGCCGCCGGGGAGCGTGTCTTCGCCCTGATTGACGCCGAGCCGAGGGTCGTCCAGACAGGAAACGAGCCGCTGCCGGCTATGCGCGGCGAAATTCGCTTCGAGGACGTGGACTTCGCTTACAACGAGAACGAGTCGGTGCTGCACGGCTTCTCGCTGACCATTCACGCCGGCGAGACGCTGGCCCTGGTGGGGCATACCGGCTCCGGCAAGTCGAGCATCGCCCGGCTGATCGCGCGTTTCTACGAGTTCCAGGGCGGGCGCATTCTGGTGGATGGGCACGACATCCGCCGCCTGAGCCTGGACGATTATCGCGATCACCTGGGCATCGTCACCCAGGTGCCGTTCCTCTTCGACGGCACAGTGCTGGACAACATCCGTTATGGGCGGCAGGACGCCAGCGACGAGGAGGCATTGCGCGCCGCGCGGCAGGTCGCCGGCGGGGACTGGATTGACGCGCTGCCCAACGGCCTGCACACCGCGGTTGGCGAGCGCGGGGCGAGCCTTTCGATGGGTCAGCGCCAGTTGGTGGCCCTGGCCCGCGTCCTGCTGCAGAACCCGTCCATCTTCATCCTGGACGAGGCGACGGCCAGCGTGGACCCGCTGACCGAGGCGCTGATCCAGGAAGGGTTGGAGGCAGTGCTGGTCCACCGCACCTCAATCGTCATCGCCCACCGCCTCTCGACGATTCGCAATGCCGATCGCATCATTGTGCTGCGCGAGGGGGCGATCATCGAGGAAGGGAATCACGAGGCGCTGTTGGCCCAGGGCGGGCACTACGCCGAGCTGTACAACACCTACTTCCGCCACCAGAGCCTGGAGTACATCGAGCGCGCGGGGGAGCTGCTCGCGGCGAAGTGAGGGTACGTCTATCGAGGGCGTGCCCAAACACAAGACTTCCGAAGTCTGGCAGACTTCGGAAGTCTGCTATCAGGGCACTTGTGCATAGTGTGTTGAAGGCTGATTGCTGCCTGTACCGGAGCGCGTGTGATTCTAAAGTATGCCGGGAAGAGGCCGATCAGATTGCCGTCTTTCAGCCATCTCATCAACCCGTGGCTTTACCACCCGTTCATATCCTTCTTTAGCCTCTTCGGCCTCTTTTGCAGAAATCGTAGGCAGAAAACCTGTTGACTTCAAGCGATCAATCATTGGCCACAGCGAGTCGGGAGCTAGGTTTGTTAGCCAATTGCCGAACCGGGCCGGGTGGTGGCTTGTAATACACATGAACTCGGAGAATTCATACAGTCCGTATTTTTGGTTCCGGTTTTTCATGATGCATGTCGCATGGCCGAAGCCCTTCTCTAGTTGGGATATGAAAGACCTCTTGGAGTCAACCGCCCATGAACCTTGAGCGATAATCAGTGTTGGTTCGAGGATTCTGATTTCGTCAACAAGATATGCCATGCAGTTCTGCCGCATAGTCGGTGTGTCCTGCAAGTCCGATGTGTTCTTCGCAGTACTGCGCCGCTGGAAAGCACATCTCAGTAGATTACTGAGCGCATAGCTCGCATAAACGTACTCCGACTCGATCCCAAATATCCGCTGAAGAGTCAAGAGTGTCCCTTTGATGTGGAAAGTTCTGGACTGGGAATAGATAGTAGTGAGACAATTCCGGGAGCGCTCATCGAAATTGGAGGAAGTCCTGAAGGGTTTTTCACAATCATAGGACTCCTCCTTGCCTATGACGAGTACCCGTATTTCTCTTCCTTGATACCGCACATCATAGAACGGACATAGTCCAGCAGTCCCTCCACGATATTGGCACACCAGCTCTTGCGAACGCGATTTTGCTGAATCAGAACATTCGGCCCAGTGCTTACAGTCAAAACTATCGGCGTTCAGTCTTTGCTCACGATAATACTGGCGCAGTTCCTGATGGCGTTGTTGCGTTTTCCGTTCATCAAATGCCCAGTCGGTTATCGGTACCCCCGTTTCCCAAATTCAGCCGCTCTGTTGCTTAGCGTGGCAGGCGAATCCGAATCATCCGCGCGCATACACGGACTCCGTCTCCCTGAGCACATCCTGCCGAAGAACCCCAGTCGCCGGATGTGGTTCCGCTGGCAGAAGACCGTTAGCCGTTCATGGTCAATGGGTATTGGCCATTGCTGCCCCTCTGGCATTGGCAGGTCATCCCACGTTGAACGACGATCCGGCGGTGGTCAGGATGTTGCCGTCCGGGCCGACGATGACCAGCTGCACCTGGTAGCCGCCCGGCGGCACCCCCCCGCTCATGATGCTCTCCAGCACGCCATCGCTGACGCCGTTGCGGTTGCGCCAGTTGTTCACGTCGCCCAGCGTCGTCCAGTCGCCGAACGGCCCACCGCGAATCTCGACCTTGTAGAACAGGGCCGCGCCGGGGCTGAAGGCCGCCGTGCCGATGATGTCAATCTGCTGCCCGGCGGGATAGGTCTGCCCTGGCACGGGCGCGCTGATGTAGGCGGTCACGCCGGGCGCGCCGCCGCTGGCCTGGGGCGGCCCGGCGGTGAGCATCTGCTCGTTGCAGGCGTACTGCGGCAGGATGGCCACGCCGTTGGATTGCGCCCACAGCCGCGCGTAGAAGGCGTCCTCTGGCACGGGCGGCGCGACGATGAACAACTGCTCGCTGACGCCGGGGATAGCGCCGGCGATCTCGATGGGCACCTGGCAGTAGCGCGGCGGCACCGTCTTGCCCGACGAGTCGGCGGCGGCGATGGCGTTGGCCAGGTTGGTCTCCACCGGGAAGACGTGCACACGGATCAGCCCCGGCTCCACCTCGACCGGCTGCGGGCCGTTGGCCGAAACGGGCGGCGGGCTGGTCGGCGCGGGCGCCACCAGGTTGCCGCTTACGTCGGGGATGGCTGCCGGGCCGTCCAGGAACCACTCGAAGATGCCCGGCTGGCAGGTCGTGGCCGGGTCATGCAGGGCTGTGCGCGAAATGTTGCAGATCTGCCGCTGCTGCACGCCGCCGGGCGGCTGGAGATGCGCGTCGTCGGGGGAGCGCGACCCTAGCTGATCGAGCAGGCCCGGCGTGTTGTAGATGCCGGTCATCACCCCGCCCCAGATCGGGGCCGCGCCGTCCAGCCCGGAGATGTTGAACATCTCCGCGTTGTCGGTGTTGCCGGCCCACACGCCCACGGCGATGTTGCGCGTGAAGCCGACCGTCCAGTTGTCGCGGAAGTCGTTGGTCGTGCCCGTCTTGACCGAGGTAGGGATGCCCGGCGTGTAGAGCGGGCTGCGCGCGCCCATCGCCGGGGTGCGCGCGTCGTTGTCGGCCAGGATGTGGCTGATGATGAAGGCGATGCGCGGGTCGAGCACCTGCTGCCCCTCGATCAGGACGCTCACCGAGCGGTCCGTCAGGCGGGCATCAGACGGGCAGCGCCGCTGGTACTCGTACAGGATCTCGCCGCTGGAATTGGTCACGCAGGCGATGGCCTGGGTCGGCACGTAGACGCCGCCGTTGGCCAGCGTGGCGAAGGCGGTGGTCAGCTCCAGCGGCGACACTTCTCCGCCGCCCAGCGTCAGCGACAGGCCGTAGCGCCCCGGCTCGCTGGAGAGGCTGGTCACGCCGACGCGGTTGAGCAGCCAGATCAGGTATTCGACCCCCACCTGGCGCAGTGTCTGCACGGCGGGGATGTTGTACGAGTTGGCCAGCGCCTCGCGCAAGCGCACCGGCCCGTGATAGGCGCGGTCGTAGTTGACGGGCACGTAGTCCGGCTGGCCAGGGATGGGAATGCGCGTCTCCACGTCCCAGATGACGGTCGCCGCGTTCCAGCCGTGCTCGAAGGCAGCGGCATAGGTGAAGGGCTTCATGGCGCTGCCCGGCTGCCTCCGCGCGGTCGTGACGTTCACCTGGCCGTCAATGCTTTCGTCGTCGAAGTCCACGCTGCCGACCATCGCCAGAATCTCGCCCGTGTCCGGGCGGATGACCACGACGGCGGCGTTGTTCATGTTGTGCGCCGCTTTGAGCTGGGCCACCTGGGTGCTGGCGATGCTCTCCGCCAGGCGCTGGATGTCCATGTTGACGGTGGTGTAGACCTGCAGGCCACCGCGCGCCAGCTCGCGGCGAAAGAGGTCGGCGTTGAGCGCCGGCACGCGGTCGGGCAGGCTGGCGAGCTGGCTTTGCACGTAGACCACAAAGTGGGGCGCGGAGTCCAGGGCGATGTCCGGGCTGACGAAGTTGAGCGGCTCGGCGAAGGCGGCGTTGGCCTCCTGGCGCGAGATGTAGTTCTCTTCGACCATGCGATCGAGCACCAGGCGGCGGCGCTCCATCACCCGCCGCTGCACGTTGGCGTCGGGGTTGAGCGGGTCAAGCTCTGCCGGGGCCTGGGGCAGGCTGGCCAGCAGCGCCGCCTCGCCGAGCGTCAGGGCAGAGGCGGGCTTGCCGAAATAGGTCTGCGCCGCCGCCTCGACGCCATAGGCCAGGTTGCCGTAGGGAATCTCGTTGAGGTATAGCTCCAGAATCTCGTCCTTGCTCATGCACTGGGTGAGGATCACGGCCAGCAGCGCCTCGTCCATCTTGCGGTTGAGCGACAGTTCGTACTTGTATTCGTCGGTGAAGAGCACGTTGCGGATGAGTTGCTGGGTGATCGTGCTGCCGCCGGAGACGATGTAGCCGTAGCGCACATATTGCCAGGCTGCGCGGGCGATGCTGGGGAGATCAACCCCCCGGTTCTCGTAGAAGGTGTCGTCCTCGATGGCGATGGTCGCCTCGATCATGTGCTGGGGAATCTGGTCGAGCGAGATGCGCGTGCGACGCCCCTCGCCGATGACCTGGTACAGCTCGCCGCCCTCGCCGTCGTAGATGACCGTCGTCTCGAATGACTGGTAGCTGGTTAGCTCTTCCAGCCGGTCAATCTCGTCTTCGAGCCGGTTGCTGTAGTGGTTATAGACCAGGAACAGGGTGAGCATCCCGGCCAGCATCAGCACGCCGACGATGCCCACGCACCCCAGGATGATCCCCGGCCCCAGCGCGATCCCGCGCCGCCGCCGGCGAGCGCGATTCGGGCTGCCGTAGGGCGGCTGGCCGGGCATCACTGGCGGCATAGCGTAGCCCGGCGAGGGCGTGGCGGGCCGTCGCTGCCGCCTGCCGCGCTTGCCGCGCCGATGCTGCGGCGGCGGCCCCTGCGGAGGCGGAGGGGTCTGGTAGGGTGGATAGGGCTGCTGCGGCGGATAGCTCATGGCGTGTCGCTCTTGTGAGTCAGGAGTCGGGAGCAGTGAGCCGGGCGTCAGGATGCAGCGCGGCCCACACTCGCCCCGATTCTAACACGCTCAGCGGCGCGCCCGCTATGCCGCTGGCCTACGTCCGCTGGGCGTTTGCGCGGCGAGGCGGGCGGTCTGCAACAAAAGACTTCCGAAGTTTCCGAAAACTTCGGAAGTCTGTATCTGCAACGTGCCAACCCGGTCGGGCGCGCCTACCGCCGCCTGCGCCCCTTCTTCTTACCCTTCCTGCCGCCTCCGCCGCCGTAGCGCGGCCTGCCCGCCGGGTCCATCTTGACCAGGCGCGGCTGGAACTCGGCCAGCGCCACCACCAGGTCGGCCTGGTCGGCCATCACCTGGCGGATGTCCTTGTAGGCGTCGGGCGCTTCGTCCAGCCCGCCGGAGATCAGCTCGACCCCCTGCGCGGTCAGCGCCCGCGTCACGCCCTCCCAGTCGAAGCGGCTGAAGGCTTCCTTGCGGCTCATGCGGCGGCCCGCGCCGTGCGCTGCGCTGGACAGCGAATCCGGGTTGCCCAGGCCGCGCACGATGAAGCCGGGCGCGCTCATGCTGCCGGGGATGACGCCCAGCACGTCCTTGCCGGCGGGTGTCGCGCCCTTGCGGTGGACGATCACTTCCTGGCCGTCTACCACTTCCTTCCAGGCGAAGTTGTGGTGATTCTCGATGCCGCCCAGCACCGGGATGCGCAGCGCGTCCACGATCTGGCGGTGGATGACGGCGTGGTTGGCGCTGGCGTACCGTCCGGCCAGGGTCATGGCCGCCCAGTATTCCGCGCCCGCTTCCTCGTCCAGGCCTAGCCAGGCCAGGTGGCGGAAATCTTTGGGCAGGGCGGCGCGCAGGCTCATCGCCACCTTCGTGTAATGCTCGGCCATCTCGTAGCCGAAGCGGCGGCTGCCGCTGTGACTGAGCAGGGCCAGGTACGTGCCCGGCGGAATGCGGCCCAGCGGCGAGTCAATGGCCGCGTGCACGGTCAGCGCGCCGAACTCGACGAAATGGTTGCCAGAGCCGCTGGTGCCAAGCTGCCGCCAGGCCACGTCGCGGAAGCGGCGGGCGGCCGGGTGCTCGTCCCAGGCCGGGTCGTCCAGCACCTCGTGCTGGCGCGGGGGATTCCACTCACCGCCCGCGCTGAAGACAGTCTGTTCCTCCAGCACTGTGCGGAAGCGCTCGCGCCGCTGGTCGAGAATCTGCGGAGAGGCGTTGAAGATGGTCATGCGCATGCGGCAGGCGATGTCCACGCCGACCGCGTAGGGGATGACGCTGTTGTCGGTGGCCAGCACGCCGCCGATGGGCAGACCGTAGCCCTGGTGGGCGTCCGGCATCAGCGCGCCCTTGACGGCGACGGGCAGGCGCACGGCGCGCTTCATCTGATCCAGCGCGCCCGCCTCAATAGCCTGCGCGCCCCACACGCGGTAGGGGGCGGCGCTGCCCAGATCGTAACCGCCAGCGGACTCCGCGTCGCGGCGCTGAGCGGCGATCAGTGCCGCGGCCAGCGCGCCGTAGAGCGGATCGTCCGCAAAATCTTCCGGCGCGGCCAGCACGCCGGCCAGGTCGTCCAGCGCGTCAGCTTCGGGCGTGCCCTGGGCCAGGGCCGCGTCATAGGCGCGCAGGGCCAGCCCGACGGCTTTGCCCGACGGGTAGCCCAGTTGCAGAATCGTGCTGGCGTCCATGAGTGCCTCGTGCGGTTATGGCGTGCGGAGAAAGGGCGCCTGGCAAGGCGTCTCTGCGTCGCGCGTAGGGGCGCTGCCCGGTGTCCCCCGCTGTAGGGTTACCGAGTCGGCGCGGGAAGTGGGCGGATTTACCTCACCCCTCATTCCCCTCTCTGCGTGTGGAGAGGGGGCCGGGGGTGAGGTCAACCGGCTTCTGGCGCAACACGGTCGCCCGTGTTGCCACTGACAAATGGTAAAACCCTATGGCCGGATTCCGTAGCAGAACCCTACAGTGGGCGCTGCTCTGCAGCGCCCGGCCAAGCGCCCCCTACAACTCCGCCAGCCAGCTAGTCATCGCGGCGACGAGCAAAGTCAGTTTTGTCGTGACGGCTGCCCGCCAGAATGGGCGAGGTAAGGGGGGCACGTCACGTTTGCGCCGCTGCCGGTGCGACCAATGGATGACGCTGAGCGGCATGAAACCGAGCACCCCCACCAAAGCGAATTCCATAATATCAATGAGAACGTTTAGCTCCAGCCCGTACTCCCCATTTGCCCGCTCTCCTCACTCCAGGGCGCGAAGGCGACCTGCCGGACGATGAACGCAGGCGGGCGGCTCATGGGCCGCGCACCTTATGCCGCAGGAGGGGCGGCCTGTGTGGGAAGGAGCCAACACCCATTGTCCGCACACGGCTTCCCACCCAGACCGCCAGACTCTCTGCGGCAGTCGTTGATCTCAGCTTGGTAAAGCCCCTCTGTGTTCTTTCAGGCGGGCGACGTTTCCTCTACTGTCTCGCGTATCCTCTGTCGCAGCGCCCGTGTCTACCAGTTACTGGCGGGGCCGATGTCCGTTTCGCTCGTCACGTGTCAGTTCGGTTGAGTGGCATCCGCCGCCCCCGAACAGTGTACCCACTGCCTGGGGGAGCGGCTGCGAGGCGGTCCGTGCAGCGCACGGCCTGGCGGAGAACTCTGTGCATTCGCCTACCATGTCTCTCCCTCACTCGTCAGCCAGCGCGCGCCGGCGCGGATCTGCCGGTTGGCGGCAAGAATGGCGCTCACCTGCCCGGCAAATGCCCGGCACCGCGCAACGCGCATCATCCTGATGCTGTGGTGAGTGCTACGGCTCATTCTCGCACCTCCCTTATGGCGCTTAGGCAGTGTCAGCCAGGGTTGGCCGATCCCCTCCAGGTGCGTCGCCTGGCGATCAAACGCAAAAACCGGGGCGTGGAACCTTTTCAGGTGGTCCCACGCCCCGGTTGAGGGGTCGCAGCCTCGGAACGGCGAGCTACCCTATAGGCAGCCCCCCGCCCCACGACGCTCGTGAGACCTTATTCCGCTGAACGCGGCGCTGGTAAAGACGGACACAACAGCGCAAGCCGGCAGCGCAAAGCGCAAATTCGGTTGGACACTTGGTCGTTCGAAACCAGACCCCAGGATGGCGTGCTGTTGATCGCCGGGGGGTTCGTCCGCGCTGTTCAATTCGCTGGTCGTCAAAGACGAGCCGGGTAACATTACGCTTGCCTTTCCGCTGTTGTTCCGTTGAGCATCGGGCGGATGCTCTTGCTTCGCCGGGCGCGCCGCCGGTTTGTCCGGCGACCCTCTGCCAGGGCGAACCGCCCGCAGACTCCCGCGAGCCTCGTCAGTATACCACGCCCTGGACAGCCTGTCAACCGCTTTAAGAATCAGGCTAGCAGAAGCGTGTGCCCGGATTCTCGCGGGCGGCGCGCCTCACAAATGTGCGTCCAGCCAATCCGTCACGGTGCGCAGCACCTCGGCCTGCTCCGGCTCGTTGTGAACTTCATGGAACAGCCCGTCGAATATCCTGACGGTCGTATCGGGCGAGCCGGAACGCTCGCGGATGATCGCCGCACCAGCCGGCCAGGTGATGATATCGGCGCCACCGTGCAGAGCCAGGTAGGGCAGGCGCAGATCGCCCAGCCGCTCGGTACACGTCCGGCTGGCGTGCAGCAGGGCGCTGGCCAGCCCCAGGCGTATCTTGCCCAGGTGCACCAGCGGATCGTCCAGATACTGCGCGACGACCTGGGGATCACGGCTGATCGCGGCGGCGGCGATGGGCGGCACCAGCGCAACCGAAGGCACGATCCGGCTCAGCGCGCGCACGATCGGCGCCAGCACGGGGTTGGCCCCGGCGGGGCGCAACGCGGTGCCGGTCGTGATCAGCCCGGCCAGCTCATCCTGCCAGCGCAGCGTAAAGAGCAGGCTGATCAGCGACCCCATGCTGTGTCCGTAGAGAAAGATGGGCAGGGCGGGGTGCTCGGCGCGGATGGCGTCGAAGTAGGTGCGCAGGTCGGCGACGAACTCGGCGAAGTCGCGCACGGCCACGCGCGGCCCGCCCGATCGCCCGTGCCCCCGGTGATCCAGGGCGTAGACGGCGAATCCGTGCGCCACCAGGTGCGCGGCGACGTGCGCATAGCGCCCGCTGTGCTCGGCGTAGCCGTGCGCGATCAGGACAATCGCGCGCGACGCGCCACCCGGCAGCCAGTGCTGGGTGAAAATCTCTGTGTTCTTCAGTCCGCTGAACGATCCTGTGGCGTGGTACATGGGTCCTTCCAATCGGGTGCGGCCCCGGCTTTCCCTATCTGCGGCAGCCGGGCCATCGCCTCACGTTTCGGCGCGCAGCCTGTTCTCCTCTCCACACGCGGAGAGGAGGACGACTCCCGTTGGCAGCGCAGCGTTCTGCGGGGCCTGGGCCGGCGTCCCTGGCCCCCTCTCCATCTGCGTAAGGGGGCAGCGCGGTGCGGCAGCGCCGGGCGGGGGTGAGGTCAACCCGCGCAGCCCCAGCGCCTTTTGAGGCGATTACCCTGCCTGCGGCAGGCCCCGCACTGCCGCTTACGCTGCTTTCTGTTATTATAGGCGCTCTGTGCCTGGCGGGGAATTGCCCTGCGGCCCGCGCGCTGCAACGGCGTGCCCCCGGCGCGCATCCAACCAGGTGTTGTCCGTCATACAGAGCACTGCCATAGACAGAGGATCGTGACTCATGGCCCAACCCGCGCGCCGCACACGCCGCAAACAGCACAAACAGCTCGATCCCCGGCTGATCATCGCCGGCGCGCTGCTGATCATCGCCGGTGCCATCGCCCTGATGCTGCTGACGCGGGACGAAGGCCCCGGCAGCGCCACCCGGGCTGCCAGTCGTGCCGGAGAGGGCGCGGTCGTCGCCCCTGACTTCACGCTGCCGGGCCTGGACGGCGAGGTCGCGCTGGCCGACTTTCGCGGCAAGTATGTGCTGCTCAACTTCTGGGCGTCGTGGTGCCCGCCGTGCATGGCCGAAATGCCCGATCTTTATGCGTATTATCGCCAGCACCAGGACACCGGTTTCACCCTGCTGGCCGTCAACGTGGCCGAGGATGAGGCGACCGTGCGGGCGTTTCTGGCGGCCAATGGCTTCGATTTCCCCGTCGCGCTGGATACCACCAGCGCGATCTACCAGCAATATGGCGGCGCGGGGCTGCCCAGCTCATTCCTGATCGGCCCGCAGGGGACGCTGGCTACCATGTGGCGGCCCGGCGCGATTACCCGCGAAATGCTCGACCGCGATGTGACGCCGCTGCTGCGCGGGTGAGGCTTAGGGCCGATCTCCAGCCTGCGGCAAAGAGGTGCGCGGAGACTAGTACAGGCTGGCGGAAGTCCGCCGATAGTCGCTCGCTATCCCCCCACCCCATCCCAAACCCCTCCCTCACAAGGAGGGGGAAGAGTTGGGGATGGGGGAGGGCTGGACCAGGCCAGGCTGCCTGCTCATTTCCGCTCTGGTGCACTAGAGTCTGGAGCCAGGATGAGAGCAGCCATAATAAGCTCAAGGCTCAATCCTCATCGCGTCCTCTCGCCTCCCGATTCCCCCGTTCCCCAGGCGTTCGTTCGTGAATTTCTTATGGATATTTCCGCTTGCTCCCCCTGACAGCCCAGAATCAACCCAAGATTGAGATATAATGAAACCAGGAGCCGGATAAAAGTACCCGGTTTGGGATTGGCTGCTTGTCACGAGAGAGGCAAGCGGTGTACTGGACCCATTGGGGCTGGCTGGTGGGGAGTATCATGAATTGGCAACATACGCCTTATACGCTGCCACTGCTGGGTTCGGCCCTGCTGCTCCTGGCTCTGGCGAGGCTGGTCTGGCAGCGGCGCCCGGCCAAAGGCGCAGGGCCGCTGTCTCTGCTGATGCTGACGATCGCTTTCTGGTCGTTCGCCTACGTGCTCCAGGTTGCTGGCGCCGATCTGAAGACGCAGTTCTTCTGGGCGCGGGTCAAATACCTGGCCGTGACCAGCGTTTCTCCCCTGTGGCTGATCTTTGTCCTGGCGTATACCGGGCGCACGCACTGGCTGACCCGGCCTGCGCGCGCGCTGCTGATCCTGTTTCCGCTCGTATTCACGGCCCTGATGTGGACGACCGAAGCGCACGGCCTGATGTGGCACGACATGAGCTTGCGCGATACGGATGGCTTCGTGGCGGTGTTCAGCAAGGTCGGCCCGGCTTTCTGGGCTCACGTTCTGCTGGCCTATTTCATGTTCCTGGTGGGTGGGTGGCTGATCCTGGATGTCATGCTGCGCGCGGGCCGGAAGCTGTATCGCTGGCAGGGGTACCTGGTGCTCGCCGGCTTGCTGATGCCGCTGGCCGGCAACGTTCTCTACGTCTCCGGCATCGAACCGTTCGGCCCCATTGACCCGACGCCGTTCGCTTTCTCGCTGAGCAGCCTGGCCCTGGCTGGGGGGTTATTCCGGCTGAAGCTGCTGGACGTGGTGCCTATCGCCCGCGATATGCTGATCGAAACGATGGACGATCCGATGATCGTGCTCGACGGGCTTGACCGTGTGGTAGACCTCAACGCGGCGGCGCAGCGCCTGCTGGGCTGCGCGGAGGAGCAGGCGGTTGGCAAGCCAGCGGCGCAGACGCTTGGCCCATTAGCTGTGTCGCTCGCTGGCGGGCTGGATTCCTCAGCGGAGCCGCGCGCGCTGGTCGTTGGCGAGAGCGGCGAGTCGCGCTGGTATGATGTGCGGGTGTCGCCGCTGCGCAATGGAGATGGCCGCGATCATGGGCGGCTGGTCGTGCTGCACGACATCACCGAGCAGCAGCAGTCCGAAGAATTGATCCGGCACTATGCCAGCGAGATGGAGCTGCGCAATGCCGAGCTGGACTCGTTCAGCCACACCGTCGCCCACAACCTCAAGACTCCGCTCGGCCTGGTGCTGGGCTACGCGGGCCTGATCGCGTCGGATGTGGATCGCAGCGCTCAGCCGGGTATCTATGAGATGGCCCAGATCATCGAGCGGACGGCGCTGACTATGAGCGGCATGATCACCAGCCTGCTGATGTTCGCCCAGTTGCACGAGACCGCGCAGATGGTCGGCCCGGTGGACATGGTGCTTCATGCCAGCGCCGCGGTTGACCGGCTGCAGAAGGTGATCGCCGATCGCGGCGTGCAGGTGATTGTTGACCCCGCTTTGCCCCCGGCGCAAGCCTATGGCCCCTGGATAGAAGAGGTCTTCGCCATCCTGGTTGACAATGCGATCAAATATATCGCTCCCGACAACCCCACCCCCCGCGTCAGCGTGCGCGGTGACCGGCTGCCGGAGGGAGACGCCGTGCGCTACGAGGTGCAGGATAACGGGATCGGCATCTCGCCGCACGATCAGGCGCGGCTGTTCGCACCGCTGACTCGTCTCAAGCAAGTGGATGTTGAGGGCTTCGGCATGGGGCTGACCATCGCCCAGCGCATTGTGCGCAAGCTGAACGGCACGCTCGGCTTCGAAAGCGAAATGGGTTCGGGCAGCACGTTCTGGTTTACGCTGCCGGCGACTGCCGACCCAGGTGAGGAGATGGCGCACCCCGGCGCAGAGTCAACCGCCTCAGCGTAGGAGACCATCCGGCCTAATGACCATCCCCGGCGCGATGACCTGCTGCGGCACGAGGTTCGGCGTGGCCAGCAGGTCGTAGACCAGCGCCCCCGTCACGCGGACGGGCACGATTTCCCCTGCCGCAAGCTCGCCCTCCACCAGCACATAGCCGTCAATCTCCGGCGCGTCGCGATAGGAGCGGGCCAGGGTGATCGTCTGGCCGGTGGGCGACCCATCCTCGCCGGTCGCCTCGGCGTGCCCTTCCACCAGCACGTCGAGCGTCCGCCCGACCAACGCCTGGTTGCGAGCCAGGCTGATCGGCTGCTGGATGCTCATCAGCAGGTCGCGGCGGGCGATCTTGACGTCTTCATCCACCTGGCCAGGCAGATCGGCGGACGGCGTGCCCGGCTCGTAGCTGTAGGTGAAGCAGCCCACGCGGTCGAAGCGCATCTCCTCGACGAAACGCAGCAACGTCTCAAACTCGTCGTCGGTTTCGCCGGGATAGCCGACGATGAACGTCGTGCGGATGGCCAGGTCGGGCAGGGCCGCGCGCATCCTGGCGACGGTGGCGCGCACCCAGTCCACGTCCGCCGGGCGGCGCATCCGGCGCAGAGTGCGGCGATCGGCGTGCTGCAGGGGGATGTCCAGGTAGGGGACGATCTGCGGGTGGGCGGCCATCACGCCAATCAGCCGGTCGGTGACGCAGCCAGGATAGGCGTACATAATGCGCAGCCAGGGCAAGTCTGGCACGGCGGCGATAAGCTGTTCCAGCAGGTGGGCCAGCCCGTCGCGCAGACCCAGATCGTGGCCGTAGTCGGTCGTATCCTGGGCGATCAGGATCAGCTCCTGCACGCCTTGATCGCGCAGCGCGCGCGCCTCGGCGACGATGCGCTCAACAGGCCGGCTGACGGCGGTCCCTTTTATGGCGGGGATGGCGCAGAAAGCGCACGGACGGCGGCAGCCATCGGCGATCTTGAGGTAGGCGCTGGCCCCCTGCACGGCGGTGCGACTGACCCCGCGCTCGTCCGCACCGACGGTGCGCGCTTCGTCGGGCAGATGATAGAGCGGCTGGGGGTGTTTGCGCTCGCGCAGCCGGCGCACCAGGTCCACGATGTCCATCCAGCGCCGCGTGCCGATCACCCCGTCCAGCCCCGGCACCTGGCGGACCAGGTCGTGCCCGCCCCGCTGAGACAGGCAGCCGGCGGCGATGAGCAGTTGGCTGGGGCGCTTGTGAGCGGCCAGGTCGCGCAGCGCCGCGATCGATTCTTCGCGGGCGGGGGCGATGAACCCGCAGGTGTTGACAATCAACACTTCGGCGCGGTCGGGCGCGGTTGTGCTGTGCAATCCGGCCTCGTCGAGCAGCGCCGCCATTGACTCGGAGTCGACGGTGTTCTTGGCGCAGCCGAGGCTGAGCAGGTAGTAGGTATCGCGGCGTCTGGACATGCGGGTTGGCTGCTTTCTATCTGTCGGGTCACTTTTGACGATGACGATGCTCGCGCCCCATTCACCACCACTGAAAGCTGAAAACCGATAACTGATCCCTGCTCACCCGAACAGCCGGTGCTTCCACGCCCCGCCGACCATCGTGCCCAGGACGCGCGTCGCCAGAATCTCGTCCGGGGAGATGGTGTAGAGATCGCGGTCGAGCACCACCAGGTCGGCCAGGTAGCCGGGGGCGAGGGTGCCCAGGTCGTGCTCCAGGCCCGCCGCGTAGGCCGGCCCCTGGGTGAAGGCGCGCAGCGTCGTGTCCATGTCCAGCCGCCCCTCCGGGTGCCAGCCATCCGGCCCCGGCGAGCCGTCCGGGCGGCGGCGCGTCACCGCGGCGAAGATGCCCAGCAGCGGCGCAAACGGCTCAACCGGTGCGTCCGAGCCGAAGGCGAGCACCGCCCCGGCCTCCAGTTGCAGCCGCCAGTTGTAGCTCCAGCGGGCGCGCGCCCCCCAGTAGCGGTCGGCCATCTCGTAGTCGGATGTGGCGTGGATGGGCTGCATCGAGGCGATGATGCCCAGCGCGCCGAGCCGCCCCGCGTCGTCAGGGTGGATGATCTGCACGTGCTCGATGCGGTGCCGCCGCGCCGCGCGCGGGATGCCGCGCGCCGCTTCCTGGGCGCGCACCGCCTCGTACACGTCCAGCACGTCGTGCACAGCCCGATCGCCGATGGCGTGAATGGTCGCGGGCAGCCCGGCGGCGCTGGCCCGGCTCACCAGGTCGAACATCGTCTCCTTGTCGGTGACGACGATGCCCACATTGTCCGGCTCGCCCTCGTAGGGCGCGATCATGTGCGCCGTGCGCGGGCCGAGCGCGCCGTCGGCGAAAATCTTCAGCCCGCCGATGCGCAGCCACTCATCGCCGAAGCCGGAGCGAATGCCCAGCGCGTGCGCGTGCTCGATCCAGGGATCGTTGATCTGCTTGACCACGCGCAGCCCCAGGTCGCCGCGCTCGCGCAGAATCTGCAGGGCGACCAGGCAGTCTGGGTCGTCGTAATCGTGCAGGCCGGTCAGCCCCGCCGCCCACGCCTGGCGCTGCGCCTCGCTCATCCAGTCCGCGACCTGCTCTGGCGTGGGCGTGGGGATGAGCCGGGCGACGAGCGTCATGGCCGGGTCTTCGAGCAGGATACCCGCTGGCTTGCCGCTCGCGTCGCGGACGAGCGCCCCGCCCGCCGGATCGGGCGTGCTGGCGCTGATTCCCGCCCGCTTGAGGGCCAGGCTGTTGACCCAGGCGGCGTGCCCACTCTTGGCCCCCAGGTAGACCGGGTGATCCGGCGCGACGACGTCCAGGTCGGCGGCGGTAGGAAAGGCAGCGCCCACCCAGGCGACCTGCGTCCAGCCGCGCCCGACGATCCACTCGCCGGGCGGCGCCTGGCGGACACGGGCGGCCACCCGGCGCAGCGCTTCTTCCTTGCTGGGCACCTCGAACAGGTCTACCGCGTGCAGGCTGCGGGCGACGCCCTCCCAGTGGATGTGTGCGTCGGTCAGGCCGGGGATGACGGCGCGGCCCTCCACGTCGTCGAGGGTCGTGCCCGGCCCGGCGAGGGCGCGCATCGCGTCGTCCTCGCCGACGGCGACAATGCGCCCGCGCCAGATGGCCAGCGCGGTCGCCTCTGGCTGCGCGGGGTTGAGCGTGTGGATGCGGGCGTTGAGCAGAATCCGGTCAATCATGGCTTTTTGGATTGCGGATTGGGAAGTCTCTCTGCGCGCGAGGGTCAGCGGCGGCAGCGATCATCGAGATGGCCCTTCAACCCGGAGCACCCCCGAACCCCGCGCGAGAACAGGTCTTTCCAATCCGCAATCCGCAATTCCCTCACTCCTCGCTCTCGGCCTCGATCTCCTCGATGGCCTCGTAGGGCGTGCGCCCGCCGTAGACCACTTTCATCAGGCCGGGCAGGTAGCGATCCATCGTCGTCACTGCTGGATAGACGGCGTTGCGGATCAGCGAGGACGTGAGCTTCTCGCCTTCAAAGTCCAGGCTGGTCTTGTAGCGCACTTCGCCGTCCTGGTAATCCAGCTCGAAGTTGCCGATACGCAGCCCGAAATTGGCGCGGGTGATGAACTCGGCCACTGCGGGGCGCAGCTCATCGGGAACGTGCACAGCGGCGACGGCATAGAAAAGGAACTGCTCCAGATGGACGATGATCTGAGCAAAGCAGCGGAACTCACCGTTCTGCCCGCTGAAAAAGGTGCGGTAGACGGTGCGCCCTTCCAGGCGCTGGGGGTGCCACCCATCCTGGCGCAGGAACTCGCCCAGCATCTCGAAGGCGGCCAGCCCGTTGGGGTTCGACGACTGGGGGTCGTGGCCTTGCTCTGGCTCTTTGCCAGACGGTGATTCGCCGTTCATCAGTCCTCCGCTGGCTCCACAAGCGGGACGCCGGCCCGCCGCCAGGCTTCGGCGATCTCCTCGGCGGTCGGCGCGCTGGCAAACCCGGCGCGCGTGACCGACTGCGCGCCCAGGTACGAGGCGACGGCGATGGCACGATCCATGTCGCCAAGCTCGTGCAGGGCGATGTGCAGGGCGACGGCAAAGACATCCCCCGCGCCGGTCGGACTCACCTGGGTCACGGGCACCGCCGCGTAATCGCTGGGCGTGCCGTCGCGGTAGATGGTACCGCCGCGCTCGGCGCGCGTCACGACGACCAGCGATCCCATCTCCGCAAAGACTCTCTCTAGCTGTGGCGCGTGGCGGATGTCTTCCTCGCTGAGCACCGTCAGCGCAGCGTGCGACAGCACCTGCTGGGCCGAAGACCAGGGCGTGGCCGTCACCAGGCCATCCGGCTCGCGCTGGCGCATGAAGCCCTGCGGCGTCACGCAGATCGGGTGGTCGCCGAAGGCGGTGACGAAGGCCGGGGCCACCTCGTAAGCGATCGGGGCCAGGTGCACCAGCCGCGCCTGGTGCCAGGCCGGCGGCAGCATGTCCGGCGTCAGGGTCAGCGCGCGGTGGTGCAAATACTGCGTGCGCCCGTCGGGGCCGTAGCGGTTCTCGAAGGTCGTGGTGTGCTCCGCCGGGACGCTGACCACCTCCACGCCGGGCGGCAGGTCGCGCAGCAGCGGCTCGTCGGGGCGGGTGCTGGTCAGGATGGCGACGCGCAGCCCAAAGGCGGCGGCGGTATGCGCCCCGTAGGAGACGGTCCCCCCCAGGCGCGGGCCTTCCGGCGTGATGTCGTGGGCGACGTGGCCGATGAGCAGGTAGTCAGGGACAGAATGGCTAGCGTCGGGCATGATCCTCTGGCTTTCAGGTCTCTGTGTGCCCCTGCGTCCGCAATGCGGGAGAAGGGGCGCACCTGTGCGAGAGAAAGCAAGTCCCCTCTCCCAGTTCGCGAGGGAGAGGGGGGTTTAGGGGTGCGGGGAAGATACTGCGCAACAACCCATGACAACCCCTAGCGCCGGTCGGGGATGATGGTCACCTTGCGGTGCTCGCCTTCGCCCACGCTCTGCGTCGTCACCTGGGGGTGATCGCGCAGGGCCAGGTGAATGATGCGCCGCTCGTAGGGGGGCATCGGCTCCAGCGTGACGGTGCGCCCGATCTGCAGCGCCTGCTCGGCCATACGCCTGGCCAGGCGGTGAAGCTGCTTCTCGCGGCGGGCCTTGTAGCCCTCCACGTCAATGACAATATTGGCGCGCCGCTGCAGGTCGCGGCTGGCGATCAGGCGGGTGATGTACTGCAACGCGGCGAGTGTCTCGCCCCGTCGCCCAATGAGCACGCCCAGGTCTGCCCCCTGGATTTGCAACACCCAGGGCGTCTCCTCATCCTCAGAAGACCGGGCGCGATAGACCGCCACGCGCGCCTTGATCTCCATCTTGGCAAGCAGTTCTTCCAGCGTCGCCACGCCAACACGTGCATCCTCATCCAGCTCGCTATCGCTGATCGGCTGAGCGTCGGCCAGCAGCGTGTCGTCGTCGAAGGCGTCGGCGTCTTCTGCCGGCGGAGCAGCCGCTTCCTCCCCTGGCTCGTCCTCTTCTTCCGCCGGCGCGCTCTCGCCAGCGACCGCAGCCGGCAGCGCCACAGGCGGAGTCGGCGCGGCGGCGCGCGCCGGGGCCGCGGTCGTCAGGCGGATGCGCGCCTGCCGCGCGCCGATTCCCAGAAGTCCCCGGCTCGGCTCTTCCAGAATCTCGACAATGACACTTTCGCGCGCAACACCAAGCTCGCGCAAGCCCTGCTCGATGGCGGACTCAATGTCTGGCGCGCTGGTCTCCACAGACCGCGTATCGCTCATAGGTACCTTCATCCTTTGGCCTTGTTCTTGGCACGGGCACGGTTAGCACGGCTGTCGTAAATGCCGCCGGAGCCAGTGGTTCGGCGTGGGATGGGCTTCGGCTCGGGGCCGCGTTTGCGCTTGGGAGTTTCCTGGCGGGCGGGAGCAGGCCTGGCTTTGCGCGAGGGGGTGGGGGCCGCCCCGGACGCAGCAGGCTCCTCGGCCTCTTCCGCCTCTGCTGGCTTCACGCTCGGCGCTTCCTTAGCCTTGTGGCGGCCCGTCAGCCCATACTGGGCGATGCCGATAAGGTTGGAGGCGATGAAATAGATGGACAGGCCCGAGGCGAACGAGAGCGAGAAGAAGCCGAACATCAGCGGCATGATCATCATCATCTGGCGGCTGATCTGCGAGGCCTGGTCAGCCTGGCGATTGCCGCCGCCCCCCGACGAGGGCGTGGCCGGCATGAGCAGCTTCTGTTGCAGCCAGGTAGTGACCACCACCAGCACGGGCAGGATGTAGAGCGGGTCGGGCACGGCCAGGTTGAGCCACAGGAACTTGTTGGCCAGCGGCACCTGCGACGACAGGTTGGTGATCCACAGCCGGCCCGACAGGTCGAGCAACTGCATGGGCGTGGCGGCCAGCGTCGCCACAATCGCCCGGTAGAGGCCGAGCATAATCGGCAGTTGAATCAGCAGCGGCAGGCACCCGGCAAACGGACTCACGCCGTGCTTGCGATAGAGCGCCCACTGCTCCTGGGCCAGTTGCTCGCGCTCGTTCTTGTATTTCTCCTGCAGCTTCTTCAGTTCTGGCTGAAGCTCCTGCATGGCCTTCGTCGAACGCTGCTGCTTGATCGTCAGCGGATAGGTGGCCGCGCGCACCAGGATGGTGAAGACGACGATGGCCAGCACCACGTTCCCGCCCAGAATCTGGTAGAGGAACAGCAGGATGGTGATGAAGGGATTGATGATGATGTCGAGCATGAACCAGTGCCTTCTTCTCGCAGACGGGGCGGGTTAGCCGGGATAAACCCAGCGTTCTTCGCCAGAAGTGGCGGCCAGCGCGACCACCAGCCGGTCGCCTTCGGTAGTGCTCACGATGACCAGGCCGGCTTCCTGCTCGTCTCCGGCCTCTGCGGGCACGAAGACCAGGTCAGCCAGCACCTGCGCCTTGACATCGCGGTACCAGCGGCTGGCGCCATTTTCCTTGCTCACCGCGTACACGTTATGATCTTCCGACGCGACGATGAGCAGGCCATCGGTGAGGATGGGGGTGGCGCGGATGCCTTCTTCGGCAATAGGCTTCTTCCACACCTGCTCAAATCCACTCTCAGTGACGCGCACGGCATAGAGTGCCCCGCTCAGATCGCCGAAATACAGCACATCGTCGTCGAAGGCAGGGCTGCCCCACAGCCAGCCGTCGGTCTTGAAACGGGCAACAATGTCGTGGGATTTCAGATCAACCGCGAGCAATTCAGAGACGAACGTCCCGACATACACCCGCTGGCGCGCCGCGTCATAGACCAGGTTGCCAGGGGCGGCGCCGCCCAAGTTCTTGTGCCACAGCTCGTCGCCGGTCTCAGCGTCGAGCGCATACAGGTTGTGGTCGAGCGAGGTCACATAGACCACCGCCCGGTTGCCATTGGACGGGTCGTCTGCCACGTACAGCGGGCGCGCCCACACGCCGTGCTCGGTGGTGAACGTCCACACTTCCTGGCCGTCCGTGCGCGAGACAGCCGCCACGTTGCGGCTGCCCAGCCCGAAAAAGACCTTGTCGGAGTCTACCGCAGCGCCCCCGATCACGCGATCTTTGGGCGCGACTTCGATGGGACCGAGGATGGCCTGCTTGGCCGGCTGATAGCGCCACACGCGCTGGCCGTTGGCGTCCACCGCGTGCATACGCCCGCTGTAATCGCCCACATAGACCGTGCCATCCACCACCGTCGGCACGGCGTAGAAGGTGGCCCTCTCATCTTCGTATTCCCACAAGACAGCGCCGCTGACCGGGTTGATGGCGACGACGCGCTTGCCTTGCGAAACGTAGAGCGTGTCCTGCTGCTCGTCAGTGGAGACGCCGATCCAGCTCTCCTGCGTTGGGCCGCCGCAGGCAGCCAGCAGCAACGCACTCAGCAGCAGCACGCCCAGCAACAGGCGCGAGCGGGAAGGGAAGAGGCGCGACGTATTCAATGGGACTCCTCAACAATCCTCAGCCAACGTCAGGTGGGACTCAAGGCACCGGGTCGTAGCCCCCCGGACTGAGGGGGTGGCAACGCCCGATGCGCCGCAGGCCCATCCAGCCGCCTTTGAGCAGGCCATAACGCTGGATAGCCTGGTAGGTGTAGTGGGAACAGCTCGGCTCGTAGCGGCAGCTTGGCGGCAAAATGCGCGAGAAAGTGAGCTGGTACAGGCGGATGAGTGCCAGGCCGATCTGCTTCATGACGACGACTCTTCTGCCGGCGGGCTGTACAGCCCCGCGCGCTGCAAACTGGCGCTCACCGCCTGGCGCACCACCTGGAATGGCTGCCCGGCGATGCGCGGGCGGGCGACGAAGGCGATGTCGTGGCCTGGGCGCAGGTGAGCGTGCACTTCGCGGACCGCTTCGCGCAGCAAGCGCCGGATACGGTTGCGCACTACCGCCGTGCCCAGCCGCTTGCTCGTGACGAAACCATAGCGGTTATGGGCCAGCCCGTTCGGCGCGACGCTCAGGATCAACAACGGGTGCTGCCAGGCGCGACCCTCTTGGCGCAGACGAGCGAAGTCTTCGTTCCGACGAAGGCGCAGATGGCGCTGCATGCGCAGGGGGCCTAGCTCTTCCAGTTGACCTTCTTGACGTGATTGTTCACCTTGGGCGTCAAGACTGCGCGCCCTTTGGCGCGGCGCGCCTTCAAAACGCGGCGACCGTCCTTTGTGCGCATCCGCCGGCGGAAGCCATGCACGCGCGCGCGGCGGCGGATCTTGGGCTGATAAGTACGCTTGGGCATTGGTGTCCTCTTTCAAAAAACGCGCTCAGGGCGCGGATTCAAGCGACTGCGTTCGCGTGGCAGCGCGCCACTCCGGGCGTGGCGCGCGATGGGCAAGTATAGCGTATGGGTCTGGAAGGGTCAAGCGTCAACCGTTGCCCATCCATCGGGTGCGTGCAAAGGCTGACAGCGCCGCGCTGATTGACTTCACCCTCAGCCGCGCTGCGCTCGGCTTGCCCGGCGGCGAGGCGCGTCAGCGCCGAGCGGGGGTGAGGTCAACCGGGGCGCAGCAGAGCTTTACCTCACCCCCCGCCTCGTGGCGCTCGGCTTGCCCGGCGGCACGGCGCGTCAGCGCCGAGCGGGGGTGAGGTCAGCCAGGGCGCAGCAGAGCAGCGCCCCGACCGCCTGACAGGTTTTGCGCGCACCCCCCTATTTTCAGACCGTTGACCACCCCCTGCGATCATGCTATACTGAACCCGCCTCGGAGGGGCTTGTCCATCGGGAGGCTGCCCGGAGGGATGGCCGAGTGGTTTAAGGCGGTGGTCTTGAAAACCACTGAGGCGTTACACGTCTCCGGGGGTTCGAATCCCTCTCCCTCCGCCAAAACAACTGTATCGCGCCTCTGGGGAGGTGCCAGAGTGGACGATTGGGGCCGCCTGCTAAGCGGTTAACCGGCTTTAAACCGGTTCGCAGGTTCGAATCCTGTCCTCCCCGCCAACACACAGCAACGCCACGACTCGCTCAGTCGTGGCGTTTGCGTTAGCGCATCCTCTCGCTCAGTCGCGCTCGTCGTGCTCCGGGATGCTCAGCGCCGCGCCGCGCGAGCGCACGCGCGTGCCATAGATCACCGGGCCGGTGAAGAGGGCCGCCTCGTCGCGCTTGGCTTTGCGCTTGAGCTTGCCGTAGTCGTCCTCGCGCGCGGCCAGCCGGCGCCGGCTCCCGCTGCTGCGCATCAGCAACCAAAAACCGAGCGCGATCAGCACCAGCGGCCCGAACGGCGCGCCCAATCCGCCGATGCCGATGCCGATCACCAGCTCGAAGAACAGCCCGAACGCGACAAAACCGATCAGGCTGGCCCGGACCAGGCCCTGCCCGGCAGTGTACAGGCTGGCGTTGGACAGTTGGCGGCTCATCAGCAGGAACGCCATGCCCAGGAACACCCCGTAGAGCGTCCAGGCATAGGCCCACGCCTGCCAGTAACCGGTGACGGCCATCGCCGCCAGGAGCGCGCCCGTGCCGGTGACCATCATGCCGGGGATGGCGAAGAGCACAGCTCCGGCTGCGCCGCCGTACCACGCGGGGAGCAGCAGGAGCAGGCCCGGCACCACAATGAACAAGGGCCACCACATGCCCAGCCCGGTCAACAGAATCGCGCCGAGCGCGATGAGCGCCATCGCCCCGAAGATGCGCCTGTCAGAGTTGGAGTCGCCAAACATAGTCCCATCCTGTCGTGATTATGATGAGCGATTGGTCTGTTCTCTTCTACGCAGGAGCGCTGCGAAAGTTGTGGGCAGTGTGTCGAACCCGGTTGAAATGGCGTGGGTACTGGCTGCCGTGTGACCTCCCAGCCCCCAGCCCCTTCCCCCGCGCTGCGCGGAGGGAAGAGGAGCAGGCTCGCCGCTTTTCCCCCTTCCCCCCTCGTGGGGGAAGGGCCGGGGATGGGGGGCCATGCCTGTGTGACGAGTTTCAGCCGCAAAGGATACAGTACCAAAGTTGTGGGCTGCGCACCCCCAGGCCGAATCCGGTATAATTGGGGGAGACTGGCGCGGTTGGCGGGCACGCCGGGGAATCACCCATGCGTCGCAAGATCACCTACGATCCCCAGCGGGATTACTACGCCATCCTCGGCATCCCCCCGCAGGCCAGCGCCCCTCGCATCCGCCAGGCATACCGGCGCTGCGTGCGCGAGATCCACCCCGACCTCAACCCGGAGCGCGCTAGCTGGGCGACGCAGCAGCTCAAGCTGGTCAATGAGGCGTACCAGGTGCTGCGCGAGCCGGCGCTGCGCCAGCAATACGATCAGCTTCGAGAGGGGCGCGCCACCGCCCGTTCGCCGTACAGGCGGCGCGAGAGTAGCGCCTACCGCCGCCCGGCGGCCCCGCCCGACCGCCCCTGGTGGCAGCAGGCCGCTGAGCAAACGACCCGCAGCGGCGTTTCTGGCGCGGGGATGACGGCGCGTGGCCCCCATGCCACCGCGCCGGAGCAGGCTCTCTGGCTGCGCGTCTCGGTCTGGCTGCGGCGGCTGCACCTGGGCGGGCTGGAAGCTACCTGGCTGACATTGGTCGGCCTGGGGCGCAGCCCTTACGCCTGGCTGCTAGGGATGCTGGCGGCGGTGCTCTCGCTCAATGTCGCCTTCATCGTCTATGCCCTGCTCACCCCTGGCTGGCGCGCCGATTTCCCCGGCCTGTTCGTCCGCGTGCAGACGCACACGCCATCGCCCACCCTGGTGCTGCCCACCGCCACGCCCGACCATCTCAACCAGACCTGCTCCGATCCCGCTGTGGTGATCACCAAGCCGGCGTCCGGCGATCTGGTCGGCGATACCTTCACCGTCTTCGGCACCGTCAGCCCGCCGACTCTGTGGGCCTATACCCTTGAGATCGGTTACCTGGGGCGCATCCTGGTGCGCGGCGCACTGCCAGCGCGCTGGGAAGTTGTGCGCGCTCCGCCGCCCGGTCAGCGCGACGCCGAGCCGCCCGTCACCGACGCGCCGCTGACCGCCGCGCCCGTTGACCTGACGGGCCGGCCCGACGGATACTACGTCATCCGGCTGCGCGTGGTGCAGCGCTATGGCGTCGAGCTGCCCACTTGTGACGTGGTAGTGCGGCGCTAGAGCAGGTCGTCGGGGTCGGCGCGTTGGGCGTAGGCGAAGCCCTCGATGAAGCCCCGCGCGCGCTCGGTGTGCGGGTAGCGGGCCAGGTAAGCCCAGAAGTCGGCGCTGTGGTTGGGGTGGCGGCGGTGCGCCAGTTCGTGGGCGATCACGTAGTCCACCACGTAGCCCGGCCACTCCCGGATGCGCTCGCTGATGCGGATGTCGCCGTCGGTGCTGCCGCCGCTGGTGCAGCTTCCCAGGCGGCGCTGCATGGTGCTCACCCAGCGGATCGAGTGCCAGTTCAGCTCCCCGGCGAAGTACGCGCGGTTGATGCGGCGGGCGCGGCGCTCCAGGTCGGCGTCGTCCAGGCTACGGGCGCGCTTGCGCTGCTTGAGGATACGAGCGATCACTTTGTCGAGCAGCTCATCGAGCTGCTTACGCGGCAACGCTGCCGGCGCGCGCACCTGAATCGTCTCCCCGTGCAGCGTCCAGCGGGCCGACGAGCGCAGCCGCCGGTCGCGGACAACCTCAACGGTGAGCGTGTGCGGCCCATCGGCGACCTGGCGGACGATCTCTGGCCTGGTGGAGTGTGGGGTACGAGTCATGGCTGATGAGCAGCGTGCGCTTGCACGGCCAGATCAGTCACGGCGCCGTCCTGCCGGGCGGACAGCACCGTGTTCAGAGCACAGGACGAGACCTCGCGCCAGCCGCTAACCGGCGCAGATCGTCTCGAACAGGGTGCGCGTCTCTTTGCTGGGCGCGATCTTGAACATGCGAGTCAGCGTGTGCTCCAACTGACGATACTGGGCCACTGCGTCGTCAATGCGCCCCTGCTGGTGATAGATCTTCATCACGTCGCGGTGCACATCTTCCCAGTCGGGCTTTTCGCGCAGGGCGCGCAGCAGGTAGCCGAGCGCCTGATCCATCTCGTCCCGCCCGCGATGGTAGCGCCCCAGCCCGATCAGGGCCTGGGCATACTTGCTCTGCATCTCCTGGCGGCGCTGCTCCACCCAGGGCACGGTGATCGTGGGCAGGAAGGGCGCGCGGTAAAGCTGGACGGCCTTGTACCACAGGGCGGGGGCCTCGGCCTCGAACTCAATGGCCGCGTTAATGGCCTGCTCGAACAGGCCCGCGTCGTAATGGACGCTCAGCTTTGGCGAGGGGATGTAGAAGCCGGACTGGTAATTGGTCAGCTCGTGGCCCAGGCGCTCGGAGATTTTGCGCTTGGTGACGTGAAAGACGTTCGTCGCCTCCTTGACCGACATCCTGGGCCAGAAGACGCTGAAGATCTCATCGCGCGTGACCATCGGGTGATCGACGAAGAAGTAGAACAGGTGCTTGGGCAGCGAGCCTTCCCAACTGATGATCGGGCGTCCATCCATGTACACGTGCCCGCCGGACAGGGCGAAGACTTCGAGCTGACCGCGCCCCGGCTCGTCGCCGAAGATGCCCCCGGAGATGGCCCAGTCGTTGCCCACGACCTCGGCCAGGCCGGCGTGGAGCAGGTCATTCCAGGGCTGCACGCCGAGCAGCCGCGCGTTGATCACGACCTGCGCATGATCGGGCAACTGGCCGGCCAGGGCGCGGAAGAAGCGGTCAGCATCCGCGTCGAAGTTCAGGTGATCGAACTGATCGAGCAGCAGCAGAACCCTGTCATGCGGCAACGCGGCCAGGTCTGCGGCCAGGGCGCCGGCCAGGTCTTCAGGAGCAGCTTTAGCATCGAGCGCGGCGCGCGTCTGGCCGCCGAGGGACGTCACAGAGGCCAGGTCGGCGGTCATGTGGCGCAGCCAGTCCGACAAAGAGGAATCGTCCGTACCAAGCGCGTAATAAACAACCTGATGTGCGTAGACATCGAACAACATGGCCACCAGCGCCAGATGGCTGCGGTGCCGGGGGTAAATCAGGACCAGGGGCTTGTCGCGGAGTTTCTGTTCGAAGAGCGGATAGGTTGTCTCAGTGACGTATTCCAGTAGCGCGGACATGCGTCGCCCCTCTCCTAGCCTGTCATGAAGTAAGCAGCGAATATCCCTGGCCGGTCAGGGAAAAAATACAGCAGCCATGCTGTCTGCACGCACGCTCCCCACTATAAGGCGCCTAATATCGCGCTATAATGACGGGTTCCTGTGGGGCGGCAGAAAACCTCTCTAGATAATTATGACAGCATAATGGGTTTGTGTCAATTATGATACGACTTAACCGAAACTGGCGTCAGCTCGTGTCCGCTTATCCTTTCCTTACTTCCTGCACCAGCGGCTATCCCCGGCCCTATGAAACCGCTATAATGCGGGCACGCTCCGATCGGCCAACGCAGTATGTGGAGAGACGCCCTCATGGTCTCGCGTAGAACGCTCGTATTCCCGGTGGTGATGGGACTGCTCGCCCTGTCCGCGTGCGATTCCTCTGGCGGCGAAGGCGATTTCGTTGTGCCCACGCTGGCTAGCCTGGAAACCATTCCCACGACGATCTTTCTGACCGAAAACGCCCCGCCCCCCGACTTTGCGACGCTGGCGCTCGATCCCATCGAGCACGGCCTGGCCGCTCATTCCGGCTGGGCCTACGCCGTCACCGGCAGCTTTGTGGGCACGTTCGACGCGACGGGCGAGCCGGCGGCGGGGACGATCAGCGTTCAGGTGCAGGGCAACGAGCCGGGGCAGACACGGCGCGTGGTGCTGGAGATCGAAGGGCGGGCTTTTCTCCCAGGCGAAACCCCGCTGCGCCTGGAAGGGGTGCGCTTCAGCAACGATTACTATACGGTGGACGTGAACGGAGTATGCACGGCTGACGGTGGCGAGCAACCGGGCGGGGCGGCTATTGCCGATCTGTCGGCGGGGCAGGTCATCGGCGGCGTGGCGCGGGCTGTGCCCACCGGCCATCGCCAGACTCTCGACGAGCTGCCCGCCTGGCAATATACGTTCGCCTCTGCCGACGCCCGTCTGCCGGCGATTCACCCCGGCCCGGACGGGGCGGTGACGCTGGCGGCAGACCTGTGGTTCGCGCCACAGGCGAGCGCCGTGCTGCGCTACGAGATCTCAGCCGAGGTGAGCGGCGTGCACCTGCTGTGGGCGGATCGCGCGTCGTCCACCGTGTCCGGCACGCTGACGCTGCGCTACACGCTGGACGCGGCGGCACTGGATACGCCGCCCAACATCTCCGTCCCGCATGGATGTTAGAGACCGGGGGGTGAGGTAAATCGTAACGCAGACCTTTCCACAGGGTCTCTGAGCTGTTCCCCCCCACCCCAAACCCCTCCCCCACAAGGAGGGGGAAGCTCAGTGGGTGCGCTCTTCTCCCTTCCCCTCTCGTGGGGGAAGGGCCGGGGATGGGGGGCAAAAGCAGGCGCACGGCTGAGACCACGCGGAAACCTCACCCCCCGGTCCCTCTCCGTAAACGGAAAGAGGGCATCACGGGGCAGTAAAGTCCCCTCTCCGCTCCATAGGGTCTCTCAGAGTTCTCGCGCCGGCGGGCCTGGTCGCTGGCGACTGCCCGGCTCACTCGAAGCGGGCCAGCACCGACTCGGCGGCCTCGTCCGGCGCTTTCCCTTCCAGCACAGCGATGATCGCCTCTTGCAGGGCGAGCGCGGCGCTGCTGTTGCGCTGCGATTCGGGGACCAGGACGGCGGTCGTCAGCAAGTCCTGCGCGAAATCGGCGTAACCGCGGTCGTCCCACAGGCGCAGAGCGCGCGTCTGCGTCGGCAGCACGCTGAACGCTTCGGTGAACAGGCTTTGCCCGCCAATGCGCATCATCCACGCCAGGGCGACATTGGCGCGCTGGCGGTGTGCGGGGTTGTGCGTCGTGACCACCCACATCCAGCCATCGAGCGCGGTGATCGGCGCGCCATCCAGCGTGGGAATGGCGACCGGCAAGGCGCTGGGCACGCTGCTGCGCCGGCGCAGAAAGGTGACTGTGTCCACGCCAACCAGGTTGGTATCGCCCGTGACGAACTGGTTCCAGTAGTCGTCGTAGCGCGTGTAGCTCACCAGCGCCGGGGTGAAAACGCCCTCCGCAGTGCCTGCGGCATAATAAGTGAGCACTTCGAGCAGCGGCTCGCGATCCAGTGTGGCCGCGCCGCTCTCGTCCACCAGCCGCCCTCCGGCAGCGCGATATTGCAGCAGCACGGTGTAACTCACCGGAGTGGCCCCCGCCGGGAACAGGTACGGCGTCCCGGCGTTGAGCACATCGGCGAAAGAGGCGGGCGGAGCGCTGAACGCCGCCGGGCGATAGGCGCTGTGGGTCACGTTGAGCGTATAGGGCACCCCGTAGAGCACGCCGTTGATCTCGCCCAGCGGGCGCACGCCGGGCAAGAGGTTATTCCCCGCGATATCTTCTGGCACCCAGTCCTCGAGCGGGACGATCAGCCCTTCGTTGGCGGCGGTGATCATATCGGCGCGACGCATCAACGTCAGGTCGGGTAGCGCGCCAGGCGCCACCGGCGAGGCAGTGCGCAGCGTGGGCAGAATGCCGCCCAGGCCGGTCGCGCGCTTGCGGCGCACCTCCAGCTCGATGGTCGTGTACGTCTGGGTGAAGTTCTTGAACTGGTCTTCGAGCACCTCGCGCGCCGGGTCGCCCTCTGGGGGATACAACTCGTCCGGCCACCAGATGCGCACGCCCTCGTTGACTGGCGTGGGCGTGACCTGCGCGGGCGGGACGGCTGCGAGTAGCTCTCGTTCCTGGCCGCGCGCCGAGACCAGCGTCGCCGCTGCCGGCTGCGCGCCCCTTGTAGGCGTGGGCGAGGCGGGCGAGGCAGAGGGAGACAACCGCTCGACCCCACAGGCGGCGAGCAGCGCGGCGAACAGCAGCGTGGTGGCCAGGCTCCAGTGGCGCGCCATGTTCCTCCCTCGAGCGGTGACTGCCGCCCAGCGACCGCGCCCGCTTACGCCAGGTCGCGCAGCACGCGCGCGACCATCTGATCCAGCGTATCGAGGTTTTCGACGGTCAGATCCGGGTCGGGGATATAGACGCCGAAACGCTCCTCGGCGAAAACGCCGAACAGCGCCAGCGAGAATGAATCCACCAGCCCACCCGTGATCAGCGGCTCGTCATCGCGCAGGTCGTAGGTGGGCAGGCGGATCATGTCGTTGAGCACGAATGTGCGGAGCGTTTCGCGGACTTCGCTGCGTTCCATGGCGCCTCTCAAGCGATCGGTGGTCAGCGATCAGTGTTCGGTCTGCGGCGATCGGCCCCCAGTCTAACCACAAGACCGGAAGCAGCGCAACAGGTGCGAAAAGGAGCGCGCCACGCGCTCGCGATCCTGAGCCAATGCGACCAGTTATAGCGTGCGCGCCGTCCCCACGCAAACCGGAGCGCGCAGAAAGGTCCACGAACAAGCAGGTGGGCACACTCGCCGGACATCCCTTGCTCCTGCAAGAGAAGAAAGAGGAAAAACTGCTCCTGAGCTTCGCCTGCAGGAAGGGATTAGGAGCGCGGTTGCAGTCCTATGCCAGCGATCTCCCAAAAACGTGAAACGCAGTGAACGAGACCCATTGACAGCGCCGCAAATCCTGGAGTATGATGAGGGACGTAGTGAAGAGGTTGTTCGAACTCGGCCCCACAACCGCGCGCAACTGATTCTACAGCGCGCGGTTTTGTACGACCCGCAGGCAACTCCTCTCTCAACTACACCATCAGCGACCATTTTTATCTGAGGGAAGGAGTCCTTCACCATGTCCGAGCGTGTCACCGGCACCGTCAAGTGGTTCAACGCCCAGAAGGGCTACGGCTTCATCGCCCGCGAGAACGGCCCCGACGTCTTCGTGCATCACAGCGGCATCACCGGCAGCGGCTACCGTGAGCTGCACGAGGGCGAGCGCGTTGAGTTCACTATCACCCAGGGTCCGAAGGGCCTGCAGGCCAGCGACGTCGTGCGCCAGGGCAATCGCTAATCGGCACCGCATCGCTCAGGATGGCCGCGCCCCGTGCCACACACGGGGCGTTCTTTTTTCCGGCTGCGCAGGACATCATCGCTGAGGCACAGAGAGCGCGGAGCAAGGGCGAAGAGTCTCGTGTTTTTCTCTGTGTCCTCTGCGGCTCTGCGGTTCAGAGATTTTGCGCCATGACGAAAGATGGCCCGTCCCTCAAAACTGGCCCTTGACGCCCTATTTCGGCGGGTGTATGATTTGCCGCGTAGTGTAGAGGTTGTTCAGCTAAACGGCACAGCGATACCGTGGTGACAACTCGTCACGACGGTATTTTCATGCGTCCTGCTCGCTCCTCACCCTACAGCATCGTCCATCTTTACCTCCCATAGGGAAGGGGTTTTTCACAATGGCAGAACGTGAGACTGGTACCGTCAAGTGGTTCAATGCCCAGAAGGGCTACGGCTTCATCGCGCGCGAGAATGGCCCGGACGTGTTCGTGCACTTCTCCGGCATCATCGGCGATGGCTACCGCGAGCTGAACGAGGGCGATCGCGTGGAATTCGTGATCTCCAACGGCCCCAAGGGCCTGCAGGCCACTGAGGTCGTGCGCCAGCGTTAGGCGCTGACTACCTGGCACCCAGACGCCCCACAGCGTGATGCTGTGGGGCGTTTTGTTTGGCGGGGCACCTCAGCGCCGCAGCCGCCGCCAGGCCGCGCGCGGCAGGATCGCCGCCTCCTCGACGCGCAGGGCCAGCGCCGCCCCCCAGAACACCGCTGCGCCCAGGGCCATCCCTCCGCTCACCCGCAGCAGGCGCGGCAAGCCCGGCAGCAGGGCCAGGTACGCGCCCAGCGCCAGCGCCATAATCCCCGACGCGAGCAGCGTCCGCGCCGCGCTGCCGAGCACGCGCCGGTCGTCCAGCCCGCCCACGCGCCGGCGCAGCATGGCCCACAGCGCGGCGCTCTCGAGGGCTGTGGCGATGGACATGGCCAGCGCCAGCCCGCCAATCGGCCCGCGCGCGAACTCGGTCGTGTCCGGGTAGCCGAGCGCGTAGATCAGCGCCAGCGCCAGGGCGATGTTGAGCAGCATGGTCGCCGTGCCCACCTTGACCGGCGTCCAGGTGTCGTGCAGGGCGAAGAAGGCCCGCACCAGGATCTCGAGGACGCTGTGCCCGGCCAGCCCCACGCTGAACAGCGCCAGCGCCCAGGCGGTGCCCGCTGTGTCGCGCGCCGTCCACTCGCCGCGCTCGAAGAGCAGCGCAACGGTTGGCTCGCTGAGCACGGCCAGGCCGATCCCCGCCGGGATGGACAGGAACAACACGCCGCGCAGCGCGCCGGCGAGCGTGCTACGGAAGTGTTCGGCGTCGCGCTGCGCGCTGAGCGCGGACAGCGTGGGGAAGACCGCCGTGCCCACGCTGCGCCCCACAACGCCCAGCACGGTCATCATCAGCACGAAGGCCGTCGTCAGCGCGGTGACGCTGCCCTCAGCCATCCCCGAAGCCAGCGCCGTATTCACCCAGAAATTGACCTGCACCACGCCCAAGCCCAAAACGCGCGGCCCCATCAGCAGCAGCACCTCGCGCACGCCGGGAATGCTCAGGCTCAGCGCCGGGCGATAGCGGAAGCGCAGGCCGATCAGGTCGGGAAGCTGCACCAGCAGATGCAGCGCCGCGCCAATCACCGCGCCCCAGGCCAGCCCGTGAATATTCCCGCCGCGCGCCAGCACCAGCGCGCCGAAGATCAGCCCGACGTTGTACAGGCTGGGGGCCAGCGCCGGCGTCAGAAAATGCTGGTGCGCGTTGAGCACGCCCATGATCAGCCCGCTGACGCCGAAGATGATCACCGTCAGCAGCATGATGCGCATCAGCTCGGCGGTGAGCGCCTGCGTGGCGGGTGCGGCATCGGGCACCAGCAATTCGCGCGCCAGCGGCTCGGCCAGGGCGAAGGCCAGCGCCGCCAGCGCCGTCGAAGCCGCGATCAGCAGGGTGATCACGCCGTCCGCCAGCCGTTGCGCGCCGGACTCGTCGCCGCTGGCCAGGAAGCGCGTGAAGACGGGGATGAACGCCGAGCCGAGCGCCCCGCCCGCCACCAGCACGAAGAGCGTCTCCGGCACGCGCTGGGCGGCCATGAAGGCATCGAGCGCCGCCCCTGCGCCGAACGCGGCGTTGACCGCCGCCTGGCGCACCACGCCGAGCACAGCGCTGAGCACGAAAGCCAGCATGACGACCGAGGCAGCGCGGGCGATCTGCCCGCCCGTCAGCGCGCGGGCGGAGGGGGTAGAAATAGGGGTCTCGCTCATAGCTGGCTCTTTGCGGGTTAGCGAGGCGGCTTAGTGCGGCCCAGTATAGCAGAGGGCCGGGCAAACGGCGGAATCAAACAGGGGCACCTGGCGATGCCCCCGTCGCAGTGTGAATGACATGCGCGCCCGAAGACTACTCTCCCCCGGCCATCCCCGTCGCGAGCGCGTAGGTCGTCGCGGCGACGACTTCCGCCGTCATCTCGACCTTCTCCGGCACGACGCTGCTGTACACGTCACCTGGCGTGTGCATCACGTCGCCCTCAGCGGTCTCCTGGCCCCACCAGGGGTCGGCGGCGCCCACCCACTGCCACGCCTCGAAATAGGCGATCGGCACGCCGGCCTGCACGAACGCATAGTGATCGCTCCAGTCGCCGGTGAAGCCGCCCCACGTGTTCGCCGGAGACGTGTCGAAGAGCAGGCCCATCTCGTCGGCCAGGTCGAGCGCCAGGTCGCGCACCCAGACCGGCCCGCCCTCGATGGTCGGCGCGGCGTCTTCGTCCTCTGGCCAGGTGATGGTCGCTCCGGCGTAGATGTTCAGCGCCGTGCCCATGCCGACCGAGTCGATATTAATCATGGCGATGATGTTGCTAACGGTGTCACCCAGCCCTTCGACGTAGACCTCTGCGCCGGGCGGATCGCCGCCCTCTTCCGCGCCGAAGGCGATGAAGACCAGCGTGTGCGTCGTGTCAAGCCCGGCCAGGGCGCGCGCTGCCGCCAGCATCGCGGCCACGCCGCTGGCATTGTCGCCCGCGCCAGTCCCCGCCGTCACCGAGTCCATGTGCGCACCGACGACGACCCACTGATCGTCGCCGGGCCGCACGCCGATCACGTTGCGCGAGACAATCGCCGTGCCGGCGTCCGCCCCTTCGACGGGGGCGATCGCGTTGAATTCCTGGACGGTAACCTCATAGCCCCAGTCGGACAGGGCGGCAGCGACGTAGCTGGCGGCGAGACCTTCTGCGGCGCCGCCCATCGGGCGCGCGCCAATGGCCATCGCCAGCGTCCGCACGTGGGTCATCACGTCTTCGGCTTCGATCAGCGCTGCGAAGTCCGGCATTTCCTGGGCCGACGGGGCGCCCAGCGGAATGAGCAGACTGCACAGCGCCACCAGTACGATCAACATCCGGCGTGTGAACATGGTTTTTCCCTCCGCCTAACTCAAATCTGCATCTATCTCTGTGAACTGCGAGCATATCAGGCGCACCGCGCGCCGGGTCGCTCGTCAAGAGCGCGGCCAGGCGCTCATTGGTCGCTCACCGGACGCGCGGCGAAACGCTCATCAGACACCAGCGTGCGGCGCAGCCCTTCCTGGAGAAAAGTCTGGGGCGTCCAGCCCAGCAGTTCGCGGGCCAGCGTCAGGTCGGCGCACATGCGCGAGACGCCGCTGTCCTGCTCATTGACGCGCAGGACGTGCGCCTCACGCCCGGTGATCGCCTCGATCTGGCGCACCAGGTCGTTGACGCTCGTCTCGGCCCCGCTGCCGACGTTGATCACGCGCTGATTGACGTCCGGCGCGGTGGCCGCCGCTACCAGGGCGTCTACCACATCGTCCACGTAGACGAAGTCGCGCGTCTGCGCCCCCGAGCCATGCACCACCAGGGAGCCTTGCCCCAGCACCTGGTGCAGAAAGTGGGGGATCACCGGAGGATGCGTCACCGGGAGCTGCTGGCCCGGCCCGTAGGCGTTGAAGATGCGCAGGCACACCGTTTCCAGGCTCGCCAGCCGCCCGATGAGGCCCACGTACTGCTCGGCAGCGAGCTTGCTCACGGCGTAGGGCGAGAGCGGGAGCGGAGTCAGGCTTTCGCGCAAGGGTTGAAGGGGCTGATCGCCGTAGATCGCGCCGGACGAGGCGAGCACCAGCCGCCGCACGCCCACATCGCGCACCGCTTCCAGCAGGCTGACCGTGCCGCCGACGTTGACCGCGTTGTATTCGCGCGGGTAGCGCACGCTCTCCGACACGCTGACCCGCGCGGCGAGATGATAGACGCACTCAACATCATGCAGCAGCGTCCACAGGCGCGGCAGGTCGTTCACATCGCCGCGCATGAAGCTGGCCTGTGGAGGCAGCCGGGCCGGATCGCCCGCACTCAGATCGTCCAGCACGCGCACGCTGTGCCCCAGGCTGACCAGCCTGTGCACCAGCGCGCCACCCAGAAACCCTGCTCCGCCCGTGACTAGAAACTGCATAAGCACCTCTTCCCGTGCAGCAGCGACGCCCGACGTTAATCCGTGACCCTCTATAGTCTACCCATAATCTACCTGCCGGCACTCTCGATTCTGCTGACCGGTCTGCCCGCGCGCCGGACGAGAACGCAATCCGGTAATACATCACCAATGATCACCCCCTCACCCACCCGTCAGCAAATGGGAAAATAGTCCCGGATTCACAGAAAATTCACGAAAACATAACAATCAATTGCTGAATCATTTTAATTTCTCGTTTATCTTAATGATAGGGCTGGCAGGCGCTTCGGGGGTAGAAGGCGGACCAGGTTCGCCTGCGCCGGACGCGCCGCTCATCTATACAGCCCCACACTCTCAATGCTGTGGTAGGGTGGAGGTCATCCCATGAATAGCCATTATTTGAAAGGGATAGTCCGCAGCCTGGTCACCACGATGGTGCTGTGCACCGTCCTGGTCACGACCCTGCTGCCGGGCGGAGCCGGGCGCGCAGACGCCGCCGCTGCCGGGGTGGGCCTGGCCGCGGCGAGCGCGAGCGCACCGGTGCCGAACGTATCGCCTGCCCAGGCGAGCGAGGCGCGGGCACCAGACGCGCGCGCTGCCGCCTTCACGCCCACGCCCGAACAGACGAGCGCTTTCCTGGCCGGCGATGTGGCCGTGAAAGTGCTCTTTGTCGAGAGCACAGCCGGCCCTGAGAACTGGACCGCCAGCGAAGTAGACCAGGTCAAGAAAGAAGTCTCCCAGGCGCTTGAATGGTGGACGATGGTGGCCGCCATGCCCGCAGCGCCCGGCGGCGATCCGCGCCCCAGCGCTCACCTGACCTGGAACGTCAGCTACGTCTCACCGTTCGATGGCCCCGCCGGCGACCGCCCCAAGATTCAGGTGGGCGTCGAGCCGATTCAGGGCAGCGTGGCCAGCGCCTCAGAACCAGATACTGGCTGGATTCACCAGGTCGCCAGCGCCTTCACCGGCCTGCCCGCCGACGTCAGCGCGACCCGCCAACTGGCCCACAACACCCGCGTCAGCGGCGGGGCGGACTGGGGCTTCGTGCTGTATGTCGTAGACAGCAGCGCCGACGCCGATGGCCTGTTCGACGGCGACGGCCAGCCAGGCGGCGCAGCGCTCAATGGCCCCTGGGCGGTCGTCACATCGGACGGTGGCAACCTGGGCACCGACAGGCTGGAGATTCTCATCGCCAAGATGGTGGGGCATGTATTCGGGGCGGGCGACGAATCATATGACCCCGCTGTCGGCGGCTGCCGCCAGGAAGAGGTCTACGGCTACCTGCGCGTGGCCCATGCCAACTGCGAGCACAACAATGGCGCGCCCGTGCCCTCGCTGATGCGCTCCGGCGCGGCGATGATCAGCGCCTACGCGGCGCACGCCCTCTCGGACTCGGCGCGCCAGCAGGTCGGCTGGCGCGATGCCGATGAGTCTGGTGTCTATGATGTATTCGAGACGCTGGTAGACACGTTCGACGGGTTTGCCAGCGCGCCCGTGTGCCCTGTGCTGCACCTGGCCGAGGTGCCGATTGACACGGTGCCGGCCATCCCGCTGGAATTCGGCAGCGGCGACAACGAAACACAGTGGTCGGCTTATGTATGGGATCGCGGCGAGGGGGCCTTCGTCTCCCAGCCGAGCTTCACCCCGGTGGCCATCAACCACCCGCAGTACGTGTGGGGGCGGGTCAACAGCGGCGAATGGGTCGCCGCCGAGCCGAGCGATGGGGCGTGGGACAGCCTGACCGAAGCGTACAACGTGCAACTGCCTGGCAACCCTGGGGCGACCAATGCCGTTGAGATCGCCATCCTGGACCGCTGGGATCAGCAGGTCTACTTCTCGCCAGACCCGGTTCATGTGTGGGTGGTCGCGCCGGCAGCGGCGAGCGGCAACCCGCTCGAAGATGTCTTCCAGAGCGATGACGCTGGCTATGTCAGCCTCTACGATGCCAACGGCGTGCCCGGCGGCTGGACCGCTTCTGTGGCCGACGCCAGCTATTCGCCAGGCGGGGCCGGCGCCGTGACCATGATCGCGGACGGAGTGGGCAGCGCGGCCTGCTTCAGCTTCACCGGCAGCGAGGTCATCGTCCTCTACAGCAAGGAGACGGTGGGCACAGCCAATGTCTATCTGGACGGCGCCCTGCACTCGATCATTACCTATACGAACGAAGGGCAGAAGCGCGCCGAGCACAAGATCGCCAACCTGAAGCCCGGCAACCACACCATCAGCGTGGTCGCCTCTGCGGGCGTCGTGGATGTGGACGCCTTCGCCCTGTCTACGGTCGCGCCGGGCAGCATCATTGACGCCGGGCCGGGCGGCGACATCAGCCCGAACAGCCTGGGCTTTTGGGAAGAGGGCCAGCCGAAGATCACCTATGTGGGCGCGTGGAGCACGGTCCCGCTGCCCGCGCCAGAGCGCCCTGGCACGCCAGACGGCAGCGGACGCCGCGCCGCCCGCGCCTATGACCGGGTGTACGCGCATTTCACGCACGCTGATACGGTGGCCATCTATCGCGGCGTGTTCCCCGGCGGCGGCACGGCAGATGTCTACGTGGATGGGGCGCTGCGCGGCACCATGGCCAACGACGCCAAGATCGCGCGCGTCGTCCCCTTCTACATCAGCGGCCTGGCTCCCAACGAGGTGCACACCGTTGAGGTGCGCGTCAACCCAGGCGCGCCCTACTTCGACCTGGACGCTTTCCGCTTCCTCAACCTGCTCAGCGATCCTTCTCTGTATCGCGTGGACGAGCCGGGCGCGGCGCTGGCGGTGCCCTTCAACGGCGCGCAGGAGGCGACCGGCTGGCAGACCAAAACTGCCTATCTGCGCTCCAACGAAGAAGGCGCGCTGCTCACCCTGTTCTTCAAGGGATCGGGCGCGGCAGTCAACGTCAAGACGAGCAGCGCCAATGGCCCGCTGGAAATCTACGTGGACGGACGGCTGGAACGCACAGTAGACCTCAAGGACAGCGCTGCGAAGGGCGTGCCGATTGCCGTGGTGGGCCTCAACCCGGAGCTGCCCCATGTCATGCAGGTGCGCCACCTGAACGCCAACCCGGCCAAGCCGAAGTACAACGAGGTCTATGGCTACACGGTCTATCACACGGCTCCGGTTGGGCCGGGTGTCTATGAGGAATACGAATACGGCCCGGACGGCAAGTCAACTCACTCGGCGTTCGTCTACGAGCAGAACTGGTCGCTCAAGTCCACCAAGACTGCCGGACCATCCGGGGGCCGCTATATCGAGTCCAAGCACGCGCAGGCGCGGGCCTACCTGTCCTTCATCGGCGCGGACACGGTGGCGCTGTATGGCGTGGCCAAGTCCACCTATGGGGCGGCGGACATCTATGTGGACGGGGTGTTCTACGGCTCGCTCTATCTGAAAGGCCCGTCCTACCGCAGCATCCCCTATACCGTCACCGGCCTGGACGCCGGCGCGTTCCACACGCTCGAAGTGCGCATCCACGACGAGAAGGGTTACGCGAAGACCATCGCCCTGGACAAGGTGGTGCTCTACAACAAGCCCGTGCTCAGCCCCGGTCATTACGAGAACAACGCGCTGATCGGCGGCAACCCGGCCATCCAGTTCTCTGGTCAGTGGACTGAGACGAGCGACGCCCGCGCTTCTGCCGCCAGCTATCACAGCTCGGAGAGCGTAAGCTGGAAGACGTACCAGACGGCGCCCGTCGTCGAAGCGGTCTTCGAGGTGAACGGCGCAAGCTCAGTGGTCGTCTACCATCGCCAGTACAAGAGCTATGGCATGGTGGATGTCTACGTGGACGGGCGCTATCACTCATCGTTCGACAGCTACGCCGCGTCGCCCGCTGCGGGGGCTTTCCAGCAGTCGTACATCATCGGCGGGCTGAACTCGACAACCAACCACGTCATCTCCCTGAGACCGCGACCCATTGGCAAGCACAAGAATCAGTACGCCCCGTTCGATCTCGACGCCATCCTCGTCCGCACGGGCGATGCGTCCGGCGCTAACTACCTGGAGGCCGGCTACTACGAGAACGATAACCCGACAGCGCTGAGCGGTGGCGCGATCAGCTACGTGGGCGCGTCGTGGGCGACGAGCGCCGTCTCGCGGGCCAGCGGCAAGGGCGACCGGGCGCTGGTATCCTTCTACGGCAATGCCTTCACCGTCTACTTCCGCCAAACCGCCGACGGCGGCAGGGCGGACATCCTCGTTGACGGCACGCTCTACGGCTCGTACACGATGCGCAGCTCCACACCGGGTATCGTGCCCTTCACGGTCGTGGACCTGGACGAGGGGCTGCATATCGCCGAGATCGTCGTCTACTCCAAGTACGTGAACATTGACGCCTACGAGATCTACGATCTCATGCCGGACTTCGGCCCGACCGTCTATAACCTGGCCCCGACCGATGATCGCGTCCTGCTCACCGGCGCGTGGACGGTGGAAGGCGACACGCTGACCACCAAAGAGAAGGACGCCCGGCTGTACGTCTACGTCACCGGCAACGACTCGCTGCGGGTTGTCAGCGATGTCTACAGCAAGACTGGCGCCATCGAAGTCGCCGTGAACGGCGCGCCGCACAGCCTGATCGAAGCGAACTGGATCAAAGCCCAGCCGGCCCCTGACGCGGCCTACCTGGTCAGCGGCCTGGGTGCGATGCCCGGCGGGGCCTGGGTGGAGATTCGCAATCCGGCTCAGAAGAAAATCGTCCTGCGACGGCTGGAAATCTTCGACCTGGCCCCCTCGCTGGGCGACGGTCAGCGTGTCGAGGCCGAAGGGACGGAGATCGTACACGCGGTCGGCACCTGGGCCGTCAAGCCCAGCAAGCCAGACCCCAGGTATAGCGGCGACCGCTATCTGGAGAGCGTGGGCACCGCCGGACACTTCTACATCCCCACCCAGGGCGTCGCCTATGTGACGGTCTATCGCACCGTCGGCGCTTTCGGCAACGCCAACGTCTACATTGACGGCGAGCTATGGGGCATCATGCCCAACAGCTCCAGCAAGACTGCGTACCAGGTGCCCTTCTCCATCGGCCCCATCCCCAACCCACTGGGGCAGCATGTGATCGAGCTGCGCCCGGCCTCTACCAAGAAGTTCTCGATTGACTGGGTTGAAGGCCGGGGCCTGCCGCTCCTCGGCCCCGGCTACTACGAGAATAACGACGCCGTCTTCGCTGGCGGGGTTGACCCGGAGACGGGCCAGACGTACTCCAGCGCCTATACCGGCACCTGGAATCAGATCACCAGCAGCGGCGCTTCGGGCGGGTCGGTGCACGAGGCTACCAAGCGCGGCGACCGTCTGGTGGCGGTCTTCCAGGGCAATGTGGTCACCATCTACCGCCAGCTCTACTCCTCCGGGCGCTACATGACGGTCTACGTTGACGGCGCGCCCTACCCGCTCAACAACCAGACGAAGACCACCGCCAACCAGGTCGCGCACACCATCCTGCTGCCCAACGCCGGCCCGCATTCGCTGGAACTGGTGCTGGACAGCGGCAAGGCGCGCTTCGACGCCATCGAGTTCCGCCACATCGTCCCCGCCACCTACGGCGCGTATCAGCACGACAGCCTGCACGTGGCCATCAACGACAGCATGACCTGGGTGGTGACGCCCAGCGACCAGCACTCCGGCGGCTCGTATGTCTGGACGGCTGACAAGTACGCCAGCGCCTTCCTGCTCTTCAACGGCACGCAGGCCACGCTCTACATGCACACTGGGCGCGACTGGGGCATCGCCAGCGTTTACGTGGATGGGCGGCTGTATGGCGAAGTGGATCAGTACGCTCTCGACCCCGGCGAGTTGTTCTTCGCTTACGACGTTGGCGGGCTGGCACCGGGCGACCACGTCGTGGAAGTCCGTTATGAGGGCAAGAAAGCGACGAAGGCCAGGAAGCGCCAGATCAACCTGGACGCCTTCACCGTAGATGGGCATCCCGTGCCCAAACCGGGCGATGTGCCGCTGCCCGAAGGGCCGCCCAATAGCGGCGGGGAAGACCCCGGCGATCCGGAAACCGGCTGCTACGAAGACACCAGCGAGAAGTGGAAGTACATCGCTCCGACCGAGACTGACTGGTTCACCCTGTTCCCCATGGGCGCGTCGGGCGGCAGCGTGCGGCGCGGCCTGGGCCAGCCGGAAGACGCCTACGCCATCTACGCGGAGTTCACCTTCAACGCCGAAGGCTTTGCCTTCCTCTATCACAGGAATCAGTACGGCGGCCTGGCGGATGTCTACGTAGACGGGGTGTTGCGCACTCAGTTGGATATGTACGCTGACAGCGACCTGTGGCTGGGGAACGCGCTCTACGAAGTGACGGGCCTGACGCCAGGGACGCACACGCTGCGCATCGTCTACACCGGCATGCAGAACCCGCTGTCGAACAGTTCCAACATCTACGTTGACCGTCTCGACCTGCCGGCCTACACGCCTTCCTGCAATCCGTAGTTTGGCGGGGCGGCGGGGGCTGCGCGCCCACCCCAGCTTCCGCCGCCCGCTTCCATCCAGCACCACAGCGCGCTTCCGCCAGGCGAGATCTCGCCTGGCGGAAGTGTGTTGTGCAGGGGGTTATTGATTATTGGTCGTTGGTGGTGGTCGGTGAGGGAGCAGGTGCGAGCCGAGACCGCCCTTACCAGGAACTACCCACCAGAAACCACTCACCACTCACCCGTCCATCATCCGGCGTCGCGCCGCTCGATGACGGGCGCGCGCACTTCTTCGGCGTGCTGGAGCAGCACGCTGTACACCTGGGGGCTGTTCTCTTCCTGGACGATCAGCACTTGGCTCGCGACGAAGATGCGCGACACATCCAGGTCGTCAATCAGGGCGGCGGCGGCGCGCGCTTCGTCCGGCGAGGCGAAGGCGAACACGCCCACGCGATAGCCGCGCGTGGTCAGCTCGATCAGCGTGCCCTGGGCATTCAGGCCGTCGTAGGCAGCCGCTTCGTCTGGCACACGGGTCACGTCCAGGTTCTCGTCGGCCTCTAACGCGCTGATGAACGCTTCCGCCGACTCGTAGCCGTCGCCGCGCGCGCAGAAGACAACCCGCGCGCCGGTTGCGTCGGTGTGGTATTCATAAGAGAGGCCGCCTGCCGTGTAGATCACCAGATAGCCGTCAATGAGCGCCGGAACGGGCGTCGTCCCCGGCCCCGGCGGGCAGCCTAACGCTTCGTCGGTCCAGGTGATCGCCTGGAAAGTGCGCGCCGCGCCGCCGGCGATGTCCACGCCGCGCTCTTCCAGATCGAAGCGCACAGCGTCGAGCACCACGGCGCGGGCGTCCGGCGTGGGCACATAGAGCACGCCCTCATCCACCCGCACATCCTCGCAGCGCTCAACGGCCAGCTCAGCGCCCGGCGATGGCTCGTAGACCTGGTAGGGGTAGATGAAGCGCCCGTGCTGCAGGTAGACGGCGTAGGGAATCACATCCTCATCGGTGATATCCGGGCAGTCCATCGGCGCGGACAGCAGCAAGGCAGTGTCCGGCTCCAGGATGGTGATCGTCTCCAGGCTGGTCTCCAGGAAGGCGGCCAGGTCGGCGCGAGCCAGGGCGGTTGCGTCCACGAACAGCGCCTCGGCGAGCAGCGGCGGCGGCGTGCTGACCGGCTCGCTGGTCGTATCCCCAGTTTCATCCGCGTCCTCGGCCACCACCTCGGCGCTGACGCCGGGCGTGATCGTGGGCGGCGGGGCGCTGTCTTCGCCGTCGTCGCCATCCCCGCACGCGGCCAGCAGGGTTATCGCCAGCAACAGCGCCATCAGCCCGGTCCCGCGCCCCCATGCGATCCTGCTTGTGCGATCCATTTGCCACCCCTCCCATCGTTGTATCTGTGCGTCCGCCCGGCGGGGCGTCCTTTCAGTGTACCATGCTGGGCGCGGGGCGGGAATCGTCCCTTCGTCCTGGTGCGCTTCAGGTTGGTAAGCTCCCCCTCATCCCCCAACCCCTTCTCCCTCCAGGGGGAGAAGGGGAGCAAGGCGCAGGATTTCCCCTCGCCCCGGTGAGGGAGAGGGGTGCAGGGGTGAGGGGCGCAAGGCGCAGGATTTCCCCTCGCCCCGGTGAGGGAGAGGGGTGCAGGGGTGAGGGGTTTCCAGACACGCTCTGAAGCGGTTTCCCCCGGTCACAGCGTATAGCTGCCGCCCGGATCGAGCACGACCGGCAGGGCGTCGGTTTCGTTCTGGACACGGCGCGCCCACAGCGCCACATCCTGGGCGATGGCGTCGAAGGTGTTGTAGTGCATGGGCATGACCACTTTAGGCCGCAGCAGGCTGATGGCCTTCAGCGAGCCGTCAATGCCCATCGTGTAGTAGTCGCCGATAGGCAGCATGGCCAGATCAATGCCCTCGTCGCCGATGAGCTGCATCTCCAGGAAGACGGCGGTATCGCCCGCGTGATAGATCTTCGGCCCGGCGTCGGTCTTGATCAGAATACCGTTGGGCTGCCCGCCGTAGGAGCCGTCTGGCAGCGAGGAGCTATGGTGGGCGATGGTCAGTTCGACGCGCCCGAAAGCTAACCTGACCCCGCCGCCAGGGTTGATGCCGTGCACGTGCGCCAGGCCATGTTTGGCGCGCAGCCAGCCACCGATCTCGTTGTTGGCGACGACGGTTGCCCCGGTGCGCCTGGCGATGGCCGGCGCATCGCCGATATGGTCACCGTGCCCATGCGAGAGCAGGATGAAATCGGCGTCCAGGTCGCCGGGCCGGACGGTCGCCAGCGGATTGCCGCTGAGGAAGGGATCGATCAGGATGCGATGCGCGCCGATTTGCAGCGCAAATCCTGAATGACTCAGCCACGTCACTTGAATCGCCATCGTTATATACTCCCCTCATAAACCTCTCAAATACTCTGTGACTCGTAGCCGGATTTGTTGAGTATACGCTCCGCTGTGCGCGTTGGCAATTCGCTGAGAGACCGTTTGAGAGGCCCTGACTGGCTGGTTGACCTCACCCCCGCTCGACGAAGACTCGGCCTGGGATGCAGAATCCTGGAACCGCAGAGACGCAGAGGACGCCGAGAAGAACGTACACGTTATTGTCCTCTGCGCTCTCTGCGCCTCTGCGGTGATCCTTTGCTCCAGAGTCCGGCGTTCGGGTGGACGCTGCTTTAGCACGCGCGGTTTGCCCCCCGCCCGGCGAGTCGCTGCCGCTCTGCACGCACCCTGAGGCGGGCGCTATTCGTTCGCCGCCAGGCCCCATGCTATAATTGCGGTTTTAGTGACGGGATGCGCCAGCGTCGCACCCTCTCCCTGACAGGGTGTGGGCAGCCGCCAGGCGCACGCTTTTTGAAGGATGTTACCGCTATGGATTTTGCACTGAACGAAGAACAGATTATGGCCCGCGACATGGTGCGCGAGCTGGCCCGCGACAAGATTTACCCCACCCTCAAGGAATGGGACCGCAAGCACCAACCGCACCCCGACGTCCTGCCGCTGCTGGCCGAAAACGGCGTGCTGGGCATCAACATCCCCGTCCGCTATGGCGGGCAGGGCTTCGACTACATCACCCTGGCGCTGGTCTGCGAAGAGCTGGAGCGCATTGACGCCAGCCTGCGCGTGATCATGTCGGTCCACGCCGGCCTCAACAGCCTGGCCCTGCTGCAATGGGGCACGGAGGAACAGAAGCAGCGCTTCCTCGTCCCACAGGCGCGCGGCGAAAAATACGCCGGCTATGGGCTGACCGAGGCCGATGCGGGCAGCGATCCGGTCAATCTGCGCAGCACTGCCCGCCGCGAAGGGGATGTCTACATCCTCAACGGCGAGAAGATGTGGATCAGCCTGACGGCGCTGGCCGATCACTTCATCGTCTTTGCCAAGACCGATCCGCACGCCGAGCCGCGCCACAAGGGGATCACCGCCTTCATCATCACCAGGGACATGAAAGGCGTCAGCACCTATGACGAGAAGCACAAGCTGGGCGTGCGCGCCGGCTCGACGGGCAGCATCGTCATGCAGGATGTCGAAGTGCCGGTCGAGAACCGGCTGGGCGAGGAAGGCGAAGGCTTCTACATCGCCATGAGCTGCCTCGACAACGGGCGCTATACCGTCGCCGCCGGAGCCACCGGCTGTATCCGCGCCTGCCTGGAAGACAGCATCAAATACGCCAAGGAGCGCCACACCTTCGGCGTGCCCATCGCCCAGCACCAGCTTATCAAGCAGAAGCTGGCCTTCATGCAGCAGTGGTACGACGCCGCCTGGCTGCTGGTCATGCGCGCCGGCTGGCTGAAGAACCAGGGCCAGCGCAACACGCGCGAGACGGCGGTCGCCAAGTGGTTCGCCACCGATATGAGCGTCAAGGCGGCCCTGGAAGCGATCCAACTGCACGGCGCTTACGGCTTCAGCGACGAGTACGATGTCGAGCGCTACCTGCGCAACGCCAAGGGCGCCGTGATTTACGAAGGCTCCAGCGAGATCCAGCAGCTCATCCAGGCCGACTACGCGCTGGGCTACCGGCACGACCGCCCGCTGCGCTGCGAGCCGGTGCCCTACGACGCCGAGACCTGGCAGAGCGAGGGATAAGCTCATCACTGCGGGGGCGCGGAGGAGATGGTCTTTGGTGATTGGTGAAAGCAATTACGTGTCATGTGCGCTTGACCAACAACCAATAACTTCCGCGCCCCGCATCCCAATAGTCCTGCTGAGATTTGAGGAGAGTGACCTTTGCACGTCGTAACGATCGCTTCTATGACGCCGGACACCGAGGCCGCTGTCTCAGTGGATGCCAGCGGGAACGTCCAGTGGGGCGACAAGCTGGTGGTCAACCCCTGGGATGAATACGCCATCACCGAAGCGGTGCTGCTCAAAGAGGCGCACAGCGGCCAGGTGACGGTCATGGCTGTCGGGGCGGAGGCGCAGGCCGAGGCGCTCAAGCATGGCCTGGCTATCGGCTGCGACCAGGCCATCCGCGTGTGGGACCCGGCGCTGGTCGGCGCGGACAGCCTGGCCTATGCCCGCGCTGCCGCCGCCGCCATCCGCAAGCTGGGCGACGCCGATCTGGTCATCTTCGGCAAGGAGATGTCCGACAGCGCCAGCGACCAGCACGTTTTCCAGACGGCGCGCAAGCTCGGCTGGACGATGATCGGCTTCGTCGCCAAGATCGAGGCGATTGACTTCGCCGCGCGCACCATCCGCGTCCGCCGTATGACCGACCAGGGCAGCGAGGTGGTCAGCGGTCGCCTGCCCGCCGTGATCAGCGTGCTGAAAGACATCAACGAGCCGAAGTACCCGACCTTCATCGGCATCCGCAAGGCGGCCAAAGCCGAGATTCCCGTCTGGTCGCTGGCCGACCTGGGGCTGAGCGCCGCTGCTGTCGCGCCCAGGACGGCGATCAGCGGGCACCGCGAGCTGCCCCGGCGCGAAGGCTCCGCCGAGATCATCGAGGGGGCCAGCGCCCAGGAGCAGGCGGCCAAACTGGTTGCCCGCCTGCTGGAGGAGAAAATCCTATGAGCGCCACGATCTTTGTCTGGATCGAGCAGCACGACGGCCAGCCGGTCAGCGCGTCGTGGGAGGCGCTGGGAGTGGCCCGCTCGCTGGCCGCCGGCGGGGCGGTGACGGCGCTCGTCTTCGGCGATGGCGCACAGACTGGGGCGGTCGCCCAGGCCGCGTTCGAGCGCGGCGCAGACGCCGTTATTCAGGCGGGCGATGCCTCGCTGGCCCGCTACCGCTTCGAGCCGTATGTGGCCCTGCTGGCCGCGCTGGTCCAGCAGCGCACGCCGGACGTGGTGCTGGCCGCGGCGACGGTCGCCGGGCGCGAGCTGCTGGCCGGCGCTGCCGCCGACCTGGACGCCCCCCTGCTGGCGGACGTGACCGAGCTGGCGCTGGACGGCGGGGTGCTGCGCGCTGTGCGCCCCGTGCTCGGCGGCAATGTGCTGCGCGCGGAAGTGGTCGTCGGCGATGGGCCGCAGTTCGCCGCGCTGCGCCCGCGCGCCTTCCCCGTGCCGGAACCCCAGGCGGGGCGCTCCGGTGAGGTGATCGCCGTCGCGCCCGCGCTGGCCCCGGACGCCATCCCCACCCAGATCGAGCGCGTCGAGACGAGCGGCGGCCAGGTCAGCCTGACCGATGCGAGCATCGTCGTCGCAGGCGGGCGCGGTGCCGGTGGCGCAGAGGGCTTCGCCCCGCTGCGCGCGCTGGCCGACGTGCTCGGTGCGGCGCTGGGGGCCAGCCGTGCCGCGGTGGACGCCGGTTGGATCGCCTACGAGCACCAGGTCGGGCAGACGGGCAAGGTCGTCTCGCCAGACCTGTACATCGCGGTGGGCATCTCCGGTGCCATCCAGCACCAGGCGGGGATGCGCACGGCCAAAGTGATCGTCGCCATCAACAAGGACCCCGACGCGCCGATCTTCAAGCTGGCCCGCTTCGGCATCGTAGGCGACCTGTTCGAGGTGGTCCCGGCGCTGACCGAAGCGTTCCGCCAGCGGCTGGCCTGACGGTGATCCTGTGCGCTACACGACAGGTCTCCCAGCGAGGGGAGACCTGTATTTATTTTAGGTGTTGACATCGGGCACAGATGTGTCGAATATCATTGGTGATGGGTAGCGGCTGCTGGCTGTTGGCGATCGGGCGTTGGTTACTGAATGGGCGCTCGCAGCGCCCCCAGGCTGAGAGCGTGTTTGACAGGCCAGTTCTTGTCCCCCTCATCGCCCGGCCCCTTCTCCCCCGAAGGGAGAGGGGGAGCAAAGCGCGAGATTTCCCTTCGTCCCGATGAGGGAGAGGGGTGCAGGGGTGAGGGGATTTCCGTACACGTTCTGGATGACTGGTTGCCGGTCGCCAAACGCTGGTAGCCACCAAAGCACACCAAGCACAAGGAGTGTATCTCATGCGAAAGACTGTACTAGCTCTCATGGCGATTGTCGCCGCGCTCTCCGCGAGCCTGGCTCCACTGGCCGGGCGCACCCAGGCACAGGACGCGCCCAAGCTGCGCATGGGCCTGCTGCCGATCCTGGACGTGCTGCCCTTCTACGTGGCCGACGAAGCCGGTTACTTCGCCGAAGAGGGCGTTGAGATCGAGCTGATCCCGGTCAGCAGCGCCCTGGAGCGCGACCAACTGGTCATCGCCGGCGCGATTGATGGCATGGTCAACGACCTGGTCAGCACCGGCATCTTCAACCAGGACGAGCCGCTGATCCAGATCGTCTCGCTGGCCCGCCGCGCCTACCCGGATCACCCGCAGTTTCGCCTGCTGGCCGCGCCGCGCAGCAACATCACCATCCCCAGCGACCTGACCTACGTCGAGATCGGCATCAGCGAGAACTCGGTCATCCACTACATCGCCCAGCGCATTCTCGAAGCGGAAGGCGTCAACGCCGCCGATCTGAGCTTTCGCGCCGAGCCGAACATCGCCATCCGCTACCAACTGCTGATGGAAGGCCAGTTCAAGGCGGCCTGCCTGCCCGATCCATTGGCTCAGGCAGCTATCGTCGGCGGGGCGAACCTGATCGCCGACGACTCCCTGCTGGTCGAGACGCAGTTCAGCCAGAGCGTGCTCGGCTTCCGCTCACAGGTGATCGAGGAACAGCCGGAGGCCGTCGCGGCTTTCCTGCGGGCGTGGATGCGCGCCGCCGAAGACATCAACGCCGACCCGGAAGCGTACCGCGCGCTGTGGCTGGAGAAAACGAACGTGCCCGACAGTGTGAAGGACAGCTACGCCCTGCCACCCTTCCCCACCTACGAGATCACCACCGAAGCCGCCTGGGAAGATACCGTCGCCTGGCTGATCGAGCAGGGCATCGTGGAGAGCACGGCGAGCTATGCGGAGACGGTCAACCCGACCTTCCTGGAAGCGATCGCGCCCGCTGCCGGCGACCCCGCCCAGGGTGAGGCGCTGTTCACCAGCCTGGGCTGCACTGGCTGCCATTCGCTGGACGGGACAGCGGGAGCCGGGCCATCGGTCGCCGGAATCGCGGGCGAGGCCGGGAGCATGGTCGTCGGGCTGAGCGCGGAGGAATACCTGCACCAGTCCATTGTCGAGCCGGCGGCCTTCGTCGTCGAGGGCTTCGGGCCGATCATGCCCGCCTACGACACGCTGAGCGAGGCGGACGTGGCGGCGCTGGTCGCCTACCTGATGACGCTGGAGTAGCGGCGTTTCCTGGTATAAGGCGCTCCATCCCCTGCTGCGCGCTCCCCGGCCAGGCCAGGGAGCGCGCGTCCCCGGTGTCGAGCGGCAAAGTCCCCCTCTCTGGCCCCGCTGAAGAGGGGGATCGAGGGGAGAGACGCTGACAGACAAGCGATGATCACCATCGAGCACCTCACTTTTCGCTACGGTCCGCGCGGAACGCCGATCTTCCAGGACTTCTCGTGGCATGTCGCGCCGGGCGAAGCGTGGTCCATCATCGGCGCATCCGGCTGCGGCAAGACGACGCTGCTGACGCTGATCGCCGGGCTGCGCCGCGCAGCCGGCGGGACGATCCGCGTCGGCGAGACGATGATCTGCCGCCCGCGCCCCGAAACAGGGCTGATCCTGCAGGACTTCGGCCTGCTGCCCTGGGCGACAGTGTGGGACAACGTGGCCCTGGGGCTGCGCGTGCGCCGCTTCTACGGGCCGGACGGCACGCACGCCCCGCGCGGCGCGCCGCCCCCTTCGCGCAAGGAAGCGCGGGCGATGGTCGCCCACTGGCTGACGCGGCTCAACATCTACGACCAGCGCGACAAGTTCCCCGGCGCGATCAGCGGCGGGCAGCGCCAGCGCACGGCCATCGCCCGGACGCTGGCCCTGCAACCGGACGTGCTGCTGATGGATGAGCCGTTCAGCAGCCTGGACGCGCCCACCCGCGAAGACCTGCAGAACCTGATCCTGCAACTGCGCGCAGAGATGAGCCTGACCAGCGTGATCGTCACCCACGCCATCGAAGAGGCGGCCATCCTGGGCCGCCGCATCCTGGTGCTGGGCCAGCCGCCCAACTCTGCGCCCGTCGTCGTCGAGAATCCCGGTGCCGGCGCGCCCGGCTATCGCAGCACAACGGACTTTCTGGAAAAATGCACCGAGCTACGCACTCTGCTGGGCCTGGCTCACTGACTCCCGGCGAAAGCGCCGAGCCGGGCGCCGCGCGCCAGACTATGCGCGGCATCGGGGCGCGCGCCCTCAACCTGGCGCTGGCGCTGGCGATCTTCCTGGTCTGCTGGGCGGCGCTGGCTGCTGTGCTGCGCCGCGACATCATGCCCTATCCCTGGGACGTACTGCCTGTGTTCGTCGAGGAGATTCAGGGCGACCTGTGGGAGCACACTGTCGCCAGCACAGAGCGCGTGCTGAAAGCGGTCGTCCTCGCCACGCTGATCGCTACGCCGGTGGGTATGGGCCTGGGCCAGATTCGCGTGCTCAACCGCATCTTCTCACCGCTGATCGGGCTGGTCAATCCCATCCCGAAAATTGTCTTTCTGCCGGTGATCCTGGTCATCATGGGCTATGGCGAGCTGTCGAAGGTCTTCCTGATCGCGCTGATCCTGTTCTTCCAGATTCTCGTCGTGGTGCGCGACGAAGCGGCCAGCCTGCGCCCGGAGCTTATCCAATCGGTGCGTTCGCTGGGGGCCGGGCGGCGGGCGCTGTTCCGCTACGTGTACCTGCCCGCGTCGCTGCCCGCCGTGCTGACCGCGCTGCGCGTCTCGGTGGGCACAGCGATAGCCGTGCTGTTCATCGCCGAGCAGTACGCGACGCGCCAGGGCCTGGGCTATTACATCGTCACCCTGACCTGGCAGCGGCTGCGCTACGAGAAGATGTATGCCGGCATCCTGGCCATGTCGCTGCTGGGGCTGGCGCTTTACCTGGCAGTGGACGCGCTGGAGCGGGTCGTCGGGCGCTGGCGTCATGCGGGGGAGAGTTAGGTCGTGGTCCCAACCCCGGATATTCCTCAGGAGGCCGACCGCTGAAAGAACGCTCCCCCGCCGGACAGCGAGGGAGCGCGTTCTTGTTATCGCAATGGTGTTTGTAGCAGTCTGGCAGAGGCTTACTCGCCGTAGCCGGTGGAGATGGAGCCGTCGAGCAGACCAGCGGCGACCTCTTCCAGCTCGGCGGCGACCTCTTCGGGCACGAAGTCGGCCAGGTCGTGGAAGTCGGCCAGGCCCGCCGC
>Ga0226835_1000287_pt1 | contig 73299 bp, 63 predicted proteins | sample LAC_MetaG_1_FD_163627 | JGI IMG/M metagenome (GOLD analysis project Ga0226835, IMG submission 163627) | Anaerobic ammonium oxidizing microbial communities from anammox membrane bioreactor (MBR) in UC Berkley, California, United States -... | ecosystem: Engineered > Bioreactor > Anaerobic >... | reverse complement strand
TTGGAGGCATTGCCCTGCACCGCGTCATTGGCAGGCACGACCCCGGAGAGATCGTTCCAGCGTGTGACTCCCGTACCTCCTGTACCTCCTGTACCGCTGGTCTCCGGTCCGAACTCCCCTTTCAGCCAGAGGGCAAGACCCGCCCTTGGGACAGGCAGGCTGTGCATATCGCTCAGAATATTGGCTGTCGCTACTGTGCTCGTGTCAGGCGAGATCTCGGCAATAGCCTTGATCACAGCCTTCTCTCCGATGGCTATCGGTCCGGAATAGGCAGGAGAGTTGGTATCGGGGGTAGTGCCATCATCCGTATACTTGATGGTGGCGCCAGGCTCCGCCGTAATCGTCACTGTCGTCTGTAGAGTCGAGTATACACCGGTGGATGGTGTAATCACCGGTGCGTCCACAGCCAGTGCCGGGCAGGGCGAGAGAAGCGCCAGTGCCGTCAGGATGAGGACTCTTGCCAGGGCCATGGTCAGGAACCGACTGAGAGATTGCCCGGCTCCTGTGCTCACTGATGGCATCCTCCCTCTGGGCTTGATACTTCGAACATCGATATCAACGGAACAGGATGCCTGGCACAGTCCGAGAAACCGGCAATCTAAAAAGAAACCGGAAATCTATGTAGTACAGACTGAGCATTCCGGAAGTATATACCCCCCCCCCCCCCGAGCTTGTCCATACTTGAAAACGCTCGACCGGAAAAATCACCCGGATGGGCGAAGCAGAACTGCACACAAATGTATCGCCGCCTATTTCAGGCCTGTCAACAGCAGCTATTCATACTTAGATCAGCACTCGATGATGCCCTGTTCGCGCTCAAATATCGAGTCCCTGATGATATTTGGTCCTCCATGCCGACATCACCGATCCCTATCTGGGCGTGGACAGGGAGATCTCTCATTCCTTTTGAAAGCCGGTCTCGTCCTCTTTAGACTGCACAGGAAGGAGAGACTCACTGCGGACAGAAATTTCGGCACGGAATTGACGAATAATCTTGGACACCTCTTCGAGGGACTCAGCCCGACTGATGTCCTCCATGTATAGCACTTCACGAGCTACCAGCTCAGGATCGAAGCCCCAGTAGAACATCATCAGAGGATTGATCCAGAGCTTGCTACTGACAGTTCTCCTCGTATGGTGGTGGTCGCCGTAATTTCCAAGAAGGGCTGCGATGACCGAGCTACAGATCACACTCTCGTAACCTCGCATCTCCAGGAAAACATACTCGGTCGCCTCCATGAAGAGCTTGACCTCAGGCATGTCACTGGTCAGAGAGGAGGCTCCCAGGAAAGCATTAGATTTGATCAGATGAGAAACAGTCTCCAGGGCATGTGCGTGGCAGACATCGGTCTCGGCACCGAATCCGAGGCATATCAACATACGGGATACGTCCTCCATCCTCACTACAGCAGCAAGAGAAGACATGTCCTCCACCGGAGTTCCTATCATCGACTCATCGCCGCGCAAGACAGAATCGATTCCACCATCGATCAGGACAATGGTATCGAATCCGATATGAGCCTTGAGATCTATGTAAGCTTCATAAATTCCACCGACCGCCATGGGCGGAATACAATAGATAGACATATCCATGCGCTTTCTAGAGAGCCAGTGGCAGAGATATCCTTCGGGGAAGTAATACTCATCGCCGTAAGATGAAGCGGTGACCTCGGTCACATGATTCCCTATGCGTCGGCCGGTCACTTGCCCACGCCCGAGCGAGAATGACAGATTCGCCAGATTTACCTGGATACCTGCCTCTCGCAATGCGAAGAACAAAGGAAGACCGCAAAAAATATCGAAGCCACCACCGGCACCGCAGAGAAGCACGGATTTTGACTGCGAAAGCTTTCTGAGAAAAGCCGGTTGAAGCATATTCGAATTCAGTACTCGGTAATCCCTTTTTCACGCTCGAAGATCGAGATCCTGGTGATATGAAGAGGTCCCCTGGCTCGACTTTCGAAAGAGGCAACGCCATATTCGGTGGTCTCGTCGGCTAGCGGATTGACATTGACCGCGGTCGGCGGAGCGAGGGAGCCGAGCTGCTCTTTATTGAACTGATCTTGAAGAGAGCTCGCATTCGTGCTTCCTGGCGATAAGCTAGAACCACTATGATTGATCGCTGCAGCTTGCTGTGCCGCTGTCAGCATCCCGGCGATACCGGTTTTGACTCCGCCACGGAAACCCCGGGCCGCGTTGGCTATGGTGGCACCGGTTTGAGCGACCTTCATGACGCTGTCGAGTCTGGGGGCAGAAGGCGCCGCTCTAGAAGCCGAAGTAGAAGTAGAAGTAGAAGTAGAAGTCGAGCTTGTCGAGACCGCCGCCTGCAGACCCGGATTGGGCAGTGAGCCGACACGCTTCCACTGCGTGGTTATGCCGGCGCTGCTTCTGAGGGTGAGCATATCGCCCATAAGAGAAAAAGTACCTGTGTCGGCTCGACCGACATCCGAGCGCACCGACCACTTTCCATCCAGAGCGTCGAACTTGCCGGTCTCCAGAGAGGCGCTCCCAAGAGTAGTCCGGTAGCGACCATCCGCCATGACATGGAAAACAGTCTTCTGAGGACTGGCGTTCTCCATCATCCAGTCACCCTGAAGCCGCGGCTCAATCCCCGCCAGGGCAGGCAGCGCAAGGCTGTGCAGAAAAAGACAGGCGAGTGCAAATCCGGTCGAGAGTCTCATGGCTGCCAGTTTAGCATGTGCTACCCTATACGGGTTCTCCTGAGAAGACCTATGCTCCGGACCACTCTGCTCTCAGCTCTAATTCTCTTTCTGGCTCTTGCTACGATGCCAGCATGCCAGGCCAGCCCGGGCTATTCCCGACTCTATATGAAAAATGCCGAGAGCTCTTATATTCAAGCACGGCAACAGGAGCAATCGGGTTTTCTCGACGATGCCGCCAGGGGTTACCGCGCTGCCATCGGGCAGGCCCTCAATTGCTCGAAAGACCCGTCATTTCTTAATTCAGTGAGGATGGGAGGGGATTCCCTGGGAACCATCGGCAGACGTGCAATTACATTGCAGAAAAAAATCGTCTCCCGTATCCCGGATAATGCCCGGGACGTTCACTCGGTACAAGCCAGAATGGAGCTCAATAAGCTCTACAAATCGATGCAGAAAGTCGAGCCGGACAATCCCACCTGGTTCTATCTCGATGCTGTGATGCTGGCCTCGAAAAACAACTATATGGCCGCTACTATCGTCCTCAAACGCGCACTTCTGTGCAAGAGCGGCTCCCCGGCAGTGAAAGAGAAAGCCAGAAGCCTTCTTTCCCATATTCAGGGAGCCGGAGAGCAGCAGCGTAAATGGTTCGTGGCTGACAATGCCAGGCAGGCAAGAGAATTTCAAGAATGCGTCAAGCGATACGGGCTTCTTTCAGTATCGAGCCCTAGCTCTAGCCATCCTATGGATGTCGGCGGCGGCAACAGCTCCAGCTCCATGCCTGATTGGGAGCGCCGGGCAAGAGACGCCGAGTCCCGGGGCGACTACGGAGCAGCCGATCGTTTCCGCTCCGGAAGCAATACAGTCCAGGACAGCTCGACACACTGGTAAGAAAGCTGGAGAATCGGCGCAACTTTTCTGGCAATGCCGGTTATTCCTTTTATATGATGTACATGCTGCAAACGCTTATCCTGATCGTTCTCGCTTTCGTGCCTCTGGCGGCGGGAGCCGAGACGCTCCTTTCCGGCTCGGTGGAGACCAGGGTCGAGACAGTGGAAGAAGCGGACGCCGGACCCCTCACCGTGGAGGTGGCCGACGGGCTTTCGCTCTCCGATAGCGGTAAGAAAAGGAAAATCGACCTGGAGATCTGTTATCCCAGAGAGCTACAGGAAGGCAGGTCTTATCCGGTGGTGATCGTTTCCCATGCTGCCGTAGCCTCCGGCAGAGACTACCGTCCTCTGGCGGCTTTCTGGGCGAGCCACGGCTATGTCTGCATCCTGCCGACCCACGACGATGCTCTTGCCACCCAGATCAGACCCGGACAAAAGGTCTCGGTGTTCAAAATCGCCAGTCTCAGTAAAATCAGCTCGAAAGAGCTGGAGAGGAGAGCCTCCGATCTCTACACTGTTCTTGCTTCCCTCGATCTTCTTGCTGATGGGCTGCCTGGTCTAAGACAGAAGACCGATACCCAGAGAGTCGCCCTGGTCGGTCATCTCGATGGAGCAAGAAGCGCCGAGACCCTGGCCTCGCAATGCCGGGACGAGAGGCTGAAAGCAGTGATCTCAATCACCGGCAGGCCCGCCCGATCGCCGGAGCATCGCTCTTATGAATTCGCGAAAATCGACAAGCCCATGATGGTTCTCGACATTGCAGCCGAGAATAGCGGTGCCGAGAAGAACCGGCAAAAAATAAGTAATGCCCTGGCTTCCCGGCAGGATAAGGAAGGTCTACTTGTATCAGTGGATCTCAATCGAGCAGTCATTCCCCGCCCCTCTTTCTCGCAGATGCGCAAAGCGCTCCGGGGCTCCAATCTATCTCTTTCACCTGTTCAGCTTCCCCGCTTCGGGAAAAGACGTGCCCGCCAGAGCACTGCCCGGAAAGAGCAGGGGATCAGAGTTAGCCCGGTGGACGGTGCCGAAATGCCCGGCGACAACCTGCTCTCGGTTCTGGGAATCGGCAAGGGAGACTTCGAGAGCGCAGGCAGGAAAGAGAGGATCAACTATGTCATGTCTCTCACCCTGCCCTTTCTCGATGCTCACTTGAAAGACAGCCCGGATGCTCTCACCCGGCTCAGCGAGCCTGATGCGCTTAAGTTCGGTCCCTATGTCACCACCGTGGTACAGCGCTTCTGAATGAGGCTGATAACGGAGATCCGCTTGCCAAGCAGGGCTTGATCGATTAGAGTCTTGCCAGAAAGGAGCTTGGCAACATGAAAAGGCTCACCAAATACACGATCACACTGATCGCGTTTCTCTACGGCTTCTTTCAATTCGCTGTTCCGGCGGATACCAATCTCGTCCTCCGGGGAAAAGTGGTTGGTATCGCAGATGGTGATACCATCACTATCAAGTGCGGTGAATCCCGGCTCCGGGTAAGACTCTTCGGCATAGACTGTCCGGAGAAGCTCCAGCCCTTCGGCAAAGAAGCCACCGAATTCACCGCCTCCATCGCTCTCAATCGCAAAGTCCAGGTGACTTCAGTGGACCGCGATCGTTACGGGCGGACAGTTGGCTATGTCCAGTTGAACAATGGCGACATCCTCAACTATCTTCTGGTGAGCAATGGGCTTGCCTGGTGGTCGCGCCAGTATGCCCCGGAAGAGTTTCAGATAGCCACCCGGGAGTTCCTGGCCAGATCCCGTCACCTGGGTCTCTGGTCGGATCCGGATCCGATCCCGTCCTGGCAATTTCGCCGCGGGGAGACCGGGATGTTCCGCCGTCTATTCGGAAGGTAGTACAGTCCAGGTGGATTGCTCTTCCTGATCGTAGATCCTCTTCACCTCGATAAAGCAGTCCACCGCCCCGGTGGGGCAGTCTCTTATGCACTTACCGCAGTCTTTGCAGAGATCGTGGTCGATACAGTACCGCCCGAGAATACATTCTATTGCTTTCACCGGGCATGCCATCTCGCATGCCGAGCACTGAATGCACATCTCGGGATCGGTAACATGCTGTCTCATCGACCCACCGATTGCCTGGAGTCCGGAACCTCCAGACCGAGCTCGCTCAACGTGGAAGCAATCTCCTCCTGCCAGTGCAGGCGCGCTTCCCTATTGCGCCGGGCTTTGAGCTTGAAGCTGCGATACTGCTCGTTGCCTTCGCTGTCATCGGGACCGAAAGACTGAGCCACACGCAGGTGCCAGTAATCTAGAGAAGCCTGCAGAGAAAGGCGGCTTGCCGCCTGCCTGGTGAGCAGGCCGAGAATGAACTGTCTGCCCAGCTCTTTATGATTGGTCTCTTGCAGAAGAAACGCCTGGCAGAGCTTCGCCCAGGGCTCATAGCTCGAATCTAGAAAATCCTCCAGCTGGACCACGGTCATGGCCGCCATCAGATAAGTGAACACCGCCAGGTCGGCAAAACCCTCGAGAGGGTACATAAGGGCATTGAGACGGCGATCGGCGGAGGCCCGGGAATAGCCGAGATCAGTATAACGGCTCACCCTCGCTTCCCAGTTGTGCGAGCTGAAATACTTCTCGAGGTTTATTCCGAATTCGCTTATCAGCTCGTATGTACGCCGGGCGGTCACCATCTTGTCTCTGGCGATGGTGGCGACATCGATCCTCTCAGAGAGACCGGGAGCGAACTTGACAGACTCGCAATAGGCCGCCGAGCCGGCCAGCTCGGAATCGGCGAACTGGAGCATGAGACCGCTAACCAGCCGCTGGTAGGTCTTGGAGGCGGACGCTATATCGACGACCCTCTCTCCCCGCTCCAGGCGCTCCAGGAGCTCGGCATCGGTGGTCATGGGCAGGCGGCCTCCGATTTCGCGGTTGCATAACCGAAGCGCATGTCATAGTCCGGCTCGACATTGGTGGGAATCTCAAGACCCAGTTCTTTGAGACGCTCGCTGACGATCTCCATATACTCGTCCTGAATCTGCTGGGCCGACTTCACTTTGAGACCGTACTCGAAATATTTTCCGAAGTGCTCGCTCTCGTCATCCGGACGACCAGGGAAGCCGAGACCCATCTTCATGAATTTCTCCACCGCTGCCTGGAGCCTGGCACGACCATCATCGCCATCGAATTCGATCACCCGGTGGGCTGCCCAGACACCGAAAGCCAGATGGCCCTTCTCTTCCTGCCAGATACGCTCGGACACCTTGCGCCAGGGAATATAGGAAGACTCTCTATACTGGCCGAGAAACGCCACCGCAGCCGGTGTTACCACGGTGGAGAACATGGCGACATCGGCCCAGCTGTCGAACATCAAAGACCAGTTCTCTTTGCGAAAGCCGTTGATGACACGCACTTTCGAGGGATCCGGATTGTCCGGATTCTCGACCAGGTGTTGAACCCGGGAATTCACGTCGATACCCAGGGGCTCGAGGATGGCATAGCAATACCAGCCGTGCCCGATCTCTTCCATGTGTTTTTTGGCAAGCCGGTACGCTTCCTCGGGTCTGGTCGCGTATTTCATGTTTTCAGCCACGCGCTGTCCCCCGGCGAACTCGGAGTCCGCTTGAAAGGCAAGCAGGTCGATGAGAGCCTTCTTGTATTCATCTGGCAATGTGTCACCGGTATCGTATGTTTTCATGGCTGGTCCTCGATAAAACTATAAGACCAATTCTCGATCATCCCGGGATGGCTCTTTATCATCTGCTTGAATGATTTTAAACCATTCTCCGGACGGATTTCAGGAGGAAATCACCTGGAGAATACCTGCCAGTTTCCCTCGACATCCTGGATCTCCTGGGGAAGGAATTTCTTCTTATAGCTCATGGAGCGGCAGCCTTCGACGTAATAGCCGAGATAGAGATAAGGAAGATCGAGGCTGCGGCAGCGATCGATCAGGGAAAGAATCATCCAGGTCCCCAGGGAGCGCTCCGGGAGGTCGGGATCATAGAACGAATAGACCGCCGAAAGCCCGGCTGGCAAAGGATCTACATAGCAGGTACCGACCAGGTTGCCGCCGAGAAAATGACACCATTGCTCGATGGGGAATGGATTGTCCACCATGGTCGACAGGTGCGACATGGAGCCCAGGAAATCAGGCTCCGGCCAGCCCACCGTAGCCGATCGGCTTTCATGATGCCTGACATAGAGCTCGAAGATACTGCGGTCCGGGGCTGCCTCCGTGACCACTATCTCGATGTCCCAATTCTTATCGAGAGTTCGCCTCTGGCTGCGGCTGGGCTCGAACTCTCGACAGAGGACCCGCACAGGTCTGCACTCTCGACAGCTCTGGCAGACCGGCCGGAATAGAGCATGTCCGTACTTGCGCCAGCCTCTCTCAATGAGAGCCTGGTATTCATCAGGGCTCAGAGCCGTTACGAAATTGTACTCCAGGCTCCACTTGCGATCCGGAAGATAGCCGCAGCGATCAGGCGAAGTGATGTGCTTTTTGCTGATTTCCATGACAGAGCCATTTTAGCCTGCCCCGGAGAGCATCTGTCAGACCGAGAGCTTCTCTTTCGAACTGGAAGCAGAAACAGTAGCCTCCTGACCGTCGGCGAAAGCACGATCGATCTGAGCCTTCACTTCCAGGCGACGGAATTCGCTGTGGAGCTGCCAGCCGAAATAAGCCCAGGCAAGACCGGCGATACTGCCCACCGCCAGAATTCCCGGAGTGCCGAGACCGAAGACGCTCACCACCAGGAAGATGATCACCCCGGCTATGCCGCGGGAGAAGCGATAGAAGAACATCTCGATAATAGGCTTGACCCGGTAAAGAATCTCCCGGCTCTGCACTGTGTAAGTAAGCTCTTTAGCGGCTTTGAACCAGGAATGCCGGATGGACTCGTCGGCATGGAAAATCGCCACCACGATAAGTGGATTGGCGAAAATCGCGAAGCAGAGAAGGCTGCCTGCAATGGCCAGACCGGAGGAAGCCAGGGAAAAACCGGTACCGAAGCGGCGCATCACAGCAGCCACCAGGAAGATCTCCACCCCGAACTCGGCGATTCCTCTCCATCTCTCGAGGTTGGCGTCGATGGCGGCGATTGCGTCGCTACCGGTGGCCATTGTATTGAGGACCTCGTGATAGAGGTACTGGATCAGATCCGGGGTGATGCGCTCGAAACAGACCACCAGGGTCAGGAAGAGGAGGAAGCGATTGCCGAAGATCTCGGCGAATACACTCTTGACGTTGTCGAGGTTGTACTTGTCTTCGCCCTTGCTGCTGACTTTCTTGACCTCATTTTTGACATTGATTTTCTCGATGACAAGAAAAATCCCCAGGGTGAAAGCCACCAGGACGGCAGCCACCAGGAGCATATTGATGGAGCCCATGGACTGCACCAGACCGGCAGTGATGGAGCTGCCGAGGACGGCGCCGAGACCGCCGCCGCCGGCGATGATCCCGAAAAGACGCTTGGCGCTGCTCGAGTCGAAAACATCATTGGCATACATCCAGAATAGGGTGACACCCATGATCGAGAAAACATCGAGCCAGACCCAGAATATGCCCGAGGTGATCCCGGTGGGATTCTGGAAGAGATACCACCAGGCCAGGAGATTGACGATGAATATCCCGTAGATGCTCGAGATCAGAGGCTTTCTGGGAAGGTGGGCGAACTTGGCATAGATATAGACCACGACCCCGGTGACCAGCGCCGTGCCTATATAGATGAACGGCATGTTCTCGTTGCCGAGACCATCCAGAACAAGTCCTCTACGGACCGGACGCAGAACATAGTAAACACAGATAAAAAGGAAGAACCACAAGAACAGGAGACCGGTCTTGAGACGCTCGCCTTTCTGGATATCGATGAAATAAGAAACCGAAGTTTGAAGATTGGACATTACGCACCAGCTTGGGGATTGATACCAAGGGGTTTCCCAGATGAGAGCGCCGGAAACTCAGCCCAAAGCTGTCAAGTCCGGGACGAAGACAAGTATATGAGCTTAAAGAACGGTTTTCATTGGCCATTCAGGAATGTTTAACTTCTCCCGGGCTTCTCTGAGAATTCTCAAATATTGCCGGTCGCTAATCAAGCGGGAGAGCCGGCGGTGGCAACTCTCTCGTACTCAGCCTTCTCAGCGGCGAATCCATTGTTGCGAGCGACCTCGGCGTACCAGTTGCCGCTATCTTTGATGGTCCTCTTCTGGCTCTTGTAATCCACCCGGACTATGCCGAAACGCTTCGAGTAGCCGTGGGCCCATTCGAAGTTGTCGAGAAGGGACCAGACGAAATAACCCTTGAGCCCGGTGCCGTGCTCCATTGCAATGCGGATGTTGAGGAGATGCTCCTTGAGATAGAGCCGCCTGGACTCATCGGATATGGTGCCGTCCTTTTCCACTCGATCTTCGAAAGCTGCACCATTTTCGGTGATATATATAGGCGGCAGGTGATATTCATCGGATATACGCAATAAGAGATCTTTCAGGGACTCCGGGCTTACTTCCCAATCCATCTCGGTATAGACCGACTTGTTCTGGCGAACTTCTTGGTCCTCTTTCGAGATCACTGCCCGGGTGTAATAGTTGATCCCGAGAAAATCCAGGTTCTGGCAGATGGTGGCCATGTCCATGGGTCTCACCTCCGGAACGTCAGCACCGAAATTCGCCCAGGCCCCGGGTGGATAATGTCCCTTGAAGAGGGGATCGAGGAACCAGGCGGCTTCTTCTTCCCACCTGATCCGAGCCATGTCCGCGGCCTCCTGGCTCTCGTCGGCGGGCTCGATATGTCGCATGGAAAGCGCGATCCCTACTTGTGCGAGAGGATTGTTCTCCCTCAGAGTCCTTGTCGCCCGACCGTGGGCGACAAGGAGATTGTGTGCCACCATCAGCGCAATCCGTCTATCTTTGAGACCGGGAGCGTGCTCTCCGGTGAGATGTCCAAGATGGGCTATTACCCAGGGCTCGTTTATCGTGATCCAGTTGCTGACTCGATCCCCGAGACGGCGTGCCACCACCGCCGTATAGTCGGCGAAATGAGCAGCGATATCTTGATTGACCCAGCCTCCGATATCCTGGAGCCGCTGGGGCAGGTCCCAGTGATAGAGAGTGACGAAGGGCTCGATGTCTGCTTCGAGCAGTCTGTCCACGAGACGATCGTAGAAGTCGAGACCCTTGAGATTGACCGGGCCGGAACCTCCGGGTATGACACGGGGCCAGGAGATCGAGAATCGATAAGCCTTGAGACCGAGTTGTCTCATGATTTTCACATCCTCTTCCATGCGATCGTAGTGATCGCAGGCCCTGTCGCCGGTGTCCCCGTCCCTCACCATTCCTGGCGTATGGCTGAAACGATCCCAGATCGATTCGCCCTTACCGTCCCGATCCCAGGCTCCCTCGATCTGATAAGAGGCCGTGGCGGCTCCCCAGAGAAACTGTCTGGGAAAAGTCACGCAATAGTCGGCGGTGGGAAAGGAGATTCGATGGTCTACCATTCCAAAGATTCTATTTCAAAATCCCCCCTGATGGTAGTCCGGGCCGTCCTGTAAGCTACCCGAACTTAGGCTACCCGCCTTTTAAACTGCCCGAAAACATCGCGACCTCGGCTGCCACGACCCGGGAATAGAGATCGTCCACCAGATCCACCAGATACGCGTACTCCTCCGGCTCCGTATCGATCCAGAGCCGATCCTCCAGATACGCGAGGAGCGTCTGATAAGATACCGATTGTGGTGCTTCCATAGATTGACTCAACTTTCTAGAGGCCTTAAGCCCTTTACTGTTACCTGTTCTATCCGGTTATGACAGTTATTAGGAAGGACCGAACAGATATCTTGTTCCCTGGCTCAGGAGCACGAGCAGCAGGGTGACGATGAAAAGTATGATCGGGATTACCCGAAAGAGAAAAATGAGTATCAGGTTTCGAGTCTTGTCTTTGAATCGTGGGCTCATATACTTTTTATACAATGATGAAGCCCATGAAGTCGATTAAAGCTTATCTCCTGGCGCTCTTTCAAAGAGCGCTGAAGCTTCTCTTTATCTTCCGGCCGGCGCCCTCGGGGACTGCGCTTGAGCCCTGCGACCTGATCGGAGAAGAGGACCGGGCCGGAAAGCCGGAAGAAAATGACGAAGGCAAGGGTCAGACCCGCCGTTAGTATATGTTCATTATTAGCCAAACCTGATTCAGTAGAATCTCCCCCTGGAATCCGTTGATATACAAAGGAATGCTCCGGCACTCACCGAGTTGGTGAAGCTGCTCTGCCGGATCCGGCATCACGCCCGGTGTTCCTCATCTTTCGATATCAAAACTCAATCGAGGATCTAAAGTGCAAAACGGGATTCAAAAGGGACTAAGCGAATCGGATTACAGACTGGGACAGCTCCTTGTCAGCTTCGGGGTGACCACCACCACAGCCGTGGAGAGAGCGGCTCGGCTCTCGGCTTTCACGACTCTTCCCCTGGGTCGCACCCTGGTGATGCTCGACTATGTTTCGGAGGTGATCGTGCGAAGTGTAGTGGAAGCCCAGTCCATGCTGCGGGATCATCTCATCGAGGTCGGCCAGGCTCACAAAGCTATCGCAATCGTCCAGCAGCAGAACTGGAGCTTCGCCGACGCCCTGATCTCGCTGGGTGTCGATGCCACTGCAACCAGAGGCTCGCGCCTGGGCGAGCTCCTCACCGAAGCGAAACGAATCGACGACAAGCAACTCGACCTCGGTCTGGCAATCTCGGACAACAGCGGGCTACCGCTGGGTCAGGTCTTCATCCTGATGAACCGGATCACCGACGACTACCTCCGTATCAGCCTGGCTCTCCAGCGCGAGCTGAGAGCCGGCTTCGTAGACAGGACGAAAGTAATAGCCCGGCTCATGAGAGCGAGCTCGGCGGACGAGACCGCCACCAATTTACAACCGGCCAACAGCGGCAGGGTGAAGCTCGGCGAACTGCTGGTGGTGGCAGGGGTGGCCGACGACGAGCAGATGTCCCGGGAAGCGAAAGAAGCAAGCAAAAGCGGCAAGCTGCTCGGCGAGCACCTCATGGACCGCGGTATTCTATCGAAAGACCTGCTCAGCCTGTCGCTTCGCCTCCAGTCCATGCTCTGGTCCAATCGTATCAACCTGCCCAGAGCTTCCGAGATCCTCAAGGACGCTGCCCTGCAAGAGGCCGGTCAGCTGGAGCTGGAAGACGGCGAGCTGGAAGAAGGTGAATCCCTGACGAGCAATGTCGACGAGTCCCGGATTTCCTTCTACGATTTCCTGCGGCTATCCGGATTTCTGTCGAGACAGAAAGTCACTCTCATTCTCGAGAAGATCCTCGACCGACCGAGACTCGCTTCGGTGGTCCTGAAGCATGCTGGCTCCTGGGGCGACGCCAGCGAAGAGGATGTCCTCAAGCATGCCACCAAAAGAGCTCTGGCCGATCCCGGCACGCTTCGCTTCATCCTCAAAGAGACAATGCCCGAAGAATCGCACTATATCGACTCGGCCCTGGTCCTGCACCAGCTCCTGGAAGCCGGAAAGCTCTCTTTGTGCCAGGCTCTCTTCAATTTCAGCGTGAAGCGCAGCGGTGCCGACGAGCTGGCGATTCAAACAGCTTGATTGAGCGGAGAGATTTCTCCCAGTTTTTCCCCTGAGATCTCTTGCCCGGAAAATTCTTCCCGGGGCACCCGCACGAAGAACGTACAACCGCCTGCCTGGCGTCCGGTACATCCTATACTGCCGCCGTGGGCCTCGACAATGGACTTGGCAATGGCCAGACCGAGACCCCAGCCTTCGGTATTATTCTCCCCGTCGCCTCTCTGCCAGAGCTGGAAGATCCTTTCCTGATCGCCGGTCTTTATGCCGGTGCCTGAATCCTGCACCTTGATCTCGACCATGCCGTCCCGGTCCTGAGCAGACAGGCAGACTCGCGAGCCCGGGTCGGAATGCTTGATAGCATTGGCGGTGATATTTACGAGTACTCTTATAAGAGAATCGGCGTCAGCGAGGAGTTCGAGATCGCTTTCGGCGGTGACAAGCTCGATCCTGCTCATATCGGCGAGCCCGGATAGAGCCCAGCTGACAGCGTCGAAAAGCTCGCGGACACTGAGGGTCTCGAAGCGCATGTGGCGACGCCCGCTAGCCTGCATCTCGGCATCGAGCAGATCATTGATCAATCGAATCAATCGGCTAAGATCCGCTTCTACTCCCGTAATCCGGCCACGAGCCTTATCCGAGATCTGGCCCAGGGCTCCGGAGCTGAGAAGCGTCAGAAGACCCTGCACCGACATGAGAGGCGAGCGCAGGTCATGACCGACCATGGAGAGCATGCCGATATCACCGGTGGCGCATTCCTCGCAGCTCTCGTTGATACTGACGTTTCCGTCCGGATGCTCCTCCCGGCAGAGACCGCGTCTGTCCGTTTGCACGTGCAGAATGCCGTCGCTCGAGACTCTCACCGCTCCGGGCATACGCGCTTTGATCCCGTCAGCCACCATGAACCAGGCGCCGGTAAGGGGATCGCGCTCGAAAATCACCAAGTCGTCGCCGTTGGCAGTCTCGACCCGGACCAGCCGGTCGAGCTCGTAGAAAAACTGCCGGCGCTTTCTCCTTTCGGCGGTTCCCGGATAGATGACCGAGAGAACCGGCGCGTTCAGACCGATGCCACGAATCGTGCAGGGGATGGAATTCTCCACCCAGGCTGCACAAACATAAGGATAAGAGACGTCGAAACGAGAGCCTGATTGCTCCGGTTTCCGGCGCTTCTTGCGCCGGGCTTGCTCGATACCGACGATCTTGAGATTCGTTGATGTCGACCCCATATGCGTATCTCGCGGAAAAACGAACTCTGACGAGTATGCTCGCGGCTAAAACGAACCTACTAAGATTTTTCGGGGTCTGAGGCGTTGATTAAAGATATGAAATATTTGTGAACTTTTGGTACCCAGGTCTCAAGGTCGCGACTGAGCCGGACTTTTCGCCTGCACCAGGAGCACATCAGGGCGGGCCTTGCGAAATTTCTCGCAGGCGGCGCCGGCCAGGTGGCGACATCGGTAAATCCGGATCCCTTTCAAGCTCTTCATCGAGGTCAGACTTTGAAAGCCCCTGGCAGATAGATTCGGGCAGTCCTCCAGTATCACTTCCTCGACTGAGGGCGATCGGCACAACACCGCAATCACCGCATCATCCACCCAGTTCCCGCTCAGGAGGACCGTCCTGAGTCGGGAAGCGCCGGGAAGGAAGGCGATTCCCCGGGAGGAGACGGTGATTCCAGGCTGGACCAGGCTCAGATATTCGAGATCGGCGAACTTGCCTATCTCCAAGAGACCCGTATCGGTTACTTTGGTGGCACGCAGACCGAGAGCGCTCAAAGGCCAGACCGTCATGAGCTTGAGCCCCCGGTCGGTGAGATCGGTGAAATCGATGAAGACCTTTCTGAGAGTATGGCCGCCCCTGATCGCCTTCTCCACCTCAAGATCGCAATCCTGAACGCCTGAGAGGGTCCACTGAAACCTCTCGAGCTCGGCGGGGGCATATTTCTCCAGCCAGGTGCCGAGGACATCGTCGGACTTGTCGGGATCGGGATACATATCCTTCTTGGGAGCATCTACAAGAGGCATGCTTTGAGGAGGAGCAGCCACCGGTGTCTTCTTCAATAAGAGTCGCCAGACAGCAAAACCGCTGCCGGTGATGACGAGAATCCCGAGAAAAAGGACGATTGTCCCTTTACTTACGACATAGCTCTTCGTCCTGCCGGGACTGCTTTCTCCGGGCTCTCTCTCCCGGGCGATCAGATCGGCCAGATCGATCAGAGCGTCCCGGAGCTCTCCCATAGTCTGGAACCGTGAATCAGGGTCCTTGGAAAGAGCCTTGAAGACAATCTCCTCTATGGCAATAGAAGCTTTCCTGCTCTCATGATCGAGAGCCATGGGCGCCGCAGTACGGCTCCGGTGACCCTCGAGGACTTCGAAAAAGGTTTCTCCCTCGATGGGCAGCCTGCCGGTCAGGCACTGATAGAGCATGCATCCCAGCGAATAGATATCGATTCTCCAGTCGGTGGGCAGCCCGTCACACTGTTCCGGGCTCATATAATATGGCGTTCCGCTGCCGAGACCCTCAGTGGACTGCTCGAGCTCCATCCGGGTGATGAACATCTCGGCGAATTTGGCGACACCGAAATCGACCACCACCGGCCGGCTCTCCCCGGATTCGTCTCTGGTGACTATGACATTGCTGGGTTTCAGATCGCGGTGCACGACGCCCTGATCATGAGCATAGCCCATGGCCTCGCAGATCGGGAGGAAAAGCTCGATAGCTTCTTCCAGATCCAGGGCGCCGTCTTCTTTTAGAATGGCGCTCAGGGAGCGGCCGTCCAGGAACTCCAGGACGAGGTATGGCACATCGTCGCCATCAAGACCGAAGTTGTACACCCCGACTATATTGTTGTGGCTGAGACGCGAAATGATCCTGGCCTCTTGCTGGAAGCGCAAGAGATCTTTCTCCCCGGGATCGTGCTTAGATTTGCCCAGGACTTTGACAGCGAACTCTTTCTTGAGTAACGGGTCGAATGCTCGATAGACCTTTCCCAGGGCACCTTCACCCGCCCTGGCGATGACCTCGTATCGATCGGCTATTAACTCGGGCTCTTCCATCATCAAACCCCATTGTAGGGAAGATAGACAAAAAAGGTAGTGCCTTTGCCCGGGGAGCTCTCCACATCGATCTGACCGCCATGCAGATCCACGATCGCCCTGGCTATGGCGAGCCCGAGCCCGCTACCGCCTTCCATCCGCGAGCGGGCCCTGTCCACCCGGTAGAAGCGATTGAAGATCTCGGGCAAGCTGTCCTCGGGAATACCGGCTCCGGTATCGCTTATGACAAGACGAGCTCCGCTTCCTTCGCCTTTGAGACCGACCCTAACCTTGCCACCGCTACCAGTGTACTTCAGGGCGTTATCGAGCAAATTGGAGAGCAGACGGCCGAGATTGTCCCGGAAGCCTGTAATCTTCACAGAGTCGAGAGTCTCGGCAGCAAGGTCGAGACTCTGCCGGGCATAGAGATCCGCGAAGTCGGTCAGGGTCTCCTCGACGAGGACCTTGAGATCGAAAGTCTCCGGCTCCCTCAGTCGCCGCTCGGCTTCGGCTCCCAGACGAATGAGAAGCATCAGGTCCTGGACCAGTTTGTCCATCCGGGCGCCGGCCCGCTCGATTACAAGCAGCCGAGAGCCGGCCTCGCTTTCCGGCTCGAGTTCTTCCTTTAGATTTTCCACCGCCGCGGCGATGGTGGCCACCGGCGTGTTCAGCTCGTGGGCGGCATCGGCAGTAAACTGTCTGAGTATCTGGTATGAAGCTTCGATTGGTCTTGTAGTACGCCGGGCGAAAACATAGCCGGCGATGGACAGGGCAATGAAACCTAATAATGCCGTCACGCCCATGGTGGTGGCATAATTGCTCACTGCCCGGTCCCTGAGGGCTGTGGGCAGCTGGATCTGCAGATAGCCCACATGCTCGCCGTCCTCCGAGCTCAGGGAAAGGGAGCGCGAGCGCATGGAGAGGCTGCCCAGCTTGAAGTCGTCCAGTGTATCCACCAGCTCGCGGCTTCCCTGGGTGCCGTAGCTCTGGATAATCCTGCCGTCCCGGTCGAAGAGCTGCACCGCCGCCAGCACCCCCATGGGCTGCTTGCGGATGAGACGGCGGGGCTTTGTCATACTGAGGCTGTTGCCGTCGTACTCCACCTCATCCGAGACCTGGCTGAGCAGGGTCTCGATCTGGCTGTCCAGGGAGCTGGTCAGGGCGGATTTGAAAATAATCAGACCGAGACCGAAAAGCCCGATATAGATACAGAAGGTCGTGGCAACGAACTGCGCGGTAAGGCGCAGACGCTGAGACTTCACCATTTCGCTTCCAGCTTGTAGCCGACCCCGCGGACATTCTTGATGATCGAGTCCTCACCACGGCTGCCGAGCTTGGCGCGCAGACTCTTCACACAGGTGCGCACGGCATCCGGGGAGACCATGGATTCGGACGGCCAGACCCGCTCGATGATCGCCTGGGGAGAAAAGACCCGGTTGGGGTTGCGCAGGAGAAACTCGAGAAGATTGAACTCTTTGGGCTCGAGCTTGATCTCAAAGCCATCTCGCACTACTTGCCGGGCCCGGGGATCCAGGCTCAGACCGCAAGCAGTGAGGGTCTCGGTCACGGTTGTCTCGGAGCCGCGCCTGATCGCAGCCCTGACGCTGGCGGAAAGCTCTCTCAAAGAGACCGGCTTTCTGAGATAGTAGTCGGCACCGCAGTCCAGACCACGCTCCATGTCTTCCACCGAAGACCTGGCTGTCAGCATGATCACCGGAGTGCGGTCGCCCCTGGCTCTCAGGTCCCGGCAGATCCCGATCCCGTCGAGACCGGGAAGCATCCAGTCCAGAACGATTGCGTCATAAGTGGAAGCGCTCAGCAGATCCAGGGCTGTATTCCCGTCTCCGGCCTGCTCCACCAGATAGCAATCGCGCTTGAACCAGTCGGCGATCTGGCTTCTCAGATCTTTCTCGTCCTCGACTAGGAGTATTTTGGCCACCTCAGGCAGCACTTCCTCGACAGTATTTATCGCTTTCAGGGCACTTTAGCACTAAACAAAAGTGCCGCGCCAGAGGCACGGCACCTTTATCGAAAGGCTCGAGCTCTTACTCGGCGTCGCCGGCAGGAGCTTCTTCGGAGCCGCCTTCGGCTTCGGAGGATTGCTCGCTGGCGCTGTCTTTAGCTTCTTCTTTCTTGGCTTTCTTTTCTTTTTTCTTCTTGGTCTTCACGGTTTTGGTCTTGGCAGGCTTCTCATCTTTGGCGGAAGCGGCAGGAACGCTTACCATACCGGCGAAGACGACGAGAGCGAGAAGAGAGGCTACGAGATTCTTCAACATATTGAGTCCACTCCTGTTTCAGTAGGGGCCCGCAGGCCGACTGGAAGAATCTAGACCGGAACTGTGAGCCTTCTGTGAGGAATCGAAGAGGGTAAAGTTTGTTTTCCCGAAATACCTCAAAGCATGGTCGAGTCCAGGTGGTACCAGCGCTCCCGGTAATAGGAGCTGGAATGGATCTTGCGCTCCAGGAGCCGGACTATTTCGGGGACGAAATCCACCCCCTCGAGACGCTGGGCGTTCCCGAGACCGCCGGGGCAGAAAACATTGATCTCCAGGAGTTTGTCCCGGACTATATCGAGACCGACAAAAAACATTCCGTCACTGACAAGCCTCGGTCGGACCACCTCCACCACCTCGAGAATGGCAGGGGTAATCTCGGCCCGGGCTATCCTGCCACCCACATGAACATTGCTGCGCACATCCTCGCCCTTTCTGAGACGCCGGAAGGCGGCATACTTGCCACCGCGCGTCAGGGGTCTGCCGTTCACCAGAAAAAGCCGGGTGTCCCCTTCCTCGGCCTCGGGAAGATATTCCTGGGCGACTATATAGCCGTCCCGGGAGAGAACCTGGACTATCTGAGCGAGATTCTCCCGCTTTCCCCTGCTGACGAGAAATACCCCTTTGCCTGCCGAGCCCTGCACGGGTTTCAAGATAAGATCCCCGGGGAGCCCGGCGGCGAATTCCTCTATATCCTCGAGGCTCATGGTGACGATGCCCCGGGGTCGTACCCGCTCCGGAAAGAGCTGTAGATACATCTTATTGAGAGCCCGATTGAGACCATCCGGATTGTTCAGGACCACCACGCCAAGATCCCGGGCCAGACGCCCGAGCTCTATGCCCATGGTGGCTGCCCAGCCCGTCTGCTCTTGAGAAAGAGATGGATCGCTCCGGAGCATGAGAATGTCCAGATCTCCAACCTCCATCTCCTCCCTGATCCCGTCGCTCCTGAGCCTCTCGAAATAAGCCCGGGGGTTTCTGCAGGGACCGGCCGGGACACGCCATGTATTGATTGCGAAAACCCCGTCCTTGCGATAGGTCAGGTCGGAGGCGGCTGTATGGAAGACCTGATGCCCGCCCTGCCGCAAGCAGTGGGCGAGGCGATAGGTGGAATACTGGTGCTGCTCTTTCTGCAGATCAGTAACGAAGAAGGCGATTTTCATCCGGGTCAGTATAGGTGATTCCGGTTAGGTAAATACCCGATGTCGCAGCGAAGTTACGTTCTTGCTGCAGCAAGGAAGCTCTTCCAGTCCCTCGGTGGAGAGCTCGGCCAGACCGAGACGGGCGCAGTCCCGTTTGAGTGTGTCGAGATAGACGCTGCTGGAATGGTCGAGAATCGCTACGGAAGACGCCATGCACAGTCTCACGTCTTTGTGATAACGGACGACATCCTCGAGGACCGAGCGTACCCCGAGATTGTTGAAGCAGGTTACCGGTCCGGTGAAGACCACCTCGGCCCGCTCGCCGTAGCGTCTGACATCGCTTATCGGATTCTTGAAGAGGCTCACGAAAGAGCAGTAGAGCGACTGCAGGAAATCGTGGCTGCCGTGCAGGTGATCGGCATGGGCGCGCATGGAGTAATACATGAGGATGGCGATTTTCATGACGATACCGACCCCGATACCAACCAGAAGATCGCTCATCAAGGTCACCACCACGGTGGCAGTGAAGATCAGGATCTGGTCGAAACCGAGATCGAAAACTTCCTGCCATTTGTGCGGACCGGCCAGCTTGTAACCGATATGGACGAGCACTGCCGAGAGACAGGCGATGGGGATGAGCCGGATCAGATCGCCGAAGACCAGCAGGAAGAGAATCAGGAATATGGCGTTATAGAAGTTGACCCAGGCGGTCTTGCCCCCGGCGATGATGCCGGTACTGCTTTTGATAATCCCCGGAATGATGGTCAGACCACCGATCAGGCTCGAGCAGATATTGGACACGCCCATGGCGAAAAGGGTCTTGTGGGGATTGGACTTGCGTTTGTGCGGGTCGATCTGGTCCACTGCCCGGATAGTGGCAAGGGACTCGGTTCCGTCCACGAAAGTGAGGGCGAAAACAGCCAGAACGATGGTGGGAATCAGGGTCAGGTCGCTGAACAGGAGGGAGAAGTCCGGGAAAACAATACTGTTGGTGAGTTCCCTGGGGATATCGACCAGCATCGCCGGGCTCAGATGAAAGAGCTGGCCCAGGGCGATGCCGACCATGACCACCGCCAGGTGGGCAGGTATATGCTTGATCACCGGCATCTTGAGCTTGGGGAGCACGAATAGAAGAGCCAGGCAGATCAGCGAGGTGGAGAAAACCGACCAGTCCATGACCGCCAGACGGGAAGGGGTCTCGACGATGATCGGGAAGAATTCGTGGGCGTCATATTTATGACCGATGAAATTGGGTATCTGTTTGGCAATGATCAATAGACCGATAGCAGCAAGCATGCCGGAGATGGCGGAGCGGGGAAGCAGATAGCTGAACTTAGCTGCTTTGAGATAAGTAAGAAGGATCTGCACGATACCGGCGATCATGATGATGCCGAGCACCATATGGTAACCGGTTTCCATGTTGCCGTGACCGAGAGCGGAGATGGAAGCGAAGAGCACCGGTGCCAGACCGGCTGCCGGACCGCTCACTGTCACATAAGCGCCACCCAGAAGCGGAAAGATCAGACCGGCGATGATTTCCGAGGTGATACCGCAGATCGGCGGTGCGCCGGAAGCCAGAGCGATACCCAGGGAGAGGGGCACCGACACCAGAGCCACGATGAAACCGGCGAACATATCCTGACGCCAGTATTTCAGCCCGGCCAGACCGTTCTGAGGCTTGTCCTGATTCTGAACCTTGTCGAAGTCGTCTGTTGTGCGAGGTCTGCGCCCTGCGTCCCGACTCGTTTCTTGCGCTGTCGCTTGCATAATGATGTGCCTCGATAATGTAAGACCCTGATTCGGGGTCTTACCGCATTATTTCGAGTAACTTCCTGAAAGGGTCCGGATAGCCGGAACTGTTGTCGATTCTTACGTTAACAGCGCATTGTGACCGTCTTGTGATCATCAAGAGTTTCGTTACATCGTAAGACTGATCAGGAAAGTGGTCCCTTCGCCTTCCACGCTCTCCACCGCTATACTGCCGCCATGCCTTTCCACGGCAGCCTTGACGATGGACAGACCGAGACCGGAGCCACCCACCGAGCTGGTGCGTGAATCGTCGGCACGGTAGAAACGATCGAAAATGTGATCGACGCTTGCTGAAGGTATTCCATGACCGTTATCGGAGACCGTGATGATCAGGGACTGCTCCTTGATCTCGGCGCCGACGCTCACCTTGCCCCGGTCCGGGCTGTATTTGATGGCATTGTCGATGAGATTGTTGAAAATCTCATAAATCGACTCTTCATGAGCTTCGATGCTGGCGTCACAAAAATGCTCCATGTCTATGGCTATCTGCCTGGTCCTGGCCAGGGGCTCATACTCGGCCACCACCGTGGACACAACTTCTTTCAGGTCGACCTCGGTCCGGTGCAGCTCCGATTCGGGATCCTCGATACGGGCGAGGACGATTAGATCCTTTGAGAGATGACGCAACCGCTCACTCGCTCGTTTCATCATCTGGAAAAGCTCGCTGGAGATATCGCCTATCTTCGAGGGATCCTGCACCGTCTCGAGACAGGCTTCGATAGTGGCTACCGGAGTATTGAGCTCATGTCCGGCGTCAGCCACGAAGCGCCGCAACATCAGCATGGTCTTCTCGATGGGCTTCACTGCCGCTCCGGAAAATACATAGGCGCAGATCCCCACCGCCACCGCTACCACCGGCGCCAGAATGATAAGAGCGATTCCGAACTGATTGATGGCATCCTCATACATATCAGTGGGCATCTGCAACTGGAGATAGCCCGCCGAAACACTATTTCTCTCGATCGGCGCGAACATGGACCGAACCGCCCCGTGGTCTCCCTTGAGCGTGCCCCGGGCGAGTCGGGTGACGCCGTGAGGTCCGTACTCCTTGATCAGATGCTTATCGGAATCGTAGAGCTGTACCGTCGCCCGGATCAAATCTTTTCTCTGCCGGGCATGACCGGCCCAGATATCGAGAGAGGGTCTGCCGTCGTCTATCTCGACAACAGGCTGGATCTCGGCTATTAGATCCTCGAGACCGACATCCATTGTCCTTTTCAGCCCGGACTCGAAGACCACCAGGGAAAGAGCTCCGTCTGCGGCATGCAGGAGCATGACCATACCCACGAACCAGAGGGCGAGACGAAAGCGGATCTTATTGATTATCTTCACTGTAGAGCTTATATCCGACGCCGTAAACGGTCTCTATGATAGACGGCTCGCCGGGCGTATCCAGCTTCTTGCGCAGTCTTTTGATATGTCCCCGGACCGTGTCGTTCTGTGCCGCCGAGTCCGATTCCCAGACATGCTCGAGGAGCTCGTCGGCGCTGAACACCCGGTGCGGGTGCCGGACGAAATATTCTAGTAAGCGGAACTCTTTAGGAAGCAGATGTACCTCGGAACCGGACTTGTTGACATGATGCATGTCGGTATCGATAGTAATATCGTTTATATGGAATATGTTCGAATGGGTCACCGCCCCGCGCCGTAAAAGCGCTTTCAATCTGAATTCCAGCTCTTTGAGATGGAAAGGCTTGGTGAGATAGTCGTCCGCGCCGGCCGTGAAACCCATCTCTTTGTCCTTGAGAGATGATCGAGCCGTGAGCATGAGCACCGGGGTGGCACCGTTTATCTCGCGAAATTGCTTGCAGATCTCGATACCGGACATGCCCGGCAGCATAACATCCAGGATGATGACATCATAGCTCGTCACCTTGAGAAGGTGCATGGCAGTGGGCCCGTCGTGCGCCACCTCGACAAGATGATGCTCCCTGGCAAGCCAGTTATGAATGAGGGCGGCGAGATCTTGCTCATCCTCGACCAGTAACACTTTCGCCATCCGCCGGACTCCCGAAGTCTTCAACTACAAGAGTACCAGAGCAGAAGCTATTTCAACAGGACGACTATTACCGGCGGTGCCTGAAGGCCCTGGCCAGGCAGTGACCGATGATGCTCGTGGCCAGCATGGCTATCTGTCCCCTTCCGGCGAAGCCTCGCCCGGAGCAATTGCCTCTCAGGAGACTGGCGAAGCTCTGGTCGCCGCCTGCCATGCAGGGAACGCGCCCGTTCTGGAAGCCGGAGTAGAAGTCGTTCCTGCCGGCATAGCCCGGGTAGGCCGAATCGGATTGATAATACGGATTGAGCCGGGAGCGCAGGAGACCTGAAATCATCTGGAGCGGACTCTGCCGATCGAGACCCATGCACGTGCTCTCCGGCGCCCGGTAGACCTCGCATGGAGAGCGCCTGCAATCACCGAAGGCGAGCTGCCTCGCCTGACTGAAAGTATCGAAGCCCGACATGTCTTGATTGAAATCGCCGGGATTGCTGTCGAAAGGGCTGCTCTCGGGGTAATAATACTCGTTCATATGAGACCCTGTGGTGGAATGAATTGGCGATGGGGACAGTCCCGAGCTTATTTGCCGAATGTTCCCAATTTGTACCTTCGAAGCCGGGCGGGTGGGGAAATCACCACTCAGAGCTTGAGCTTTTCTGCCAGGACATCGAGCTGGGTCAGATGATCATCGAGGACCTGTCCGGGAAGCAGACGTTCCCGGCTGTTCTTCCAGCGCTCGTACTCGTTTCGCACCTGGATGCGGGTATTGTCGGCAAGACCGACGGCGGTGCCGATGCCATAGACCAGAGAGCCGTCCTCGAGGAGCTCGTTCGCCCGCAGCGGTCTTCGGAAAGAACTGTAACCGGCAACCATGGCGCAAATCCCCAGGGTCATCTTGGTACCACCGACAATGGCGCCGGTCACGACATTCTCGGTGGCGGCCCTGGTGCCCTGGCGGAGCTCCCGCAGGGCTAGCTCGTATTTCTTGCTGCAGAGCCTCGAATGCTCATGGTTGATGGCATCGATTTGGACCACCTGCTCGACGACATCGCATTGCTCCCCGAACTCACCGAGCAGGGAGGCCAGCCTCACCCGGTCAGCCTCCAGACGAGCGACGTCCCGGGCGCCGTCATCATTCAAGAGATGTCTCGACTTGCGCTCGGCCAGGACTCCAGTGATCTTGCCCACGCCTCTCGAGATAACAGGATTGGCGGCAATAAGCACCATCAGGATCGAAACTGGGATCGATTTAATAAGCGAAGCGGTCGCAGAGCACATAGGTTTTCCCCGGCTTTCTCATCACTTTCGTCTCGACGGCGAAGGCCAGGCCTCCTTCATCAAGCTTGCGAAAATAGCCGCTCAGGGTCTGATAGCTTACCTCTATGCCAGGCTTGCCGTAAAGAAGATTCCAGCGTTCTATGATCATACGCTTGTTGCCGGATGGCACCTCACCGGGCATCGTGGTCTCCAGACCGGACTGGTCGAGTTGCCGAAAAAACTCGCCGGCATCGGCGAAGGTAAGAGTACGAGGAACAGCCTGAAGTTGAAAAGTGCAGTCCTCTCGAGAACCGGTCTCCACCAGGTCGAGAAGACCGGGAAGCTCCTTGCCCGTATATACGAGTGAATTGAAAGCGCAGATCTGTTTCCATTCGAGGAAAGAATCGCGCCCGGGAAGGCTTGCTATGAGATAGCCCCCGGGAAGGAGAAGATCGATCAGCCGGCTGATGGACTGCTTGAGATCCCCGTAGCGGTGGAGGGCGAAGGAAGTCGCTATGAGAGCGAAGCGCTCTCCCATGGTCACCGCCGTAGCATCGAGACAGGAGAAGATCCGATGCTGGTAACGCTCGTAATGGAGACCCTTGAGGTTTCGCCTGCAGGTCTCCACCATGGGCGCTGAGGTATCGGTGAATACCAGGGTACGCCCCGAAAGGGATGATGCCAGATAGGTAGAGAATATACCTCGACCGCAACCGACCTCGAGCACCTTTCCTGGTGGCAGACGATTCTCCGTCTGCGCGAGTATACCGCCAAGCTCGGCGGCAGAAGCCTCCTGCATTACGGAGACTCCGCCCCCTGTATATAAATTCGAGATATTGCGCGAGCCCACTATACCAGGGGACGCATATGTCGTCATTCGATCTCCGTGCTCCGTCGAAAATGGCGACCTGCCTCTCTGGACAATGTAGCGGCATTGCCGGGAGAGTACAAGCTCTCGGTAAAGAATGAGGCCTATTTCACATCATATTCGAGGTCGCACCACAGGTGGTGCCTTATTCCTGACCGAAGAGCTCGTCTTTCCACCAGCCGGCTTCCGGTACTTCGCCCTGGCTGACATCGATGGGACGCCATTTGCCGCTGATCGCCCCGGATACCGTCTGGGCGAAGCCCTCGGCCTCGGCGTGCCGGCCCACGGCATTGAGCAGTTTGGCGAGAGCCTTCAGGACCTTGACGGTCTCGGGATCATCCGACCCGCGAAGCTTCTCGTTCAGAGCCAGGGCTTTCTTGTAAGCCTCCTCCGCTTCCGGGTAGCGGTTCTGCATGTGCAACAGAGTGCCCAGGTTATGCAGAGCGCTTGCCACATCGACACTATCGGGTCCCGATACAGCCTTATAGATCTCGAGACATTCCCTGGCCAGGCCCTCGCTCTGCTCCATTTTCCCCTGGGCATAATAAGTCCGGGCAAGCAGGTTGGTGACCGCCGCTACAGCGCCATGATTCTTGCCCAGGACCCGGAGCTTGATCTCCCGGGACTCGTTGAAGGCTCGTTCGGCATAAGCAAGCTCGTTCTGCTGGAAATAGATATCGCCCAGGCTCTCCAGGGCGTAGCAATAATTGGGGTTATCCATACCGTCGCCCCGGACCGCATCCAGGGCTTCGATCCAGAGCCTGGAGCAGGCGCTCAGGTCGCCCCTGCGCATGGCCGCCTCGGCGTCCGCCTTGATCTCGGCAAAAGAGCGGGCTTCTTGCGACTTCCTGGAGCTCGACTCCGGAACCGGCATATCCTCCACGGTCTTGTGCATGGGCGGCGAGGGCGACACTGGCTGGATCGGGGCGCGCTTGGGGAGCGGAACGGTCTGGCGCCTCTCCGGGGGCGGGTCCGCCGCCCGGGGAAAATCCGAAGCCAGGTCCCGGCTGGTCTTCTGGAATGGCGGGGGCTTGATCAATGAGCCCGTGGTCGGCCGGCTGGATACCGGCTTGCTGCCCCGCAACTGATTGGCTTCATCCGTGCGGCCCATCTTATCGAGGACATCGGCGAAATTTTTCAGGAGGCTGACGACCTTGGGATGACCGGACCCCAGGGTCGATGAATTGATGGCCAGGGCACGGCGGAAGAGTCTCTCTGCCTCCTCCAGGTTGTTCTGGACCTGATTGAGCATGGCCAGGTTGGCGAGGAGCGGCCCCAGTTGCGGGTCCATGGGACCCAGAGAGCCCTCGTAGATACCCAGGGCTCTGTAGCCGTAACCCGAGGCTTCATGCATCTTGCCCTGGAAGAGATAAAAGTCCGTCACCCGCTCCAGGGTCATAGCCAGGCGGGTATCACCGGCTCCGAAAGCTTCGGCCTCTTCCAGTGTAACCAGCCAGGTAGCCTCGGCATAATCGATCTTGCCTTCTTTCTGAGCTGTTTCAGCTTCCTGGAACTTGGCTGCCCATTCTTCTTCGTCAGGAAACATTCACGCCCTTGCCTGTTTCGAAACCAGTAACAAAAAAGCCGCCTGCAAAAAGATAACAGATCCTAGTCTGTCTTACCCGCCCCGACCAATAATTTTCAGTGCTTATGCCTGGTGCTCCCGGGGGGATGGCGGCGAAGATAAGCGGCAGCGCCGTCTGAAAGAAGATCCCGGTGCATGCGCCAGGAATCGCCGAAAAAATCTTCAGCCACAGCCTGATCAAGCATATGGGTAACCAGAAGATCGACGGCGGCATCATGATCCGCAGCCGATTCGATAGTCACCACCTGCTTTCCTTCTCTCGAGACCTTCAGGAGCTTGAAGAAAAACTGCAGGGAGGCGAGCCGCTCCCTGGGCATGTGACCGGTTCCGATTACAACACGGAGCCTCTTCCACTGATCCTCTCCCATGGACTGACGCCACCTGGAAACGATTTCGTCCATGGTGGCCAGTTGCGAGCTCACCGCCTCGAAGGCGTTGTCGAGATCGTCCCTGGCAACCGATCGGGTATAGCTTTTCAAATCCCCGGCTGAGACGAGGTTATCAGCCAGAACCCTGTCCTGAAATGCCAGGGTGCGCTCGATGATCCGCTCCTGCCTGGCCAGCTGCTCTCCTTTCAGCCCACGCTCGGCAAGGGTTCCCCTGGCACCGGCTATGGCATCACGAAAACGCTTCAAGCGGCCGGCTGTCTCCTCATCCAGACTCCGATCCGTATGGTTTGTGAGGATCACGAAAGTGCCGAGAGTGATGTGCGAGACTTCTTTGAGCACGGTATATCGATCTTTGATGAAGACCTGGCTCTCTTCTTTCCCATTCCGGACCAGGGTCATAGTATCGCCGCTTACGATAATCACCGGTCCCAGACCGGCTTTCAGCTCCTCCTTGGCTCGCTTGTAGTCGCCGTGAAAGATTTCGTTGACCTCGCTGAAGGAAGAGGAGGCCCCCGCCGGAATGCAGGAGATGAACGCAATCAACATAACGATTGCCGGGGACCGGACTGAAATCATGATCATCGGCTCCTTTTGCCTGAGAAATAACCGAGGGCTCTGGCCCGACTCAATTCCTCTTTCTCGAGCTTGCTCTCGCCGAGCTTATGGTAGACCATAGCCAGACCGAAGTGCGCCCTTGCCATCACCTCACGGGGCGGCTCCAGGGCGATGGCGCTCTGGTAGTCGCTGCGAGCCTTTCTGATCGAGCCAACGGAGCGATAAACGTCTCCCCTGATGACATAGGGCTCGGCGACATCGCCATGAAGCTCGATGATTCTCGTGTAATCGGCCAGGGCGCGAGGGTAGTCTCGCCCTTTGAGATAAGCGTCGGCCCTCATGAAAAGCGCTTTGAGGTCGTCGGGTTTGTGCCTGACCACGAAATCGAAATCTCTTGCGGCCTCGCCGTAGCGGCCGAGCTTCATATAGAGAGCGCCGCGAAACTCGTGACTGGTATTCGAGTTCGGATCAGCCTTGATGGCCCGGTCGAAATATTTGAGCGCCTCGGCGTTATCGCCACGCCCCTTCCCTCCTGCCTGGAGTATTACGGCGATTCCGGCAAGGGCACCGGCGTCGTCAGGGTCATGGACGAGCAGGCGATGGTATTCGCGCATGGCCTCGGCATTCCTGTCAAGAGACATGTAGAGCTCTGCTTTCTGCCGGTAGAGTCGGGGCTCTCTGGGATTGAGCCTGATCGCCTTCTCGAATTCGGTCAGAGCCTTCTCTTCCTGGAGCATATTGCGGTAGAGCTTGGCTTTCTTCTCATAGAGCTCCCACTGCCCCGGGTGGCGCTTGATCTCGGCATCCATGGCGCTGATCCGACCCTGGCCGATCTCGTCCAGATCCTCCAGCTCGTTGAGGCTCCTGGCGAAAGCCGGACACGCGATGACGAGACTGAAGACGAGGGCTGCTATGGAAAAGAAAGACATTGATACATGATACATAATAAAATGTCGGTCTCTGGTGGAGAAGCCGGAACTTGGACGAAAAACGATTGATCATGCTGCGCCCGACCGCCGGCGCGAGCCCCGGAACACCGGCTGCCATCGACGGCAAACTGGCTGTACGGAAGATCCGGGCCGACGACCAGGATATCCTGGGCCGGCTTCTCTTTGCTTCCTATCATGGCACCATAGACGATGACGGCTCCAGCGAAGAGGATTTCATCGAAGAGGTTGCCGGGACCCTGGATGGCAAGTATGGAGAGATGCTCTGGGACGCCTCTTTCCTGGTCATGGATCAGAGTGGCAGGGTAGCTGCCACCAGTATCGTCACCGACTATGCGAACCTGCGTCCCCTCCTCGCTTTCAGCGCTGTTCATCCGAGCTATCAGAGACTGGGGCTGGCCTCCTGGCTCATCGAGCGCAGCCTGGAAGCTCTGTCGAGACAGGGCTTCGACCGCATGTACCTGGTGGTCACCGAAGGCAACCACCCGGCCCAGACTCTCTATGACAAGCTGGGCTTCAAGGTGTCGCCGCTCCAGCAAGCCAGGGTGATCGATTTTGGCGAGGTGCCGGTCACTCTGATCACCCAGGCGACTGCCATCATCGAACGACAGCTCCTGGAAAGCGAGCCCACCAGGCAACCGACCCTGGTGCACCTCTGCGGAATTCCGGGAAGCGGCAAGACTTATTACACGAACAAGTTTCTGGCCCGCAATCCCTTCTACTGCCTGGTCCAGTTCGATGGGGTCATGGAATCCCTGCCCGGCTATACTTGCGACCGGGACAACCTGGGAGCCAGAGAAGCCTTCGAGCGCTGGGAGATGCCGGCAAGGGCCGTCGGCTATCAATTGCTTCAGGCGCTCCTCGAGAACAAACGCAATGTCATATTCGACCACAGCGCTGCTTTCCCTGAGCACCTGGACTTGATCGGCAAAGCGAGAGCCTGGGGATACAAGGTCGAGATGCACTACATGCAGTGCCCTGCCGACATTGCCCTCTCGCGCCTGGAGGAGAGGGAGAAGACGCAGAAGCGCCATACACCCCGGCAATTGCTTTTCCACCGCCAGAGCAAGCTCGACGAGCTGATTCCGCAATACCGGAAGATCGTCAACCGTTTCGTCGAGATCAGGTCTTACGACTGACAGCCAGGAGCTCCGCCGGAGCAGCATCCCAGAGATCGACTCGGACATCGTCGTCTCTGAGATCGAGCAAGCATATCCGCCCGGTGGCTACCTTGAAAGTCCCACCTGCCACACGGTTCTCGAACTCACGCCCGGCCAGCTTCAGAAAATACCGGAGCACGCCATTGCTGGTGATTGCCAGAACCAGGGCATTCTCTTTCCCGCCGAATTTGCCCTCGAGCTCGGCGACAAAACTGCGCACTTCTTGAAATACCGCTTCCGGGCTGCGGCCCCAGGCTCCCCGGTCAGGCCACTGGCAGCGCTTGTTCCAACCGTCGAGGCTGTCCTGACCGAACCGCTCCGCCACCTCGCCATCGGTGAGACCACTCCAGCCGCCGTAGTCGAGCTCATTGAGACGATCGTCGACAGAGATGGAAGGCGGCTCGGAGAAATGCTTGTTGACGATCTCCCCGTATTCGACACAACGCTTCAGGGGTCCGCTGTAAACAGCGGCGGGAGTACCTGCCTCAGCCAGGACCCTGCCCAGGGCATCGGCTTGCTCTCTGCCTTTCTCCACCAGGGGAGGGTTTTCACCGGACCCGACCCAGTAGATCCGATCGCCGGGATTGAAGGTGTTGCCGTGCCTGCTCAATAGTAATCGCATGGTCTTCCCTCTATTGCTGGACCGGTAAAGGCCGCGGAACCAGTTCGCCTTCCCTTTCGATTATCGCTTCGACAATGGGGACATCGGTCTCGCTGTCCACGGATCCATGGGTTCGACCCTGATAATCGACGACCACGACCCTGATACCGATACCATTCTCCAGGGCCCGGAGCTGCTCGAGCCCCTCCGTATTCTCCAGCTCCCCCGGCTCGAGACTGAGATACCTCTCCAGGGTATCTCGCCGGTAAGCGTAGAGACCGATATGACGGTATAGAGGAGGATCACCACCACCGGTGCTACGCAGGAAAGGAATCATCGATTTGGAGAAATAAAGAGCGTTATACTGCCTGTCGAAAACCACCATAGTACCGCCGACGATTCCCGAGTCTTTCTGGGACTTGAGCTGCCTGTACTGATCGATGCTGATTCTCACTGCCGGTGTCGCCATGGTCACCAGGCTATCCGCTTTCATCACCTCGAGGAGAGCGCTGAGCACCCAGGGGGGAGTCAACACTGCATCGCCCTGGAGGTTGAGAACGACCTCCGCCGGCGAGCCGAGACGCTCGAGAGCCTGGTGGACTCTCTCAGTACCGTTGGCGCATTCCGGATCGGTGCGCACCACTTCCGCCGAGAAACTCCGGCAGGCTTCTTCTATCCTGTCGTCATCGGTAGCCACCACCACCTGGTCGGCCCCGGACGCCCGGGCTATCTGCCAGGTGCGCTCGAGCATGGTCCGCCCTCTTATGATTACCAGGGGCTTGCCGGGAAAGCGCGTGGAGGCGTATCGAGCCGGTATGACGATGAGCGATTGCATGCGGCAATGTTAGCACAGAGCTCACTGGTTGGTCCTCGACGACACTTGTGATTCAATAGATATTGTATGGGGAAAAATCAAAGGAGCTGCTCGAATAAGGTACTGGTATGTCTCACCGCCTCTTTCTCCCGATTCTTATAGTGCTGGTGGCTCTGTTGGTCCTTTCCGGAGAGGCTCAGGCGAAGAAAGCCAAACCGTCGCCCCAGGAAGTCGCCCTGGCCAGGGCGAACAAATTCTTCAGCCAGGGCAAGGAAGCCGAAGCGAAGAACGATCTGAAAACAGCTGCCTATGCCTATAGACAGTGCTTCGACACCCGTTACCAGACATTCGGCTTCCGGGACCCCGAGCTTATCAATGTCTCTAGCCGTCTCGGCAAAGTGCTCGCCCGTCAGGACAATTTCCTGGCTGCCGAGGAATACCTCGAATGGTGCCTGAAAGCCCAGGTCAAACAGTACGGTCCTGGAGACCTTCGCCTTGTGGACGCTCATAAAGGTCTGGCGGATCTATACCGCAAACAGGGAAATTTCCGGCTGGCGTCCTCGAAATATGCACAGGTGGTAACTCTTTACGAGCGTTATGACGAGGAGAACGCGGACCTCCTCTCAGCGCGCCTTGATCTGGCAGAAGCTCTCCTGAAAAATGACGAGAAGGAGGCAGCAGGCGAGCAGATAAAGAAAATCGACCAGGTCCTCAGTCACGCCGGCGGCAAAGCCACCATCAACGCAGCCAGGCTGGCCGGCCTGAGGGAAGGAATGAAAGCAGCACGGGAAAAACCCGCCGAAATGGAACCGGCTCCCGCCGAGAAGCCGGTCGAGGCTGAGAAGCCGGCTCAGGCTGAAAAGCCGGCTCAGTCCGAAGAGCCGGTCGCCCGGAAACCCGCCGAAGTAAAGCCGGCGCCTGCTGAAAAGCCGGCTCAGACTGAAGAGCCCATCGCCGAAAAGCCGGTTTCAGCAAACCAGCCTGAGAATCGTAATCCCGCAAGTCAGGCGAGACCCCCGGGCGAGCTCGCTGCTCGACCCGGGCCGCTTCTTCAAGAAAGGAAGAGTATTCTCGGCATGATTGAGCGCAGCGCCAGACTAGGCATCGGCACCGGTGGCTACGAGACAGCCTATGCCGGGATCGAGGACATGGTGGCAGCGGGCAAACCGGAATCCGAGATCAAGACGCGCCTGGACTCCATACGCAAATCGCTCTACGAGCAGCTCTCCAGGAAAGCCCTCCTCAATGATCCTCGTTATAGAGATCAGAAGTACGCCGCCTACCGGAAGACGCATGGTGAATCTAGTGCCACTAAATTCGGTCTCATGCTGGACAACTATACACCCATGACTCCGGCTCAAATGAAGTCTTTCGACAAATACGACAACACCCAGATCACCGAAGGCTACATGAAACAGATCGAAGCCGACGTAGCCCGCACCGAAATGCAGAGGCTGCCGCCGAATATGAAATACGGCGAGTCAGGCAAACGCTTCATCAAGCGCCGCCAGGACATCATCAAGCGCAACCGGATCAATCACAACCGTATCCAGGAAGGCTTCGGCGTGCCTCAGAGCGCTGTGCCCGAGCGATATTCGCCCCCCGCCGACAAGCATCGGACCGGCATCGAATATCATTGAATCGGAAGGGTCTTCTTGCTGGGCCGAATTAAGAGATCAAGCTCTCTGATGAGCACAGCACGCTCGACTTAGACTAAGCTTCCAGCTCTTGGCGAGATTCGCTACGATGCTCAATGCGGGACACTGAGCGCCCGATCAATATGACCAGGATCAGCACTGCTACGAAAGTGGCTGCCCGTGCGCCTATTTGCAGAGGCAGTCGATTGAGGGCCATGGCCGCGCCCATTCCCAGAAAAACCGCTGTCATGCTGACCGCCCCGAGACGCTCATGAACCAGGGCGGCGCCCAGGCTCGAAATCACCCCGACGAGGATGAGAATCCCGAGTCCGGCAAGAGCGGGATCGAGGACGATACCGAAACTGGCCAGGGACTGGGCCGCCAGAAAGACCAGGGCGATGGCCAGCACCGGCACAGGTCCCAGGCGTGACACCGCGGCCCGTGCCAGATAGAGTCCGGGCAAGAGCGACCAGAAAAGCACCGTAGACAACAATCGCACCGGTCCGGTATCGCCGAGCATGATCACCGCATCGAACTGGCAGAGCATGAACTCGAAGAGAAAGAGAAAACCGAGCAGGAACGCCACGATATGGCGGCGGTTGATGCTTGCAATGCCCTCGACCGGACCGACCCGGAAGACCACGGTCAGCAAGACGGCGATCATGAGCGTATAGAGATAGCTCTCGAGCTTGCTCGGTCTGCCTGAGCCGAAGGCCACCGATCGCTCGTTGGTCAGCATCCGTCCGAAAGGGAGTGGCTGCTGGCACATGGGAGCCATGTCGATATTTCCGGGCTCTGACCCGGACGAAGGTCCTGGCAAAGTCGCGGTTTCCGCGTCGAGCTTGTCCTCGGGCAAAGCGACATCAGGATCGTAGTTGGGCTCGAGCACCATGAACGCACCATATTTGGTAGCGAAAGGCCCCTTCGCCGGAACATAGAGCCTGGTCTCGATCAACTGCCGGTAGGCCTGGCACATGATCTCAGGGTCGGTGCAGGTCACCAGAAGCTTGCCTTTCTCCTTCAGGCGAGAGCGAACCAGATAGAATGTCTCCTGGGTATAGAGCAGGTCGGGTTGCCGGCTCGGCAGCCGCTCGCCGATAACGATGAGATCGAATCTTTTCTTGCTCCGGTAGAGAAACCGCCGGGGATCGTCCTCGACCAGCTCCACCCCCGGTGCTTTGTAAGGCGAGTTGACGGTCCAATCGGCCATGCCGGCAAGGAACCCCCGATCATCCACTGCCGTCACGGACCGGGCTCCGGCGAGCAGCGCCGCGGCCACTTCATTTCCGGCGCCGGCTCTCAATACCAGGGCATCGCCGGGCTCGAGTCCGATCTGATAGGGCAGGGTGAGAAAAGCCGGGTCGAAATTGAGGACCTTGCGCCGGAAATAACGCACCGATGAAGGTGACATGAGCGGGTCGACGCTCAGAGTATTGAAGAGATTGTTCTTCAATACAAGGACAGCCAGTGGCTCGGTGGTGGTGCTGAGTAGATGCGCGGAATAGCTGTCCCCGGAATAGAATCGGGTCTCCGGCGCCACCCGGACAAGCCTCTTCCTCGAGATGTCGGCTTTCTGAGAATAGTTGCTCTGGCTCAACGATAGGGTGGCAAGCACCAGGGACGCCATCACGACGAATGCCAGCTGAACGGCTCGATGGCCGGCTCTTCCGTACCCGATCAGAACGAGGGCGGGAATAATCAGATAGAGAGCCGGAAGACCAGCCTCGTTCGCCAGACCGAGAACAACGAATCCGGCGGCGGTGCCGGCAAGGGAGGACAGAGAGGCATTGCCGCTGTCTCTCACCGACCGGGCTGCGTCCATGATTATCCGGGTGACGGCACCGAAAAGAAAGATGAAAAGCGCTGTGCTCAATAATTCCGGTCGGATGAACTTGGAGAGATAAGTGGGCAGGTAGATGAAGCCGGGCTTGTCCCGGGCGAGAACACTCGATACCAGGGCCGGAGCACCGTCAGGATAGCCGCTTGCCACCAGGAAGCAGAGCAGGCTGAGCATGGCGAAGACCACCACCCCGGCGACAAGCGGGCGGCTCGGCCGATCCCCGGAGAGACCTGTTGCCATCCCCACGAAAGCGCAACAGATCAGATAAGGGACCACCAGGTCGAAGCCGCCCACGATATTGACAAAGCTCTGGGCTGAAGCCAGGACGAGAGTCCAGGCGCCGGTCATCAACATGATCTCTTTTGCGGTCAAAATATGGTGTACAGTTTGAGCATCGGCCAACTAGATTACCATCACTGTGCCTTCCGTAAAAAAAATCCTGACCGCCAAAATTTTCTGGGTGACCGTGCTTGCTCTAGCGGTACGGCTGGCAACCGTATCGCGAACCGGTCTCACCGACGACGAGTCGAACGGCATCGCTATCGCCCTCACCGGAGGCTTCGGCGATCTGGTCTATCATTTGAAGAATGACGGCAATGCGCCCTTCGCCTACATGCTCCTGCGGCTCTATACGATAATCGCAGGCGACAGCGATGCCAGCGTGAAGTTCGCTGTCATCCTCATGGGCACCCTCACCGTACCGCTTATCTACTTCCTCTTCAGAAAGGACCTTCCGGATCGTCTCAACCTGCAGATCTGCCTGCTCACCGCCCTGTCTCCGTCCCTGGTGCGCTGGGGCAATCTGGTCAGACCTTACGGAACCCTGGTGGTCACTGCTTTCATCTCTACTTTCGCCTGTATCAAATCCCTGGACAAAAGAGCTTCACCCTGGTGGATCCCAGTCTACGGGCTCGCCACCGCCGCTCTTGTCTACTCCCACTACTGGGGCGCTTTCGTTCCCGTCGGACAGGCCGGACTCGCCCTCATCGGTCTTGCCCGGCGCTGGTTCGGCTGGGCCGAGCTCAAACGATGGCTCCTGGGCGTCGCCATCTCGCTCGTCATTTTCGCTCCCCAGCTCCCGATCCTCTCTTATCAGCTCAAGCATGTGGTGGACCTCTGGGACCAGATATCGAGCATGATCAGGCTCATTCCTGATTTCCTGCCGATGATCGTTGTGTGCGACGGCAGCGGCTTCGAGTCTGCGATCTGCACATTTCTTCTGATCGCGGCCATGCTGGCACCATCGGCGATTATCAAGGACGAAGACGGCAAAGTCCACTTCGATGGCCGGTACTGGAAAGTCCTCACCCTCTGCGGGCTCCTGGGATGCTTCCTGGTCTCCTTCTTCCTGCCCACCATGCGCTTTCGCTACACGGTGAGCTTCGTGCCCCTGCTATTCATCATGTACGTGACCGGTATAGACAGTCTCTTCCGGCAGTCACCGGGGAGAGTCCGATTTTTTCTGACCAGCGGGATCTGGGTGATGATCTTCATTACCCCCCTCTATCTTCTCTCCACCGAACCCGAGACCAGCTCCCGGCTGGTGGTCCAGAAAATCGTCGATCAATGCGCTCCGGATAAGACCCTGGTCTTCGTCTCCTGGCAGGGATTCGCTCCCGCTGTCTGCCGTTATCTACCCCGGGATATCGAGTGCATCGCTTATCCCGACATGAAAAGACCGACCTTTAACGACTGGTCCGATATGAACGCCAAGATGCAGGACCCGGACCGACTGCCATTGCTCTACGATCGTTTTCAGAAAGTCCTGGACAGAGACGGCGAGCTCTGGGTGATCGACGCCACACCGGATCTGCAGTCCAAACCCTGGCAACAGCGCAATATCTCCAAGAAAATGTCCATGCTCAAAGCCAACAAGTACAGGATGCAACAGGTCAGGGGTTGGCTCGAGGCGCATGCCAGCCAGAAAGGAAAGATCTCGGTGGCCCCGGGCAGGGATGTCACTGCTTACATCAGCGTCTGGCAGAGAAGACCCTAAGGAAGGGGATTGTAATCGTTGAAGATCCTCTCTGCCCGGTCCTCCAGGACCTGAGCCTCATCCGCTTCCTTGAGGGCGCGATGGGTGGCAGCCAGGGAGCGCAGGGCGTTGGCGAGAAGGGGCGGAAAGCCGGCCCTCTCCCTGATTGAGACAGCTTCCTTGAGATAACCCCTGGCCTCTCCGTATCGTCCCGCCTCATGCAATAGAACGCCGAGACTGTGGGCGCTCACCGCCACATCGAGATGATCCGGTCCCAGTACCCGGCGTCTTATATCCAGGGCTTTCAGGTAGAGAAATTCCGCTTCGGCAGGCAGATACTGAGATCGATAGAGATCGGCCAGAAGCTGGACATTCTCGGCAACCAGCGGATGGGCCGGCCAGAGAGACTCGGTCTCGCTCAAAAGAGAATACCGGAAGAGCATCTCGGCTTCCTCCTGCTTGCCCTGCTTGAACTTCTCTCTGGACAGTACGAGAAGCCCGGCTGCCAGGTCCCCGGTGGAGGAGAACTTGCACTGGTGCGGGGTGCCGGGCATGAGACTGGCGGCTCGTTTGAGATGAGCCCGGGAAGAATCGCTCTTTCCCTGGCGGCTCGTTATAAGAGTAAGCGCCATGGAGGCTATGCCCACAACCTCGCTGTCATCACCGGCAATTTTCCGGTAGGTGGCAAGGGAAGCCTCTACCTCGATCTCGGCAAGATCGTATTTGCCCCAGGCGAAATAGAGCCCGGCCAGATAATTTCGCCTTCTTGCCGTCTGCGGATCATCTTGTCCGTAAAGCATCTGGGAGATCTCCAGCGCACCCCGGTAAAACGGCTCGGCATCTCCGAAACGCTCTCGCAATCGAAGCAAAAAGCCCGTGGCATGCATGATCTCCAGAGCCTGCAGGCTTACCGCGCCGCCCTCGGAATGCTCGACTATACTGAGAGCCTGGCGATAGAGCTCTTCCGCTTCCTGATAACGTCCGGAAGCATGATAGAAATAAGCCAGCTCGGTGAGCGCCGGGATCAAGTCAGGATCAGCCTCCTGGCTCGAGGACGCGGCGCTGCCGGCGCCGGCTCTGGCCAGCCTCGCCTTCAGCGCTTCGAGCTCGGAGTCCATGTTTTCCATGTTCAGCGTCGGTCCACCCTACTGGCCATGTAATCATTCAGTGCCGAGCGTATGGCAAAGACGAAAGCCTCGAAGGTCGGCGAAGTTTTATCCCGGAGACGATAAACGCTGGTCTTCCGGGCATACTCGCTGACTCCCGGAAGCAGCGACTCCGCCACCGGCTCCGGGATCTCCACCTGCAGTCCGCATTCGCTGGCCAGATTGACGAAATTCCTCTTGTCGACTCCTTGCAGGCGGGGAGGCTCCAGCTCGGTAATGAAGCCCATGGCAGAAAGCCTCTCGGAGGCCAGCTCTTTGAGCTCGCGGTTGCGTCCTCCCAGGTAGATCTTCTGGTGCTCGTCCCGCATACGGTGCAGCGAAACACAGATCCGGCTCCGGGAGAGCAGGGCGGCAAGCCTTTCGTCCATAAAATTGGTAGAGGTGACATGGCCGCGGTAGCGGAAAGGCCCGTTCATGAAAACGAAGTCGAAAAGGTTGTGCTCGTTGCCGGCGATTGCCCGGGCAAGCTCCGAGGTGCCCGACTCGATATTGCCCCCGTGAGGAGCGACCACAGTCACCCCGCTGGTACCTGGACGGCAATAGATGACATAGTCGGTCCCCTGCTTGAGATCGGCTTTGAGACTGTATAGATCCGCGTAAAAATCCCGTCGCCTGTGGTGGTAGACGGTCTCGAATCGCTCTGGTGGTTGGGCGTCGCCGGTCATGGGTCTCACAGTCTTCGAGGCTGCTAATATAGTAGCAATGATCGGCGGCATTGACATCTGTCGCCGCCCGGTCCGGCAGTGATATCACCGGAGATACCAGGATCTTCATGATCAAGTATAGCGATCTGATCGGACGCACCGTAGGCAATCATTACCGCATCGAATCACTGATCGGTACGGGCGGCTACAGCGCCATATTCCAGGCCACCCATCTCCTCCTGGATCGCCAGGTGGCGATCAAGGTCATGTCCGCGCCGGTTACGGACGGCCGGCGGATCGAGCGTTTCGAGCGGGAAGCCAAGCTCGTGAGCAAACTTTCCCATCCGAATATTTGCGGGCTCTTCGAGTTCTGGTTCGATGATGACGGTGTGCCCTTTCTGGTCATGGAGAAAGTTAACGGTCTCTCCCTGGGGCAGTATCTCAAGGAGAAAGGTCGGCTCAGCCTCCCTCATGCAGCCTCCATCGCCCACGGTATCTGCCAGGGTCTCGGCTTCGCCCACGAAAAGGGAATCGTGCACCGGGACATGAAGCCCGAGAACGTCATGATCGCCAGTCCCGATACCGACAACGAGCTGGTCAAGATTCTCGATTTCGGAACAGCCAAGAGCCTGCACGACCGGTATATGAAAAAACTCACCGAGACCGGCTATGTTCCCGGCACTCCAGGCTTCATGAGCCCGGAGCAGTGCATGGGAAGAGACGTGGATGCGCGCTCCGATATCTATTCGCTCACCTGCATGCTCTACCTGATGGTAACCGGACGCGAGATCTTCAAGCACAAGAGCCCGATAATCATGATGAAAATGCACATTCAGGACGAGCCGGATCTATCGGCGCCGGAGCTTCCACCGGAGTTGATCCCGTTTCTGCAGATAGGTTTCCAGAAAAACCCGGAGGACCGATTCCAGTCGGCAGCGGAATTCGACGAGGGGCTCAGCCAGATAGTAAAATCGGTCCATGCTTCCTGAGCTGCCGCCCACCACTTCCGATATGCAGATCGAGCTGGCCAAAGAGCGCAGCCGTTATGCCATCTCTACTTTCACCCAGTCCTGGGTGCTCACTTTCAAAGAATTCTTTCCGCTATTCGGGGCCTGGTTCGTCTCCACCTTCATGCCGGTGGTCATCCTGGTCTTCTCCGTGCTTGCCGGTCTCGGCATCGACAAACTGATTTTCCATACTTCCTTTGCCGGCTGGTGGACCCTGGCCGGTCTCCTGGTCCCGGGCTTCATGCTGGGCTGGCTCTATGCCGGCTGGATCTATGTCAGTCTCAAAGTAGCCCGGCGCATCCCGGTGAAGTTCGGAGACTTTCTCAGACCCGTTTCGCAATCGATGAGCGCTTTTTTCGTGCTTGTGATCACAGTCATACTCACATCCCTGGGCACTGCCTGTTTCGTCCTTCCCGGTGCCCTGCTTTTCATGCGACTGCAACTGGCTCCGTTTTATGTAGTCGATCAGAACATGGGTCCTTTCGCCGCCCTCAAGAGAAGCTGGCAGGACACCAGAATGATGTTCGTTCCCCTGGGACTTCTCGACCTGCTTTTCGTGGGCTTGAACTTCCTCACCTCCACCGTGATCTTCGGGCCATTTCTCTGCAATATGGGACTCACCGTAGCCAGTGCGCTGGTTTACAGCCAGTGGCTCACCGACGAGAATCATCCCGATATGCCGAAGCTCGAAGGCGAAACTTGATAGAATCGACCGCATTATGAAAAAGGGAGAAAAACCATGAACCAGCTTCCTGCCGTTCCCGCCCTCGGTCTCACCCTGGCGGTTCCCCGGGACAGGGTCAAGCAGTTGCTCGAGACCCAGATCAATCGCGGTGGTGAGCTCCTGCAAAGACCGGCTGCCACTCCTGAAGAGATGGAGCAGCTCAAACGGCGCAAATGGGACTGGACCCTGGAGACCTGCAATGCCCTCAAGCAGGGTTTCACCACCGAAGCGGTGTCCTCCTTTTTCGCCGCCAATGTCTTTTTCGAGCCCAGCCTCAAGTTCAATGATTTCGAGCGTGATCTCGAAGAGTTCCCTCTCGATGTGCGCGGTCGTATAGACAGGCTCTGGGGATTGCACAAGATGCTCATGGTGATTCCCGAGCCTCCCTGCGGCGAATATATCGCCGAGCAATTCCATCCACGCATCTACCAGTGCTCATGGAAAGAGTTCGAGCGCCACCATTTCGGTCAGGCCATCGCCAATGCCGTACAGCTCATCGAAGACGAGATCAAGCTGGCCGTATCAGGCAATATCCAGGAAAATGGTGTCGAGCTGGTACGCCAGGCCTTCGACCCGGAAAAAGGTCCCCTCAAAGATGCCGCAACCACCGACGATGACAATGCCGGCGTCGCCGATCTGCTGGCCGGCTTTTTCGGCCGCTACAAATGCATCAACGAGCACAGTATCCTCGATCTCCCTCAAACAGCCCGGGCCCTTTCTCTGGCCAGCTATCTCATAAGTGTCGTCGAGGCCCGCAAGCCCGCCAAAGAAGAGCCGGCGGATGCACCGCCGGTGGATTTCGAATTCCTCAAGGACTGACGAGCCCTCAACCCGTTGTTTGAGAAACCAGCTTCTTGCCGTAGGGCATCCAGTACGACTTGGCCTGGGTGGAGAAATCCCAGTGGACATGCTTGGTCTCCCGGAACTGCTCGAGACCTTCCTCTCCGAGTTCCCGGGCGCCGCCGCTCATTTTCATGCCTCCGAAGGGACCGGCATAATTGTCGGTGAGGGGATCGTTTATCCAGATGGTGCCGGCTTTCACTTCCTCGAAAAAGATCTTGGCTTTCATCGGATCGCTTGTCAGTAGACTGGCTCCCAGACCGAAGTCAGAATCGTTGGCAAGCTCGATGGCTTCCTCGAAAGAACGATATTCCATTAGAGGAATCGCCGGACCGAAAGTCTCCTCCTTCATAATCTTCATGGAATGATCGACTCCGGTGATTACGGTAGGCTCGAAGAAATATCCCTTAGAAAGAGACTCCGGGCGCCTTCCCCCGGTGAGTACCCGGGCTCCGTGGGCGACGGCGTCCTTGATATGATCCTCCACCTTGCCCCGGTAACTGTCGCCGATCATGGGACCGACATCGGTGTCCTCGTCAAATCCTGAGCCGAGCTTCAACTGTTTCACCAGGGAGACAATCGCTTCGGTGAGCTCTTTGCTCCGCCCCTGCGGGATATAGACACGCTCGGTGGAAGTACAGACCTGACCGGCATTGGCCAGAGCAGCATAGGCGAGAGCCCGGGCGGCGAATTCCGGATCGGTATCTTCGGCAATCACGAAAGCGTCTTTGCCGCCCAGCTCGAGATGCAGCTTTTTCATCATCGGCGAGGCCAGGCTGGCGATTAGCTGACCGGTGGCAACGCTTCCGGTAAAAGCAATCACCGGAACGTCGCGGTGCTTCACCAGGGGCTCGGCGACTTCTCTGCCATAACCGGTGACTACATTGATCACGCCTTTCGGGAAGTGATCGAAACAATGCTCGACCATATAGAGAGTGGAAAGCGGTGTCAGCTCGCTGGGCTTGATGATCACTGTATTGCCCGCGGCGAGAGCCGGCGCCACTTTCCAGGCGAGCAGCAGGAGCGGGTAGTTCCAGGGAATGATACAGGCCACCGGGCCGAAAGGCTCTTTGACCACGAAATTGAGCTGGGTAGTTTCTCCGGAGGGCAGGAGCCGACCGCGCTCGTGACGGCCGAGCTCGGCATAATAATCGAAAGTGGTGGCGAGCCATTCGAATTCTTCTTCGTTTTCGGGCAGGGGCTTGCCTTCTTCCCGGGTGAGGATCTCCACGATCTTCTCCTGATGAGCTCTCATCTTCGCAGCCGCCTCGTGGAGCATGGTGGCCCGAACATTGGCGGAGGTCCGCTTCCAATCAGGAAAAGCAAGTTTGGCCGCAGCGATGGCTGCCAGGGCATCTTGCTCGAGTCCCCTGGGAGCTTCCCCTATGGTTTTCTCGGTGGCCGGATCGATGACATCGATCATCTCAGTGGCACTGCCCATAGTGAATTCGCCATTGATGAACTGTAGCGGCATACGCTCTCCTCACATGCTCGGTCGCGAAAGGCTAATTATAAACCAATGCCAAGAGACAACACTTGCTACTATTGTCGCTCTATAAATAGCGCAGCGATATCAAGTGGCAACCGATCTCCCGGTCACTCTCAAATGGGTCCTGGCAATCTCTCTGATTGTCTATGTCATGGTGATGTTCGGCGTCTGCCTGTGGGCTCACAAAAGAGTCAAAGATGTGGAGGACTATGTGGTGGCAGGCAGGCGTCTGCCCCTGTCCCTGGCCTGGGCCACCCTTCTGGCAACCTGGTTCGGAGCCAGCACTATGCTCACCCAGGCAGGCGAGGTAGCCAGGGAAGGAGTCAGGCAGGCGGCGCTGGATCCCATCGGAGGCGGGCTCTGTCTGATCATCGCCGGGACTTTCTATGCAAGGCCTCTCTGGGAGATGAACCTGCTCACCACCTCCGATTTTTTCCGGATCAAATTCGGCGAGAAAGCCGAGATCATGTCGGCGCTGATTATGATCCCCAGCTTTTTCGGATGGATTGCCGCTCAATTCGTGGCCTTCGCTCATATACTCGATTACTTCTTCGGTATTCCATTCGTGCTCGGGGTTCTCCTTGTCGCCATAGTCGGTACGAGCTATACGCTACTGGGCGGCATGTGGTCCGTGACTCTCACCGACGCTATCCAGATCACTCTCATCATCATCGGCTTGATTCTGCTCACCTTCAAAGTTTTCGCCGCCATGGGCGGAGGTGATTTCAGCCATGGTCTCACCTCGGTCCTTACTCATGTCGAGCAGGTCTCGCCGGAAAAGCTCGTCTGGATTCCCCACGAATCGGCGTCCCAGTTCTGGGCCTGGGCGTCGATCCTCTGCGCCGGCGCCCTGGGCAATCTTCCCGGTCAGGATCTGATGCAGAGAGTATTCGCCTCGAAGAGCGCCACCGTGGCGAGACAGGCCTGCTGGGTGGCCGGGGGCGCCTATCTCGCCCTGGGCATGCTGCCGGTGCTCCTGGGGCTGGCTGCCGCCAGCCATTTCGGCTCGAAAAACGAGGACTCGGTGATTCCTGCTCTTGCTCACGTTTTCCTCGATCCTGTATACACGATCATTTTCGTCCTGGTTCTGCTCTCGGTGGTGCTCGCCACCATAGACAGTGCTATCCTGGCACCGGCTACGGTAATGGCCCAGAACCTCCTGATCAAGGTCAAGTGGATCAAGATAAGCCCTCTCAACCTCAATCGTCTCTGCGTCCTCTTCGTGGCCACTTGCAGCCTGATCATGGCTCTCACCCAGAGCCGGGCTTTCTCGCTTCTCGAGAACGCTTACTCAATGACCATGGTAGGACTTTTCGTGCCTCTCACCCTGGGTCTTTTCCTGAAACCGAAAAGCGGCTGGCCGGCCATCGCCGCCATGGTGGTCGGACCGGGGCTCTGGCTCCCGCAATATATAGCCGGCTGGACATACTTTCTCGAGGGCTTCGAGCCTATCGGATCGATCGGGCTGTCCCTGTCCCTGTCATGTACCGGAGCGGCGCTGACTGCTTATCTGATTCTGCACTACCTGCTCAAGAGCCCTGTCACTGCGGACTGAGATCAAACCTGACTATGGTTCGCACGATTTCCCCGGGAGCGTCGCCGAGCCCCTGTATCACACCACATATAATACCGCCATGACTCAAGCACATTCCCAGAGAGGCGCCGTTGTCCGCTTCTACATCCACGAACGCTCGCCTCACTCCCGACTCCTTGAGGAAGTCCAGGCAATGCCTGAGAAGCTGGGAGCCCAGACCGAGTCGCCGGTAATCCGGACTGACGGCGAGCTGCTCGATGAGCACCAGACCGTCCCGGCACATGAAATCAGGAGACCAGTAGATGATCCCGGCGATTTCCCTGTAAACACGCAGAACCCGGATCCGTCCCTGCTTGATCCTGTCCTCGAGCACTCCTTTCTCGACCTGCCTGGTGAGTGCCGCCTGATTGATCTTGTCTATGCTGTCGAGCTCAGCGAGATCGCCTGCGGCGAACTCCATATCAGATAGTTCCATATGTACATTCTAACGGTTGGGATGGCGCTGTGCAATTTCTTGATTGAGAACAGCCAGACCTCTGGCCAGCTGAGCATCCGCCCCGGAAAGCCGCAGAGCGCTGTCAGGGTTGTCCACTTCGAAATCAGGCTTGACTCCGATCCTCTGATCGTGAGCGTTACCGAACCAGTTCCCCTGAGGGCTGTAATAGCGGAAACTGGTTACCCGCAGTTTACTGTTGTTCGGCATGTTATTGATCACAGTCTGGCCGACCCCTTTGCCATAGGTGCGGGTGCCAACGACCTTGGCATCCCCGTTCTCCTGGACCGAGGAAGCGAAGATCTCGCCTGCCGAGGCAGTCATTCCATTGACCAGAACCACCGTGGGCTTGTTCACGAGATCAGGAAAGCGAGGCATGGTTTTAGTATCGCTACCGAAAAATCCCTGGCCGGTCTCCACCGAAATCTTGTCACCCTGCAGGTTATAGACGGTGCTTGCATATTCCGGATGAGCCGGATCCGAGGCCACCCGGGTGCTGATGGAAAGAAGCCGGCCCTCGTCCACGAAGAGCGAGGCGCTGGTGATTCCCTGGTCGAAAAGCCCGCCGGTGTTGTCCCGGACGTCGATGACAAAGCCCTTGGCTTGCGGGTACTTCTCTATGGCGGCACGCATCTCCTCGACGGTGTCCCGCTGCATGAAATCCTCTACTTTGATATAGGCTATATCGCCGGGCAGGAGAGTATCGCTCACCGCCGGCACGGTCATCTCTTCCGGGGTGACTGTTATATCTCTGGGCTGGCCGTCCCGCATCACTCTTAGATTCACCGGCTTGCGATCCGGATTGTCCAGGATTTCGCGCAGCCCGGTGTATTTGACCATAGAAGTGGAAACACCGTTGACCGTGCTGATCACGTCCCCGGCCTTGAGCCCGGCTTTCTCAGCCGGGCTGCCTTTGATGATTTCGTTGATCACGAATGGACCCTTGCGAGGCTCCCTGGTGGTGGCATCGAGACCGGGAATCTGGAAGTCCACCCCGATGGTATGGTTGCGCCCCTCGAATAGAGCGTCCAGATCCACTGATTTCTGCCCCCGAAAGAGACCGTTATACGGGTCCCCGGTCCTCTTCAGGGCATTCTGGGCAGCGTCCAGAGCGTCCACAGTCCGGCCGGTGTCGCAGTAGCCTTTCTTCACCGCCTCGATATCGCCCATGGACTTAACGTCATAGATATTGCGGGCGGCCGTGTCGATGATCCGGATGAAGTCCGGAGACGGTTTGCAGCCGGGATCGCCCGGAATGACATCGGGACTGACCGGAGGCACGAAGACATTGCCCTGAGGCTGCCAGGGACCTTCGGCAAGCAATATCCGACCGGTCTGCTGGCTGTCTATCGAAGATATGGAATCCCGGTCCGAAGCCGGAGCTGCCGAATCATTGCCAGAGTTCAATTCCGCCATTTCTCGCCTGAATATCCGTGAAGGTCCTGGGGTCTTAATGGATATACATGTTATTGCGAGAACCTGGACATGATCACTGGGGAAATCACGAAGTCCCGGATAAAAACCTCGAAGGCTCCTAGAAAACGACGCCGTGAGGCATGGTTTCGCGCTGCTCGCTCTCGGCAGGGGAGAAGTGAATCGACTCGAGAATCTCTTTGATATTCTCGCGATTCTTTGCTTTCACCCTGGGCTTGCCTCCGGCGAAACGACGGACGATCAGGCAAGAGCACTGGCAGTGGCTGACCACATATTTGGGAACGCTTCCCGAGATGAAAGCTTCGAAATTGTTGTGCCCCTGGGAGCCCATGGTGATGATGTCCGGCTGCCATTGCTTTTCGGCATCGAGAATGACCTGGCGAGGCTCGCCGGGAACCACGTCGATAGTGACATGCTCGTTGCCGACCTGCCGGCCCAGCTTGAGAGCATGCTCCTCGAGCATCTGGAAGGCTCTCTCCTTGAGCGCGAGAAAGCGCTGGTTGAGCTCGTTGTACTCGAGTTGCGAAAGCTTGTCCGAAAGCAGGGCCTTGTATTCCGGCACAGCCATGAGAAGCTTGAAGCTCGTGCCTCTCTTCCAGACCTGGTTGGCAATCCAGCTGACGGTCTCGTAGGAATAGAAAGAGCCCTCGATGGGGACCAGGACCTTATAGCCGTGAGCTCCCATAGAGCCGCCCTGGACATCGTCGGTGGGCTTGACCACGAGCACCGAGCAGGCAGCCTGATCCAGGACGGCCTGGCAGACGCTTCCGCGCATGAGGCGACCCCAGCTGCTTCGCTCGTGGGCAGCAATCACGATCAGGTCAGCCTTCCACTCTTGAGCGACTTCCAGAATACTCTCTTTCGGCGAGCCGAAATGAACCCGGTAGTTGATGGTGCATTCCCGCTGCCACAATGAGAGCTCATCAGCCAGCTCTTTGAGGTGGGCGGACTTGAAGACCAGGATCTCCTGCTGGCGGATGGCCTTCTCCTCATGTATAGCCAGGGGGCTGCTGGCACCGCGACCGGCCACGTTGAATATGAGGATCTCCGAAGCAGGATCGAGCGCCATGGTGGCTACCAGGCGCAGGGCGTCAAGAGAAAATTTTGAACCATCGTAAGGTACGAGGATTTTCATTGTTCCAACTTCTAGTTATGACAGAGCTGCAAATAACTGCCTTCTCAGGGCTCGGGATAGAATAGCAGGATGTCATAGGTGAAGGAACGATCTTCCAATTTCCTTCAGCTGTATGTTAAGTGTGATGGACATGGGAATCCTCATCGACTGTCAAGCAATAAGCAAGGCTTACTCAGGCAAGAAGCTATTCGATGAACTCTGCCTCACCATCGAGGAAGAGAATCGCATAGGTCTCATCGGGCCTAACGGCTCGGGTAAATCGACTCTGTTAAGAATTCTCTGCGGACTCATGGACGCCGATGAAGGCGAAATCGTCACCAGGAAGGGGCTGCGAGTATCGGCAGCCTTTCAGGAGGCAGACAAGGAAATTCCGGCGGATCAAACGGTGGAAGCCTGCCTGAAAGGAGCAGTGGAGCACCTCCCGTGGCAGGACTACGAGAAAGAGACTGCCGTAGACCAGGCGATCAGGCGTTTCGGCTTCAAGTGGACCCGGGACAAACCCGCCGGAGAACTCTCCGGGGGCTGGCGCAAGCGTCTCTCCCTGGCGGCGGCCTTGGCCGCCAGACCCGATCTGCTCATACTCGATGAGCCCACCAACCATCTCGATCTGGAAGCGGTGCTGGAGCTCGAGACCATACTCTCCGAGCAGGGCGGCTCTTTCATCGTGGTCACCCATGACCGGGCCTTTCTCCAGGCCATCTCGAACCGGATAATCGAGCTCAACCCGCGCTATCCTTCCGGGTATCTCAGCGTGAGCGGCAGTTTCGCCGACTTTCTCAGGATCAAGGAGGAAAAGCTCAGCGAGCAGGAGAACCTGGAGCATTCCCTGGCAAGCAAGGTCAGGCGGGAGATTGCCTGGTTGAGCCGGGGCGCAAGGGCACGACAGACCAAGTCCAGCCACCGAATAGAAGAAGCAGGGAAGCTCAAAGAGGACCTTGAGATTACCAGGAGCCGCAACCGCCAGGTCCAGCTCGATGTTTCGTTCCAATCTTCGGGCAGACGCAGCAAAGAGCTGGTAAACGCCGGGGGAATTGAAAAAAGCCTTTCGGGCCGGGTCTTGTTCGGGGATCTCGATCTTCTGGTCACCTCCCGGACCCGCCTGGGAATAGTCGGACGCAACGGCTGCGGCAAGACTACCCTGCTCAAGGCGCTCACCGGCGAGATCGAATGCGACCGGGGCTCGATCAAGAGGGCGGATGGGCTCAAAATAGTATGGTTCCAGCAGGACCGCAGCAGTCTCGATCTGGACGGCACCCTGAAGCACGCCCTGGCTGGCGATAACGACACCGTCAGCTACCGGGGAAGGTCGATGCATGTCACCTCCTGGGCTCGAAAGCTGCTTTTCGAGACCGAGAAGCTCCCCCTCACCCTGGGCAATCTCTCGGGCGGAGAGCAAGCCCGGGTCCTCATCGCCCGGCTGATGCTCCAGGAAGCGGATATTCTCATCCTGGATGAGCCCACCAACGACCTGGACATTCCCACCCTGGAGGTCCTCGAGGACAGCCTGAGCGAGTTTCCAGGAGCTGTGATGCTTGTCAGTCACGATCGCATGCTTCTCGACACTGTCTGTCAGGAGGTTCTGGCCCTCACCGGCAACGGCCCCGTAGAGTTTTTTGCCGGGTATACCCAGTTCGAGCCCGAGATTCCTCGATTTTTCAGAGAGAGCGTCGCGGAGAAAGAGGAGATCAAACGCAAGACCAGCAAGCCGAGGCGGGAGAGAAGCGGGCTCACGGCGCCGGAGAGACGCGACCTCGAGTCGCTTCCGGGGCGGATTGAGACCACCGAGGTTGCCATTGCCGCCCTCGAGGAAAAGATGATGGAGCCCGAGATAGCCTCGGACTTCGCAAGACTGTCTGCTTTCGCAGGAGAGCAGGAGAGCCTCAAGAAAGAGCTCGAAAGTCTATACGAGCGTTGGCAGGAGCTCGAAGCCAAAGCCCTGGCCTGATTTCAGAACAACCGCTCGCCGTCTCCGTCCTGGGACTCGAAATCATAGATGTTATAAATCGCCTGCCCATTTTCCGACCTCAGGGGCTCGCCGTTCTCGCCGATCCCGAAAACGAGAAATCTCTTCTCGCCGTTGCTGACGATACCGATGCTGCCTGCGGTGCCGTTCCAGGAGCTCGGCGGCGTGCGGCGCCAGACCAGATCGAGATTGCTTTTCTGATCGATGGCGGTGTCATATACAACCCTGAACCGATCGAGCACTCGAAAAACGCCTGCGCTCGAGGGCATTGGCATGGGCTGGCCGGGATCAAAACGGGTAGTGCGCTTATAGAGCACTGCCAGAAGCCGGTCGCAATCAGCGGTGCTGGCTGGAAGGCTGCCTTCCTTTCGATAATATTCCCGGACCACCGAAGCGACATTGCGCATATCTACCATGAGGCTCTGGGAGGAAAAGCCGATCTGACAACCCCCAGGCCGGCAGGAAAAAACAGCGATGCACGCTATTCCGGCAAAAATCTGTAGGTTTCGAAGGCTCATGGGCTATGAATTATACTGAGCAGGCGAGTGGCTTTCAAACGCCAATCCATTATCGCCCCACCCACCATCAAGCGTCCCAGATGCTCCCACTCGGGCATTGAAAGTCCCCTGGTGATCGTGCTTCCGGCGACAATCGCATCCCGGGCTCGCGAACCCACCACTTCGTCGACAGCAGTGTAGGAGCCGGTTGGGGCCAGCTCCTTCCGGCTCCTCAGAATGAGCATGTCCTTCTTGATCACCTGGCCCGGCTCGATGTCTACCCTGGCCAGGACGATTTCTTCGTTGCAGACCAGCAAGCGGCTCCAGGACTCTGCCTGGCTGACTCCCAGAACTACAGCTCCGGCACCGATAAGGATGGTGATCAGGATCAGGGCGGCGTAACTACGGGTAGGTCCAGGTCCGGGTCCGGTCCGAAAACCGTGCGCCGCCGCCACCATCTCGGACGGAACGAATGACTCTCCGCTGCGGAGGCGGACCTTTTCCTTCTCGCCCTGACTCTGCATAGACAAGCCTCGAGACAATCAATTTTCATTATAGTTCAGGCGAAATACTCCAGCAGTCTCTCGTGCTCGAAGGGAACGTTCATTCCTGTGTTGTTTCGCTCGACGATCTTGCGCAGACGCTGCCATCTGATTCCCGGGCTGCGATTGTTACGCTTGTAGACAATACCGAGCTTATCCAGACGTTTGATATCGTCCTTGAGCTCATCCGGCGCTTGCTTTACTTCCGCTCCGTCTTCCAGGTGAACAATACCACCTTTTCTTACCGCCACTGGAACAGTCGCCACTCGCAAATCGTCGAGCAGCCTCATTCAGTCAATACGCTTCCACAATTACTAATATACCACAATCGGTGCCCTTTGTCCAGTCGCGCGAACCATATGATGACACCATATGTGATGTCATCAAGAAAAGCCTCTCGATGTGGATGCCTTGCTGCAGGTTTTTGAGCTATAATCGCTCTGTCTTCAGGAGAATTCCTTCAAGGAGCCAGTCGAAAATGGGGCCGGATCCGCTCCTTCCAATCCTCGACTATTTCGCCTCGATCAATGCCTTCGAGGCGTTTTTCTGGCTTCTCATCCAGAACATCCTGCAGTTCGTGCTCTGTGTCGGAGGCGGTCAACTCGTGGTCCGGCTCTGTCCGAGAAAATTCGTCTACGCAAAACCCGATCCTCTCTCGGCAACCGAGATCCGCCTTTCGGTGCTGTGCGTCATCTGTAACAGCCTGGTGGCTCTTGCCGGATGGTATCTGTGGAAGCATGGAATCATCGTTATCAGGAGGGAGGCCGGTCTGGCGACCCTGATCGACGTAGTGGTTCTGACAATGATGATGGACTTCCTCATGTATGTGACACACAGGATTGTGCATATCCCCGGAATCTTCGAATATGTCCACCAGACTCACCACCGCTACGAGCGCGTCCGTCCCCTTTCCCTTTTCGTCATGAGCCCCATGGAGGTCATGGGCTTCGGCAGCCTCTGGCTCCTGGTCCTGATCGTCTACCAGGCGAGCTGGGCGGGCATAGTCCTCTATCTGCTTCTCAATGCCGCATTCGGTGCCCTCGGGCATGTGGGCGTCGAGCCTTTTCCCTGGCGCTGGGTCAAGATCCCTGTCCTGCGCGATATAACCACCAGCACATTCCATGCCCAGCATCACCACGATCCGAACAGCAATTTCGGCTTCTATACGGACATCTGGGATGGGCTACTGGGCAGTCTCAATCAGTCCTATGAGAGCCTCTTCGCAGAAGCCGCCCGGAGCAAGGAGATTCGCTCTTGAAAAATGCCAGGCTAGTGGATACCAGAGAGCTTTTCACCAGGCGTTCATTCTCTCTGGCTGTCTACATCATGGATCTGCCACCACCGGTAGAGCTATCCTGCTGGGCTCTGGTCAGCCAGGATCTGAACAGCGGGCGCACTCCGGAAGCCATGTTCTGTGTCAACAGAAGACCGGGCAGCGAAGACTTTCCCGAGGACCTGATTCACTTCTTTCGCATCCTGGGCGATATGAGCTATGACGACAGATTGGACTTCCCGGTGGACAACGGGCTGATCACCGAGTTCGAGGAGATGCCGGAGAATTCCTATGCCGGAGTCGTATACGCTCCGGCAAACGGTCTGGCAGGCTTCGAGTTCCTCGAGCGACCGACCGTGGCCGCTATCGGGCTTTTCGAGCACGAGATCGAGGTTGTGAAATATTTCGGCGCCACCAGAATGCTCTCGCTAATGGGCCAGCACTACGGGTGGTATCCATACCCTGTGGTCAATAATCCTGGCCGGGATGTCTTCATCAACAGGGAAATCGTGAAAGCGATGACCGCCGATCCCATCGCAACCTGGCGGTGCGCTCTCGAGACACATGCGTATACCTGGAGGATGCCGACCTGATCCTCGAGACATCCGGGCGTTCGGCTCGATCGCTGGCCAGCGGGCTCGACCGGATGCCTGATCATACCGCCATTCGTTTGATGACGGCGCCGAGTCCGGTGGCGGACGCCACCCTGGTCTGGCGTCACGGATGCGAAGAGGGCAGCGCCATCATGGCCGATCCGGCTCACAAACCGGACCGTATCCTGGGCTCTTTCATCTGCCTGAGCGGGGGGCAGCTCGAGAATCGGGCATCCCTCGTTTCGGACGGCTATATGGTCATGCTCTCCTCGCCATCATGGTGCGACTTGAAGACCGCCCTCAAAGACAATGCCGATCTTGTGATACCAAATATAGAGACAAAGGAAGAGAACGTGAACTTGCGGCTCCGCTGGCTCCCGGAGCGATAGCCTCAGGCCTTCGCGGTATTGTAAGCGCCGACCAGCATCTGCTTGAGTCGCTTGGCAGAATCCGGACGCTGATCCTTCTCTTTGTTCAGACAGAGGAAAATTATCTTCTCGAGCTCGCCCATGATCACCGTGCCCGCAGCAAGAAACGGCAGTCTCGAGGGATACTCGCTGACATGCATGGTAAGCACCTCGAAAACCGACTTGCCGACGAATGCTCTTTCAGCAGTAAAGGCCTCGTACATCACACAGCCGAGCGAATAGATGTCGGTTCGCACATCGAGGGACTCGCTCCGGCACTGCTCGGGGCTCATGAAAGCGGGGGTGCCGAAGACCTGACCGGTCTGGGTGAGCCTGATATCCTGCTGCTCGTGCACGAACTTGGCGATCCCGAAATCGACCAGCTTCACGAAAGCATTGCCGCGCTCGTCCGGAATAAGCATTATATTGCTGGGCTTCAGATCACGATGCACGAGACCAGCTTTGTGAGCCGCTTCCAGAGCATCGCAAACCTGGCAGAATATGGCGATCAGCTCGCCGGTATCGGGCTGGCCCTTCTCGATATACTCCTGGAGGTTCATGCCGTCCAGATAATCCATGACTATATAGGGCTGTCCACTGGCGGTGATTCCCGAGTCATAGACCGTCACCAGGTTGGGGTGCTGGACCGCGGCGGACGTACGAGCCTCCTGCTTGAATCGCGTGACGATCTCCTGATCGCCGGCGAGTTTATCATGCAGCATCTTGATGGCGACCCGGCGATTCATGTACTCGTGCTGAGCATCATAGACGACACTCATACCACCTTCACCGATCACCGATTTGATCAGATACTTGTCGGCGAAGAGCGCTCCCGGTCTCAGATCATCTTTATTGAGCACCGCTGCAGTGTCCCCGCCGGGAGGCTGAGACACCTGGGAAGCCTGACCACCGCCTGTGAGGACACCGCCAAGGATCTCGCGAAGAGCGCCCTCCACCTCGCTGACAGAAATTCCCAGGGTAGAGGCGATCTGCTCTTTGCCCAGACCCTGCTCGATGAGCTTGAGAACTTCCACGTGCTTGTTGGAGATCGAGCCCGTGGCGGTCTGCTCCTGCTGGGCAGCCGGAGCACCGCCTGCCGCACCCATGCTTCGCTGTGCCCGGAGCACCCGGTTGGCTACCCCGGGATCCAGCCAGGCTGCGCCCATCATCACCGAGTTAATGGCGATGGAGAGCTGATCCGTGGAGATTTTCTTCAGGCAATAACCATCGGCACCGGCATTGAGAGCGGCAAAAATAGTGTCATCGGTCTCGTCGCTGGTGAACATGATAATCCTGGTCTCCGGGTGGGAGCCCTTGATCACCTGAGTGGCATAGATACCGTCATGAATCGGCAGACCGATGTCCATGAGAATGATATCGGGCCGGACCTCAGAAGCGACATCGATAACCTGCTGGCCGTCGGCTGCCTCGCCCACCACCTCGACGCCCTCGATCTTGCCCAGAGCCAGCTTGAGACCGAGCCTGGTGAGCTCCTGATCCTCGGCAACAACAATTGTGACTCTGTCAGCCATTTACATCCTCTTCCACAGGCTTTAAATTGTCCCAGAATCCACCGGTTTCGCAAACTATTTGTATCGCCGGATCACTTCGATGGTTTCCGTATAGGCCATTTCGATCTTCTCGGCAAGACCGGCAAAACGGGCACTATCCGATGCTTTGGCAGCCTTTTCGAGCTCATAGAGAAGCTCGTAGAGAGTAGTTGCCTCGATGGACATGGAAGCACCCTTGAAAGCGTGAGCCACCGAGGCTACCACCTTGTCATCATTCCGGGCCAGGCCTTCTCTCAGCTTTTTGAGCTCGCCGCCCAGGGAGTCTTCGACGATACCGAACAACATCTTGATCTCGTCGTCGGCAAAACGCTCCCTGAGTGCAGCCATATTGAGGAGCCGCTCTTCGTTCTGGCTTGCTTGAGCAGACGCAGGAGCCGGAGCCGGGACTTGCTGCGCCGGCATCGAGGTGCCGGTGGTCCGGGTCCCCGGCGGGGGCGGCGGCTGCGCCGGCATCGAGTTCCGGGTGACTCGCGCCCCCGGTGGCGGCGGAGGCTGGGCCGGCAAAGAGCTTCCGGTAGTCCTGACTCCGGGTGGAGGTGGGGGTTGCGCAGGCAGAGAGCTGCCTGTAGTCCTGACTCCAGGCGGGGGCGGGGGCGGGGGCTGAGCCGGCAACGAGCTGGATGAGGCTCGGGCGGCCGGTGCTTGTGTCGGCAGCCCGCCGGTGATGCTCTGATCGGCTCGTCCGATCCAGCTCGATGCCACCTTCTTGAGCTTCTCGGGATCGACAGGCTTCATGATGAAATCATCCATACCGGCGGCCAGGCAGGCGTCTCGAGCTGTGTCCCACGATTCGGCGGTCATCGCCACGATCGGGACTCGCCGTGGCGAGCCCTGCTCCATCTGGCGGATCGCCCGGGCCGCGTCGAAACCATCCATCTCGGGCATCTGGCAGTCGAGGAAAATCACCCCGTAAGCATTGCCTGCCACCTTGTCCACAGCAATCCTGCCGTTCTCGGCCAGGTCGACCTTGAAGCCCATCTCGGTCAGCAATATCTCGGCCACCTGCCGGTTGATCTGGTTGTCGTCCACCACCAGAACCGGCAGATTCTGGCTTGAAGTCTGGCTTGATTTCTGGCTCGAAACTGCAACCGGCGCTGGAGCCTGCTTGCCCGGGAATCGTGCCCGGGGTAGATCTTGAGACTGTATCTGGGCAGAAATCTCGGTCTTCTCCCGAGCGCCACCCTTGCTTGGAAAGCGCGCCCGGGGCAGGTCGGTCTGCGCTCCGGTATCGACAGGTTGCTGGACGCCGGTCTCCACGATGGCCTTGCCGACCACATTCATGATGCAGTCGAAGAGTTGAGACTGCCTCACCGGTTTGGTGAAATAAGCGGTGAAGCCGTTTTCGATGGCCTCATTGCCAAGGCTCTGGTCATCATAGGCAGTGACCAGGATAAGGGCCAGCTCATCGTAAGTGTGATCGGCCCGTATGGCCTTGCCCAGCTCGAGCCCGGTCATGCCGGGCATGCGCATATCGACGATTGCCAGACGGAAAGGATCGCCGTGGTCGCGCCCGGCTCGCAACAGACCCAACGCTGATACCGGATCCGGTGAGAGATCGCAACGGAGTCTCCAGGAGGTCAGATAGCTCTCCAGCACCTGCCGGGAGCCGAAATCGTCATCGACGATGAGAACCCGGGTGCCGACGAGCTCGCGAGCCACCCTGATGCTCGGCTGAGCATGAGATATCTTGACGGGCAGATCGAAACCGAATGAGTTCTTGTCCTCGATGCGCTCGGATTTGATCTGCCCACCCATCAGATCGATGAGACCGCGGGCGATACTGAGACCGAGAATACCGGCGGAGACTGGAGCCGATGGAGTAGCCTCTCCTTCGGGCTTCTGCCGGAAGAGTGATTCGACATCCTCCTCCGAAGCCGGCTCACCGTCATCCTCGACAGTAAAACGCAGAACCGCCACGAATCTGTCCGACTCCACCAGAGAGCATTTGACCAGGATACATCTGGTGCCGGAGCCATTCAGAGCATGACTGGTGAGGTGCGAAAGAACCTGCCTGATCCGGGCACCGTCGCCCTGGACCTGGCGAGGCACTTCCGGCTCGACATAGGACATGAGGGTGATACCGCGCCGGAGAGCCTCGTCCGAAGCCACTTGTGCCACATCCTCTACAATCGTGAGAGGCTCGAAATCGGTGACCTCGATGATAACCTTGCCGGCCTCTATCTTCGAGAAATCGAGAATGTCATTGATAACCGTGAGCAGATTCTGGGCCGACTCCCTGATCAAGAGCGAATATTCCCTGGCCTTGTCACTGAGCTGCGAGCGCAAAAGGACCTCCACCATCCCCAGAACACCATTCATGGGCGTGCGGATCTCGTGACTCATGTTGGAGAGGAACTGAGCCTTCTGCATGGAAGCTTCGATAGCCAGATCGTGAGACTTGGCAGCCTCGAGGGTACCGAGCTCGAGCTCCTTGTTGAGGTCGGTGAGCTCTTTGATCTGCGCCCTGAGATTCTCGTTGAGCCTGGACATCTCCGACTCCGACTCACGGCGCTCCAGATCGATGGCGCTGATTCTTCCGGCGGCCCAGACGGAGGTGCTGACGAGGAACACCATAGAAGTGACTGTGAAAAGAGAAGCGCCGAGCTCGCTGCTGCAGAGACCGTGGTGCTGGCCCATGAGGCGCAGGAAGCCGAGGAGAACCGGCCAGACAAGCCCCTGGGGAAGGAGCACCCTGAGCACGAAGCCGGCGGCGGAATCATCGGTGAGAACCGCGGCCAGTCCCTCATGAAAGCGCGCCACTACCAGAGCCACCATGACATAGCCGAGGACCAGGGCTTCGATTGGCGACGGCGCCATGCTCATCCCGAACATCATCAAGTCGTGGAGCCCGTAGAAAGCCGCCGTCAGGGACAGCATCATGGCCACATAGACCGGAAGGAGAAAATACTGACCGACAGCGGTGGCGCGTTTTCCCCAGAGCTGCGAGAGAATGGCGGTGAAGCAGAGAAGCAGCAGGCAGACAGCCATGGGAATATCGGTGACTTTCTCGCCGGCGAAATACAGCAGCTGATTGGTCAAATGATCGCAATCGATGGTCTTCTTCGTGCAATTGTGAATCAAGAGAAGACCGGCAAATACGAATGAGAGGACAGAAAGGACGAGGCCGGGAATAGTGCGGTCCTCTTCCATGGCCCGGTTGGACTGCAGATAGGCTGACGCCGAAAGAAAGAGAACGACGAGGAAGGAGGCCGGTGAGATTCCGTGGGCGACCCAGTCTGCCGGGAGCCATCCGAAGATGCCGGTGTTGACGAACAAGCCGGCCGTGGCGAAAACAACCGAAATAACGGCTCCGGCACGACCGATGTCGCGCTCGAAGGATTTGCGCGGGGTGCCGTCGGTCACTTCCCTTCCTCCGCGTTGCTGTCCTGGGTATGCGGGGCCCACCTCGCCAGGACGCTCTTGAGCGCCTCGGCTGAGACCGGCTTGCTTATATAGTCGTCCATGCCGGCAGCCAGGCAGGCTTCCCGGCTACCTTCGAGCGCGTGCGCAGTGAGAGCGACGATAGGAATATGAGCTCCGGTGCGCTTCTCCAGCAGCCTTATCTGCTTGGTTGCCTGATAGCCGTCCATCTCGGGCATCTGGCAATCCATGAAGATGACATCGTATTTGCGAGCATTATACTCACGGATCGCCTGCAATCCGTTGCTGGCAGTGTGACAGCGAATGCCGAGGCCCTCCAGCAGCACCACCGCCACATGGCGGTTGATCGAATTGTCGTCCACCACCAGGCCCAGCCCCCGGGCCGGAGTCTGGGAAGAGACGGTCGACTCGTGCATACCGGTCAGGGACATGGAGCCGTCTGTGGCCTCCAGTTGCCTGCCGGAGGAATCGGTAAGACCCAGAGAGGGTGCCGAGCGACCGGTGGCGCTGTCCAGGCAGGCGAGGAACTCGCTTCTCCTGATCGGGCAGCGCAGAGTCGATTTGAATCCGAGCTTGCGGATAGTACTGTCCATGGTGCCCTCGTATTCGGTCACCAGAACGAATCCTATCTTGCTGCTCATTTGCCTGAGAATCCTGGCTGAATCTTCACGGTCTTCGGCATTGCTCAGATAATGAGCATCGACGAAACCTATCCAGCTCGCTCCGGCATCTTCTTCGTCGGGCTCGGCGAAGTGCTGCTCGAGAGCGGCCAGGGAGTTCATGGCGACCACCACAAAACCGAAATAGTCGAGATAAGAAGCCAGGAACTCGCGAGAATGATGATCGTTGACCACCACCAGAGCCCTGGTGCCGTGCCTGGGCTTGGTCCGCAGTGCATCGGGCTTGCGCACCCTGGCAAGATTGAGAATCATCCAGAAAGTCGATCCCTTGTTCTTGACAGCATGAACGTCGACCTCGCCGCCCATCATCTCCACGAGCTTCTTGGAGATGCTCAGACCCAGACCGGTGCCTCCGTACTTCCGGTTGATGGAGCCGTCAGCCTGGACGAATGGCTGGAAGAGCCGCCGGCGCTCGTCCTCGGTCATTCCGATACCGGTATCCTCTACCGAGAAACGCATCTGCACTTCCCGGTCCGAGCCGCCGGCGACATTGACCCTGATAGTCACCCGCCCCTTCTCGGTGAATTTGATAGCGTTGCCAGCCAGATTGAGGAGCACCTGACGCAAGCGCACTTCGTCGCCCACGACCGATTCGGGAATAGCCGGGTCTATATAGGTAAGAAAAAGCAGACCCTTTTTATGCGCCTGTGGCGCCAGCAGCTCGCCAACACCCTCCACCAGCTGCACCAGGTCGAAAGGCTTGTTCTGAATGACGAGAGTCCCTTCCTCCAGGGAGGAGAAATCGAGGATGTCGTTGATAATCAACAGGAAAGAACGACCGGCGTCTCTAATGACCAGGACATACTCTCTGATTCGTTTAGGAAGGTCGAGCCTGAGCATGGCTTCGACGATACCCAGCACACCGATCATCGGGGTCCTTATCTCATTGCTCATTTTAGAGACGAACTCCGATTTCATGGACGAGGCTTCCAGGGCCTGATCCCTCCCACGTTTGGTTTGCTCGCTGAGAGTCTCTAGATCGTGGTTGATCTCGGCAAGCTTGCGGAGCTGTTCTTGATGATCCCGGGTGAGCTGCTCGACCTTGTCTTTGAGACTGGCCCGCAAGTGATCCAGCTGCCGCACCGAAGACGAGGATAGCAGGAGACTGGCCGAGAACAAACCGCTTATGGCGGCGGACATGAGCGCGCAGGAGACATCGGCGCTGTACCAGCCCGAATGCTCCCCGTAGACGCACAGGAATGAAATAGCCATCGGGCCGAACATGGAGAGAGGCAGGAGGCGCCGGAGCATAGCACTGCCGGCGGTATCGGAGGCGATCAACCAGGCGTAGCCGCGATCGGGCCGGCAGAGGCAGGCGGCCAGACACATCATGAAAAGCACTCTTGCTGTCGGGAGAGTCATGGGCATCTGCTCCACCGATACATAGAGATGCGCCTGGAACGAGAATCCCAGCATCACAAAAATGCTGATCAGCAAGGGCAGGCATAGCACGAGCTGGCCGAATCTGATCGAGCGATCTCGATCACTGGTCAGGAGGCTGAGGGCGATCCCCAGCAAAGCAACGCAACCAGCGGTGGTGGGGCTGGTGCGAAAAGGAGAAAACTGATTCACCGGTGGCAGAGTCTGACCCCAGACTATGGAGTCGAGGTCAAAAGAATAGTCCGCCACCTGCTTGCCAAGGATGAGGAGAGCAACGAGCGCGATACCGGAGGCGACACTGGCGAGTATCTGCTGCTCGGTCTTGTCCGATACTGAAAAACAGGTGATGAAAGCCGTGGTCAGACCGAGAACCACAAAAAACAAGCCGGTGGTGGGAGCCAGGTTGTCCACGGGGTCCGAGCCCACACCAAAGGCGACACCGGCATAGGAGAATGCACCGAAGACCACCACCAGTACGCTCAGGATAATGGACTGCAGCCCGACCACACGGAACATCTTCCGGCTCTTCGTTTCCAATAGATCTGGTGTGGCAGGCACCGGGCGCGGGGACTCCTATTAATAAGGTAGACGATCAACAAGATAATAGCCGGATTGGCTCGGCAGTGCACCTATTTTCGTCCACTCCTCCCGACAACCGGCAATTTGGAGCAGCAGATGAGATTGTGCGATACTAGCAACGGTCTATCGAGGATCGCCCGGTGTTGAGCAGTTCTGCCAATCGTCTGTCCATGAGCCTGACAACTCTGTTCAGAGTGGTCCTGACTTTCATGACCGCCTTTTTCGTCATTCTCCTCATTTTAATTTTCAATATCCAGAAGCTGCAGAACGACACGGTCGAAGCCGAAGAGAGACGTCACAAGTCCTACCGTCTCGCCGAGGAGATGCGGCAGAGCTCTGACGATCTCACACGTATGGCCAGAAGCTATGTATGCTCGAGCCGGGAAGCCTACCACGAATACTACAGGCAGATACTCGATATTCGTAACGGCAAGATCGGAAGACCGAAAAACTATTCGAGCACCTACTGGTATTTATATCCGGGCGGAGTGATCGAGTCCAGGCACGGCAAACCGGCCTCCCTCGAATCGAAGATGAGAGAGACCGGCTTCAGCGAGAAAGAGCTGCAGTTGCTATCGACCTCGCGCCAACGATCCGACAACCTCGTCAAAATCGAAGAAGAAGCCTTCGCCGCCATGAAAGGCAAATTCAAGGATGGCGGCGGAGAATTCACTATCGAGCGCGACCCCGATCCCGACTACGCCCGCAAGCTCCTCTACTCCGAGGAATATGACCGAGAGAAGGTAAGGATCATGGAGCCCATCGAAGAGTTTCTCAAAGAGGTAGACGAGCGCACCAGGCACGACATGGTCATTCTCGAGATCAGGGAGCGGCTCTATATACGCTACGCCATCGCTCTTCTCGGCGGCTTTCTGGTCATCGTGCCTTTCCTGGGGATTCTCCTCAGGCGCAGGATCATGGTGCCTCTGACCTGCCTGGTGCAGCGCTCGAAGGAGATTGCCCAGGGCAACTATTCATCGGACGTCAAAGTAGAAGGCATCAAAGAGCTCTCCACCCTCAACGAGGGATTCAACGAGATGACCTCAGCCATCAACAGTCGGGTCAACGAGCTCAAACGAGTCCAGGAGGCGCTCAAAGCCAGCGAGGTCAATCTCAGGAAAGCTCAGGAAGTAGCCAAGATCGGAAGCTGGTATCTGGACAGCATGGAGATCATCCATCTCACCGACGAAGCTATAAAGATAATGGGTCTCGCCGCCGTGGGAGGCCTCGACTTCCAGGCCTTCATTAAGCTCGTCCACCCCGAGGAGCGAGACTATGTGCGCACCGCATGGAACAAAGCCAGAAAGTCCGGAGCCCTGGATGTCGAGCACCGTGTCCTGGTAGGCGCCGAGGTGCGATGGCTGCACACCAGGGGCGCCATCACCCTGGTAGGAGACGGGGAGATCGAGTCCGGAGTGGGCACCATCCAGGATATCACCGTGAGAAAGCTGGCAGAGATGCGGGATCAGAACCGTCGCTACGTTCTGGAGCTCATCGCCAATGGTACCAGTGTGCCCACCGTTCTCGACACGCTCCTGAACAATATCGAAGAGGAGGTTCAGGACAGTATCTGCTGCCTGATGATCGCCGATCCGACCGGGAGTATCCTGAGAGTCGGCGCGGCACCGAGCATCGGCGACGATCTCAAGGCGGCCCTGGACGGTATCGAAGTGGGACCAGGCTCGGCATGCTGCGGTGCTGCCGCTTTCAGCGGCGAAAGCGTAATCGTGGAGGACGTGCGAACCCATCCATATTTCCATCGTCTGCGCGAGACTATGAAGAGCGCCGATCTGAGAGCCTGCTGGTCCTACCCGATCATGTCCGGGAGCGGCGACGTCCTGGGCACCCTGGCGATCTACAACCGGAAGTCCTGCTCGCCGAATTCCGAAGAGATGGATGTCGTCCACGCCTTCGTTCACCTGGCCGGGATCGCCCTGAGTTCGGCCCGGGTCCTCAAGGCCGCTGTCTGATTCGTCTTCCGCTTCAGTCCCGGGGAGGGAAAAGAGTTCCGCCAGGAGAAATCTTCCCGTCTATCGAAACGAATCCCTCGCCGGCAAGCTCGACTAAGCTGAAAGGCTCGCAAACCACAGGGCGATCGTCCACCACATCGCCGCCTTCCATGAGCACCACCTTCAATTGCGGCACCAGCCTGTGCGTGCTGCCATCCACGGCGGGGGTCAGCCCTCCGTCAAGAGCCCTCAGAGTCTGGATTCGCGCAAGCGAGTCGATACCTTTCCGTGTGACGGCTTGCAAATCATGTATGTAGAGCTCCTCGAGTCTCGACCCGGAGAGACTCGCCAGGCTCGAGTCGCTGGCATCGGTCTCGGAGATATCGAGTCCCTTTAGCGAGGGCAGAGAAGCTATAACTGACAGGTCCCTGGCTCCGATTGGATTATGCCTCAAACCCAGATACTCGAGACTTCTCATACCGGCAAACAATCGCGGGTCGGAAACCGCACCATAGCTCAGATCAAGATGTTTCAGCCTGCTCAGCCGGGCAATCTTCTTGACCATCGAGTCAGTCACTCCCGACTGATCAAGGCTTAGATACTCGAGACCGGGAATGTCGTCCACCAGCAGATCGACCTGCTCCTCTGTGAGAGGCATTCGCTTGATCGAAAGCCGCTTGAGATTGGGCAGTGCGCAAATACTCCTAAAAGTCTCCCCGGTCATTCCTGAGGGCGCGCAAAGCTCGAGCCGCTCGAGACTCTTCATGCGGGAAAAATCGAAAGAGAAGACCTGTGTATAGGGGTAGAGAATGGCCAGCTGCTCGAGAGTATCCATATCTTCCAGGCTGGAGCCGCCGTTCGTCTTATCTTTGATCGGCATACGCACCAGAATCAGATTCTTGATCGAGGTCAGATCGGGAAAGGTCGCAAAGGTATCGCGGCTGATTTTTACGTCCCGTAACTCGACGGTATCAAGTTCATCGAGATAAAAGAATACCCCCCTGCTGAGCTCGGAGCTCACCAGCTGGAGGCTCTTCACCCCCGGGATTAGCAGCTGGACGATCTGCAGATTCAATATCTTGTACGCCCGCAACCAGGTCATATCACCGGCCCTGTGCTCCTGGATCTTGTTCTCGACCGGCGTCTCGAAAGTAATCGATCCCCTGTCCACCGGTAGAATATCCGGGCGCAGCCTCGAGACCTCCTCGAAGTCAGCGAGACTGGCCCAGTCCGACTTATCGACATTCTCAGGCAGGGGTCTGGACGGCTGCGTCATGAAATGAGAGACAAGGACCAAGCTCATGATAGCGAAAGAAACGACAAATGCGATTGAACCCAGAGGCGGGAGCTTCCTGGCTCTCTGCACGGGTAGAGATCGGACCTCGTCTACCAGGGGGGCGGGAGGCTGGGGAGGGGGCTCCGGCTCGGGCAGAGGGGCTGCGGTCTGGGGCTCGAACAGGATGATCTCGGAAGCGTCTATCTCGATAACCGGGCGCTCGGCTGTGTCCTCAGCCTCGGCGGTCTTCGCCCGCGCAGGGGCGCTCGATCCGCGCAAGCGCTCAAGGCACTGGCATGTCTCGAAGATCTCCACCCCTTCGACGCCGTCCTCGTCCCCCACTGAAGAGTGCAGGACGCTACCGCATCTCTGGCAGGTGATGCTCAATCGGATTCCCTGGTCTTTCCGGCTCTCCATATAGGACTTTTTACCCAGCCGGGTTCGGTTCTAGTTTGCGTGCCGGAAGCCAGTGGCACCAGCTCTGAACCTGCGCGGATCTCTCGGAATCATTCAGGACCTTCTCCATAAGCCGCTCCCGCGCTCAAGACATGACTGCGAGCCTCTTACGGTAGCCTCAACATTACCGAATATGACCATTTTAGGTAAAGTAGGGGCAGGGAAATCCCCGGCAGGCAGGAGTTTGACAGGTGGCTAGAAAATCGTCCCGGACATCATTTTCGGGAAAGTTTTCAAAAAAGAAAAATAGCCCTCCGGTCAAGCGCCCGAATATCGAGAAGCGCTCTCGTGAATATCTAACCGTCGCGGAACTCAAGCTCCTCGTGACCGCAGCCAAGCAGACCGGCAGGCACAGCGCCCGTGACTCCCTTCTCATCCTCATGATGTTCCGGCACGCTCTGCGCGTGGGTGAAGTCATAGATCTCAAATGGGATCAGCTCGATCTCGACAATGCCAAATTCCATGTGAACCGCCTGAAAAATGGCGACGCCTCCGTCCACCATCTCGAAGGAGACGAAATCCGAGCACTCAGAAAGCTACGGCGCGCCTATCCGGACTCGGCATTCGTCTTTGTCTCCGAGCGAAATGGCCCCCTGTCCCACAACGCCATCTACAAGCTGGTCGCCCGGGCAGGCCAGCTGGCAGAGCTTGAACTCTCAGTACACCCGCACATGTTGCGGCACGGCAAAGGCTATCAGTTAGCCGCCTCCGGCATGGATACTCGTTCAATCCAGGCGTATCTGGGGCATAAAAACATTCAGCACACGGTCCTATACACGAAGCTAGATCCGGCTCGCTTCAAGGGTTTCGGGAAGGACATCAAGCTATAGCGCTCAGTCCGAAACTGAGATCCCGGTACGCACCATGTCACATCTAATGAAGGTTATCGGTCCCCGCCGATAATTGTGCTCACCGCCTCGCCGGAAGCGGCATCCCACTTTCTATTGGACGTCCGGTTTTATTGGCAGTTTTGACCGAGAAAATATATATCTCCGTTCGGCCGCAATTTCGCAGAATAACAGGTATACGAAGTATATCCCCCAAAAGAGAGCACCGATGACCATGCCCCGAGCTAAAAAGCCCATCAATTTCGCACCATCAGAACAAAATGCGAAATCCGAGGCTGTAAAAAAAAATCGTGAGAATTGTCCGCCAGCACCGCCTCTCGTACGACGAGTTTATTGCCATTTGTCAGCAGGTGCGCCTCAAGTTGAAGATGGAGAAGCCCAGGAAAGAGCGAAAGCTACCGGAGCCCGGAGCTCCTCTCCCTGGCCGAGTTGAAGAAGTTCTTCAGAACAGTCCAGCGGTGCGGCGACACCGGACACGAGCTGATGCTCAAGCTTCTGCTCTATACGGCGGTTCGGGTGAGCGAGCTGGTGAACATCCGAGTGGCTGAAGTCGACCTGGACGAATGCAGGATCTTCATTGGCAACGGCAACGGGGGAAAAGACCGCTATATTCTCTTTCCTTCTGACTTCAGGCTTGCCTTGCAGACCTATATTGATGCGCATCCGGGCAATCTTTACTTGTTCGAATCACGACTGAACCAGCAATTCACACCCAGGCGCATCCAGCAGATCATTCGGCAGTATGCCGATCAGGCAGGCATCAAGCGGTCCGTACTTCCTCATCTACTCAGGCAGCTCACTTTCCTGACAGCACAGGGGCTGAGTGATGCGCAGATTCAGCTCATCTCCGGTCACGGAAACCGGAAGAGCCTCGAGCTCTATCAACATATGTCGCTTGCTTCAGTTGAAGGCGAGTATCAGAAAGCGGTCCGCAATTTGGAGATTTAGTAGTTATTGCAACAGAGCCGCCAACAATCTCCGGCGTTACATTGCCGGCTGGACTGACCCCGAGGTAAAAGCCTCCCTGGGCGCCACCTTCACCGGCACAAGACATCTGGTCACAATCCCCTGCTCCGCGCTGTCCAGACTCAAGCATCTCTTCGAGCCCGACGCCGGCTGGCACCACCAGTGATACTGCCTGATTACTTCAGAGCCTTGATCACGTTCTGGATTTTCTTCTGGATCGCCTTGTCCTGAAGGCTGTTATAGCCGCCATAACAAAGCATGGCAACGAGCATGAGGGTGAGCACTTTCTGAACGAACGACATCCCCGGGCTGCTGCTCCGGGCCTTGGCCCGCTGGCTGAAACCCTTGCTATCCTTGTTGTTGCCTGTAGCGGTCTTGGCCAGGGCGAAGCGGCCCTGCTGCATCCTCAATCTCGAGAACTCCTGGACCGTGGGTAGCTGCCTCTGGCAATTGACGCAAAAGCGCAGTTGCGCGCGCACCGGCGCCGAGCAGAACGGACAGTTCGAATAGCCGAGATCGTGGTGGTACTCCTCGTGACTCGAGCGTCCGTCTCTTCTGAAGAAGGACAGAAGCTTGTCGAGAAATCCCGACGGCTCTTCGTATTCTTCCTCTTCTTCTTCGAATCCCATTGCTTCCATTGGTTGCGATTGCCCTCTGCCTGCCTGTGGGCTCCTTGCCGGCGGCCCCTGATGAACCGAAGTCTCGGTGCGAAGCTCATTGAGGACCTCCTGCACCCCGGAAGACATCTTCGAGAGATCGAGGGCCGGATGCTCTCCTGTCGCCAGGGCTTCGGCTTCGCTCTCGAGATCGCGAAAGTTGACGTCTTCCATCCTGTAACGATAGGACCTGACCTTCGGCCAGTCCCTGCGCATGGCGTTTTTGAGCTCCTTCAAGAACTCGCTGGCGGTCAGATGCCTGGCCTCCGGCTCTTTGGAGAGGGCCCGGTTGAGCACATAAGTCGTCTCGTTGCAGGCCTTCAGCTCCGGAATAGCCTGGCTGAATGGAATAGGCGTTCCATAGAGATGACAGTCCATCATCTCGATAGCGGACTTGGCCTTGAAGGGCAGGCAGCCTGACAGGGTCTCGTAGACGACGATGGCCATGGAGTAGATATCGCTCCTGGTATCAACCACCGAATTGGAGAGACACTGCTCCGGGCTCATATAAGGCGGGCTCCCGCAGACATCACCGGCTCTGGTGATCTGGTAGACGTCCTCGCCGAAGGGATCCGTCTCTTTCAGCTTGGAGAGACCGAAGTCCACAAGCTTTACCCAGTCCTCGGTCTCGCGGTGCTTGGCGAGGATGATGTTCTCTGGCTTCAAATCGCGGTGCACGATATCCTGGGAATGGGCGAATTCCAGAGCGTCGAGCACCTGCTCGAAAATCGTCATCGCCCTGTCGAAGGGGAGGGCGCCTTTCACCAGGAGCTCGTCCTTGAGGGAGCGACCCTCGATGAAGTCCATCACCAGGTAGGGCTGACCTTGCTTGCTCATGCCGAAGTCATAGAGGGTGACGATGTGGTGGTGATTGAGCTGCGCCACGGTGCGAGCTTCCCTGTTGAAACGCTTGAGCGCCTCCGAGTCCGCCACCTTGTGAGCATGGAGCATCTTGACCGCCATCACCCGGTCGGTCTGCTCGTCTTCCGCCTGATAGACGACACCCATGCCACCACGGCCGAGAACCGAGACAATGCGATACCGATCGGCGAGCTTGCTGCCGATCAGGGGATCTTTTGAAGGATCTTTTGGTGGGTCTTTCGAGGACTCCTTGCCAGGGTCCATCTCCGACTCCAACGCCTTGGATTTCTCAGCGGGGCACACTTCTAATTCTTCTACTAACTGGTGATAACTCCATACCCGAGGCCGTTACAGGCTAAACGACACGCAACGTCACATAAATTCAACTATGACCGAATTGCTGACACAAACGCCTTTCTGGGTAAGGAAAAGACGTCCTTCCGCCAGGCGGACGAATCCGCCGTCCTGAAGCCTGTCGAGCTTCTCACGGTGGAGATTGTAGAGGTCGATTCCATAACGCTCCTCGAAGTCGTCCAGATCGATTCCCCGGCGCATCCTGAGACCGAGCATCAGCGCCTCTTTGACCCGGGTCTCCGGATCGATGAACTCGCTCACCTCGTCTTCGGTGGGCGCCTTCATATAGCGCTTTAGAGAGCGGAAATTGGCGCTCCTGTAGCCATCCACATAGCGATGGGCGCCCACACCGAAGGCCAGATAGGAGCCATTCTTCCAGTATGTTGAGTTATGTAGCGACGCAGAGCCGGGGCGGGCGAAACTGGAGACCTCGTAGTGCTCGAAGCCGCTCCCGACAAGACGGTCGATCAGGAGATCGAGCATATCGACGAAGGCCGACTCGTCCGGATATGCCTCACTGTCTCGGGGAAATCGAGAATAGAGGGGCGAATTGGCGGCAAGACTCAGTCCATAGGCTGAAACATGCTTGATAGACGGGTTTCTGGCTATGATCTCGAGAGCCCTTGCGAGGGTCTTCTCCCAGCTCGAGAGAGTCTGAGTAGGCAAACCGTACATGAAATCCAGGCTCAGACAGGTGAAATCTCCCCGGCAGGCCAGATCGATCCCGGCAAGTGCCTGCTGGACGGTATGGTCTCTCCCGATCGCCTGAAGCTCTTCATCCAGCAGGGACTCGATGCCGATGGAGAGACGATTCACACCCGAGGCCCGCCATGCCGATACCCTGTCCCTAGTGATAGCGTGCGGAGTGGTCTCCAGGGTCACTTCCGGGTTCGGCTCTACTTCCACGAGCCCGGTCAGAGTCTTGATTGCCGAATCGATACTGGCAGGCGACACCAGACCCGGTGTGCCCCCACCAAAATAAATCGTCCGAAGCCGGACCGGAGACTCCACTCTGGCAAGCCTTTCCCGGATCTCCTCTTGAAGGACCTCGAAATACTCGTCCTCCAGGTGATCGAGACCGGCGAAAGCTGCGAAATCGCAGAAGTCGCACTTATGCGAGCAAAATGGGATATGCAAATACGCTGAGGCTACCGGGTCCAGCATTATCAAACCGGCTTCAGGAAAGATCGACGCACCAGTGCAAGAATACCAGAAAAACGAGGAATCGAGAGATGGTCAAGAGAGCCTGCGTCCTGCTTTCAATCTGCCTGATTACAGCACAGTCCGCCTTTGCCGACGAGAAAGCCGGAGCGAGCGCCAGAGGCAAGTACTATGACAGCTCGCTGCTTGCCGTGTTCCGAGTGGGCGTCACCCACACCGATCTGCGTTCGGTCGGCGACCTGATCATCAAGACACGCCGGGAGATCACCAACACTCCATCTAGCCCCAATGCCCGCATGCGCCTGGGCTGCTACCTCTATCTCACCGGAGACTACGAAGGGGCGGCCATGGAGATGAAAAGAGCCGTGGCGCTGGATCCCGACGATTACGTGTGCCACACGATGCTGGCCAGGCTGCTGGATGAAGCTGGAGATCAGTCCGCCTCTCAGCTCGAGTACGAGAGAGCCATCCAGCTCAATCCGGATTTTCCCGACTCCCGGGTGATGTACGCCGAAAGCCTGATGAAAAGAGGCGGCATCTCGGAAGCCATCGACGAGTTCAGGCAGGCTAACGATACAAGACCGACGACTTTCGGGCTCTCCGGATTGTCGGAAGCCCTGGTGGTGGCCGATGATCCCGACGGCGCCGTGAAAGCGGCCAGGCAAGCGGTCTCGGTGATGCCCAACTCGGCTCGTGCTCATGTCGCCCTCACCAGAGCGCTCTTGAAATCGGGCGAGACCGAAAGCGCCCTGCGTACGGCTCGTCAGGCTTCGCTCCTCGATCCCACCTCCCCTGACAGTCATATAGCCCTGGGCAGAGCGCTCTACGCCAACAAGAAAAAATCGGACGCTGTGAAGGAATTCCAGCAAGCCGTCAGTCTCGACCCTCTCAACGCCCAGGCACGCAACGATCTGGGGTTCGCGCTCTACGGAGTCGGCGATGTCGCCTCGGCGGTCACCCAGCTCCAGCTTGCCCTGCGCCTCAATCCGCACCTGAGTGAGGCAAGAAATAATCTGGAAATCGCCATATTCGGACTGGCAGGCCAGGGCAAATAACACCGCCATCGGTATCAGGGCATATCGCATACGCGACAGGCCCTCATTCTATATACCACCCATCTAAGGCGCCGCCGTAAATGGTGGCATCGCAATTGCATTCTGAGCGCATAAGGTTAGAATTACAGAGAGTAATCTTATGTTCAAATCAGGGCTTTCGAAAAATTTCTCTACCGCCGTTCTGGTGTCATTGATGATGCTGGCTCAGGCTCTGGTCCCGGTGATGGCCCAGGGCGACGATAACGGCAAGCCGCCGGCATCGCTTGTCTTCGAGCCCGAAAAAGATGGAGACAGCAAAGGAGACGACGAAAAAAACGACGAGGGCGAGAGCAAAGAAGACAAAGCCAGAAAGCTTCTGAGCGACCTCCCCAAAGAGACTCTCGATCAGCTCGCCCAGCTGGCCCCGAGACCGGCAGGCGACTCCAGGACCCAGCTGCCCACCGTCACCGGTACCGTCCAGATCAGACAGCCCTTCAAGCTCTTCGCCCAGGCGAACCAGCAAAAGGTCATCCACCAGCTGAGCTTCCGGGAGACGCCCGTACGCGAGGTGATCGCCGAGCTAGCAAGAAGAGGCAATCTCAACATCATCATCGACAAATCGGTCACCGGCAAAGTCACCGGTGAGCTCAGGGATGTCACCCTGGATGAGGCCATGGACAGCGTCCTCGCCTCCGCCGGACTGCGAAGCCGGAGCCTGGACAAGAACACCGTGGTGGTGGGAACTCTTCAGGCCATGGTGCAGCTCGGACTCAACCGCCCCATCGCCCGGGCGTTCAAACTCAGTTATGCGCACCCTTACGATGTAGCGTCTATTCTCCAGGCATCCATTTTCAACCTCGGCTACAAACCCAAATTCAACACCCGCGTGGACCAGGTCACATCCCCCGCCGATGCTGCCGAGGTAGGAACCGACGACCTCACTCTCAAGCTCGAGGCCAACCAGACTTACGAAGAGGACAACCAGCCCAAGCTCCTGCGTGGATCTACTAGACAGCAAGTCCAGGAAGGCGTGGGCTACAACAACGCTGCCATCGATCCCGGCACCCAGCAGGTCAGGACGATTCAAGAAGTGAACACCGACTATACTGTGCCCACCAATGACGGGGGCTGCATAGTCATTCCGGACTCCAAGGGCAAACGTGTATTCGTGGTCGGCACTGAAGAAGACGTTCTCCTGGCCGAGCAAGCGATCCGTCTTCTCGATCGCAGACCCAAGCAGGTGCATATCCAGGCATCTCTCGTAGAGCTCTCGAACCAGGGAATAAGACAGCTGGGCGCCACCTTCAACGTCCAGGGTCAGGGGCTGTCAGCTTCAATCATGGGTAATGCCACGGCCCCGCTTCTCTCCTTCCTCCCCGGTCTGGGCTCGCAAGCGAGCAGCCAGGCGAACCCCAATATCCCCCAGATTCCCTTCAACGGCACTTCCGTGACCGGTAACGCCTCTCCCTTCTCGGGAATCGTCGGCACGGTCCTTCCCCTGGTCTCCCAGACCGCTACCATCGCCGGTGTCACGCCGAGCAACAGCGCCGCCAGCGGATTCAACTTCCTGACCCTGGGAAAGAGCGCCGGCGGACGCTTCAACGTCGCGACCATGCCCGGCGCACTGAACGTCAATCTCAATATGCTCTTGCAGACCAATAAGGCGAAGATCATCGCCAACCCATCACTGGTGGTATCAGATACCACCGAGGCCCTGATCACCATAGCCAATGAAGTCGTGCACAAGATCACTTCGACGGTCAGCCTCGGCGTGGTCACGACGAACGTGGAGCTGGCCAAGGCCGGCATCTTCCTCAACGTCCTGCCCTCCATCACCGAAGACGGATTCGTGCGCCTGCGCCTGCGTCCACAGGTCTCCACCCCCCTTGGAGGGCCGACCACATTCGGCACCGGGGCCAACCAGACCGTGGTCACGCTTCTGAGCATAAGAGACGTAATCACTCAGGAAGTAAGAGTGAAAGACGGTCAGACCCTGGTGATCGGCGGTCTCTTCACCGAGCTGGAAGCCGCCCAGCTATCGAAGGTTCCCTATCTGGCAGAAGCGCCGGTGCTCGGAGCGTTCTTCCGTACGACGCTCAAAGGCCGAAACCGCACCGAGCTCATGCTCATGATCACGCCCAAGATTGTCGAAGAAGATCCGACACAGCTCTCGGAGTCCGGCACATCGCCTACACTCTAGTCGCTCGCGAACGCCTCGGCTGTGCACCGCTGGCGGTTGCAAGACTCTTCTCGAGATCTCTTGCGATCTTCTTGAAGTTATTTTCAATTCCCTTCTCCACCTGGCCCCATTGCTTCTCGCCCATATAAGCCTTCGCCCCCAGCACCGCCGGTACCACCAGTACCGCCGCCGCCATGAAGCTCAGGCAGAGATTGCGACTGGCCACCTGCCAGCCGAAAGAGCGCCGGGAGCGGGAGAATTCCTTGCCGGGCGTATCTCTGGGCCCGCCGAGATAAACCTCGGGGAGCTCGCTATAAGTGTTTTTTGGTAAACTGGTCCAGCTCTGGCGGCACTCGTCGGTGGCGACGAAGCGGCGGCAACCTGAGCAGAGCTGCCTCTCCTGGCGCTTCTCAATATGCCCGCAACGGGGGCAAGACCGGGCTACCGGTCCTTTTTTCCCGTGCAAGATCACATAGGGGAGCTCACTGGGGTCACTGTTTTGCATGTTCGAGTATTCCAACGTCAAGCTCGCGCCACCGCTTGAAGGCGGTAACCGACGGCAATAGGGGATGACATAGTAAGGGAGTTAAATAACCCAAACTATAGGCAGTTCACGCCCCAATGTCAAGAGGGAATATCGTCCGGGGCTCTCTATTCGACGGTGACCGATTTTGCCAGGTTTCTGGGCTGATCGACATCCTTGCCGAGAAAATCGGCAACGAAGTAGGAGAGGAGCTGCAGGGGCACACAGGTGACCAGGGGCGAGAAGAACTCGTCCACCGGAGGAATCCGCAGCAGGTAGTCGAAGGTCTTGGGCGCCATCTCGTCGCCATCCACAGCCACTGCCACCATTCTTGCCTTGCGGGCACGCGACTCCTGGGCATTGGACAGGGTCTTCTCATAAACGGAACCGGGCACCAGGACGGTGATCACCGGCACTGTGGAGTCCAGCACCGCTATCGGTCCGTGCTTGAGCTCGCCGGCGGCATAGCCGGAAGCATGGATATAGCTCAGCTCTTTGAGCTTGAGAGCGCCCTCGAGAGCGGTTGGATAGTTGAGCCCCCGTCCGATGAAAACCACGTCATTGGCGTCAGCCAGCTTCAGGGATTCTTTCTTATAGGCTTCTTCCCTGGCCAGAATCTGCTCGATCATGGTGGGGATCTGGTGCAGCTTCTCCTTGAGCTCAAGAGCTTTTTCGGCGCTGATGTCGCCGCGGCGCTCGGCAAGATAGATACCGAGGAGATAGAAACAGGCGAGCTGCGCCGCATAAGTCTTGG
>Ga0226835_1000286_pt1 | contig 73473 bp, 71 predicted proteins | sample LAC_MetaG_1_FD_163627 | JGI IMG/M metagenome (GOLD analysis project Ga0226835, IMG submission 163627) | Anaerobic ammonium oxidizing microbial communities from anammox membrane bioreactor (MBR) in UC Berkley, California, United States -... | ecosystem: Engineered > Bioreactor > Anaerobic >... | reverse complement strand
GCCAGGCGCGGCCCCCGCCGCATGCGCCTGCCCAACAGCTCCGGCAACGTGCTCGCCGTGACGAGACCCAACTTCGCCGACTGGTACTGCACCACCACGGCTATCGCGTCGGACGCGACGAGCACCCACAGGAGGAGGAAACCGTAGCGGGCGCCGGCCGTGACGTTGGCGGCGACGTTGCCGGGGTCGACGTACGCGATGGCCGCCACGAACGCCGGGCCGAGCAGGGAGAGGGGGTGCCGCAGGGGGTTCGCTCGGAGGCGCACGTCACGACTGTAGTTCCGGGTGACGCTTCAGGGGCACCTAAGCGTCACCCGGCGACTAACCGGTTCAGGCGGGCGCGAGCCGTCCGCTCGCGACGGGCTCGCGGGCGGCGGCGTCCGCCAGCGGCGGCGTGAAGCGCCGCAACCGCAAGGCGTTGCTCAGCACGAACACGCTCGAGAAGCCCATGGCCGCCGCCGCCAGGACCGGCGAGAGGAGCACGCCGAGGCTCGGGTAGAGGACCCCGGCCGCGACGGGTATGAGCACGGTGTTGTAGGCGAACGCCCAGAAGAGGTTCTGCCTGATGTTCGTCAAGGTCGCCCGCGACAGGGCGAGGGCGTTCGGGATGCCCCGCAGGTCGCCCGCCATGAGGATCACGTCCGCCGACTCGATGGCGATGTCCGTGCCGGTGCCGATCGCCAGCCCCACGTCGGCGGCGGCGAGGGCGGGAGCGTCGTTGATGCCGTCGCCCACGAACGCGACCTTCCGCCCCGCGGCCTGCAGCTCCCTCACGGCCGCCACCTTGCCGTCGGGCAGCACCTCGGCGAGCACCTCGTCGATGCCCAGCTGGTCTGCGATGGCCTGCGCCGTGCGCCTGTCGTCGCCCGTGATCATGGCGACGCGCAGCCCCAGGGCGTGCAGCGCGGCGATGGCCGCCGGCGTGGACGCCTTGATGGGGTCGGCCACGGCGAGGACCGCCGCCAGCCGCCCATCGATGGCGGCGTAGACGGGCGTCTTGCCAGCGCGCGCCAGCGCCTCGGCGCTCGCGGCCAAGGGGGTGGGGTCGGCCTCGAGGCGGCGCATGAAGCGGTCGGCGCCCACGGCCACCCGCCGGCCCGCCACCGCGGCGGTCACCCCGAAGCCGGGCACGGCCTCGAGCTCCGCCGCGACCGGCACCGTCAAACCCGCGACCTTGGCTCCCCGCACGATGGCGTCGGCGATCGGGTGCTCGCTGTCGGCCTCGGCGCCCGCCACCAGCGCCAGCACCTCGGCCTCGTCGAAGCCCTCGGCGACCTCGAGGTCCGTGAGTTCCGGCGCTCCCTTGGTCAGGGTGCCGGTCTTGTCGAGGGCCACCACCCGCGTCTCCTGCAGCGCCTGCAGGGCCTCGCCCTGCCTGAACAGCACGCCGAGCTCGGCCGCCTTCCCGGTGCCGACCATGATGCTGGTGGGCGTGGCCAGCCCCATCGCGCAGGGGCAGGCGATGATGAGCACCGCCACCATGTTGACCAGGGCGAAGGTGAGGGCGGGCTCCGGCCCGAGCCAGAGCCACACGCCGAACGTCACGGCCGCCAGCGCCAGCACGACCGGCACGAACACCGCCACCACCCGATCGGCGAGGGCCTGGATGGGCGGCTTGCTCCCCTGGGCGGCCTCCACCATGCGGATGATCTGCGCGAGGACGGTGTCGGCCCCTACGGCAGTTGCCTCGAAGCGGAAGGCGCCCGTCTTGTTGATGGTGCCGCCCACGACGGCGCTACCGGTCTCCTTGTGGACCGGCACGCTCTCGCCCGTGATCATGGCCTCGTCCACGTAGGACGAACCACTCACGACGCGACCGTCGACGGGCACCCGCTCGCCGGGGCGCACGACCACGACGTCGCCCGGGGCAACGGCGCCGACCTCGACCTCGAGTTCCTCCCCGTCGCGCACGACCCGCGCCGTCTTGGGTTGGAGGTTCATGAGCTTCTTGATGGCCTCGCTCGTGCGGCCCTTGGCGACGGCCTCGAGGTACTTGCCCACCAGCACCAGCGTGATGATGGCGGCGGACGCCTCGTAGTACACGTGCACCGTGCCCGCGGGCAGGAGCGAGGGCAGGAAGGTCGCCACGACCGAGTAGCCGAACGCGGCGCTCGTGCCGATCATCACGAGGCTGTTCATGTCGGGGCTGCCGCCGAGGAGACTGCGCCAACCGGGCCGGTAGAAGCGCATCCCCGGCCCGAACTGCACGACCGCCGCGAGGGCGAACGACACGTAGTAGACGACCCGCATGGGCACCAGCGCCATGAGGGCGCGTTCCAGCGGCGGGATGAGCATGGGGAGCATGACGAGCAGGAAGAGCGGCAGGGCGAACGCCGTGGCCGTGATCAGGTCGCGGCGCAACGCCGCGAGCTCGCGTTCGCGCGCCTCGCGCTCCAGGTCGGTGCGCGCCTCGGCGCTGCCCGCGTCCAGGACGCCGTAACCGGCCTTCTCGACGACGGCCTCGAGCCGCCTCAGGTCGGTGACCGTGGGGAGGTAGCGGACGGTGGCGCGCTCGGTGGCGAGGTTGACGGCGGCCGACACCACCCCGTCGGCCTTGCCCAGGGCGCGTTCGACGCGGCTACTGCAGTTGGCGCACGTCATGCCCGTCACGCCCATGGTGGCCTCGGCCACCACCGGCTCGTACCCCGCCTTCCTCACCGCGCTGAGTAGGGTGGCGGCGTCGGCCGTGGCGGGGTCGAAGTCGACGCTGGCACGCTCGGTGGCGAGGTTGACGGTGGAGGCCGTCACGCCCTCGACCTTCGCGAGGGCCCGCTCGACCCTCGTCACGCAACTGGCGCAGGTCATGCCCTGCACGCCTATCTGGATGGTCTTCATCTCGTCCTTCCGCGGGCCCGCGCGTTCGCGCCCGTCAGGGGCGGTACTTCAGGGCCTCCATCAGCTCCTCGACGATCTGGTCGGCGTCGCCGCGCTCCGAGGCGGTGACCACGTGGTCCCTGATGTGCGACCGCAGCACGGCCTCGTTGACCTTGGTCAGCGCACCCTGCACGGCCTTGAGCTGCTTGAGGACGTCGACGCAGTAGACGCTGCTGTCCTCGAGCATGCGCACCACGCCGTCGAGGTGGCCCCGCGCGCTCTTCAATCGCTGGGCGGCGTCGAGCCGCGTGTCGTGGTCGAGGTGCTTGCAGTCGTTCGCGCCCGCAGCCGGCCGGGCGGCGGCGCCGACGCCTTCCATCAGCCGACTGCCGCCTCGTAGCCGGCCTCGCGCACGGCGGCGACGAGCGCCTGGACCGGCGCGGCGCCCTCGACGGTGGCCGTGCCGGCAGCAAGGTCGACCACGACGGCCTGGACGCCCTGTACCTCCTCGAGCGCCTCCTTGACGGCCTTCTGGCAGTGGCCGCACGACATGCCGGTGACGTTGAGCTTGGTCATATGAGCCTCCTCGCGCGCCGCGTCATCGGTGGTCGGCGGCGCCCATGCCCCTACCCCCTGGGGGTGGGGTACGTAGGAGTCTAACCCCTATCCCCACCGCGATGTCAACCGGGGCGACGCGTCGCCTCGCGGTCCGGCGCCGCTGGGGCCCCGGCCGGGCACGACGACGCGCGCCCCGAACGGGTAGCATCCGTGGGGACGCCCCGCCGCGCGGCGGAGCGCGCAACCTGGATAGACCTGTCTTGCGGCCGGCGCCGCAACGCCATGGGTAGAACGCCCGTCGCCTCGCCGGCCCCGCCGAGCGCTCACCTGGCGCTCGGCCAACACGCGCCAAGCGCGGGAGGAGTGCCACGCCATGGACGAGTTCGACGCCCTCACGAGCCGCCGGAAGACGCACGGCTTGAGCCTCAACCGCCTCGCCGCCGCCGGCGTGGTGCTGGTACTGGCGGCCATCGTCGTCTTCTCGAGCATGTTCACCGTCGACCAGGGCTACCGCGGGGTCGTCCTGCGGCTCGGCGCCTTCGAACGCATCGCGCCGCCGGGACTCGGCTTCAAGCTACCGCTCGTCGATCGCGTCGTCATGATGCGCGTCCAGACGAACTCCAAGGTGTACGACCGCATGGAGACCTACTCCCGCGACCAGCAGCTCGCGGAGCTGCGCGTCTCCGTCACCTACCGGCTCGTGCCGGAGATGGTCAACGAGGTGTACGCGCAGTTCGGGAGCGAGGAAGGGCTGGTCTCGCGCCTCATCGACCGGCGCCTCAACGAGCTGGTCCGCACCGTGTTCGGGCAGTTCAACGCCGTCGAGGCCATCCAGCAGCGCAGCCTGCTCAACCAGCAGGTCTCGGACGCGATCATGGGCGTGATCGATCCCGCCATCGTGGTCATCGAGTCCGTGCAGGTCGAGGACATCGCCTTCAGCGCAGCGTACGAGCAGTCGGTCGAGGCGCGCATGATGGCCGAGGTCGAGGTGCAGCGGCGCAGCCAGGAGCTCGAGCAGCAACGCATCCAGGCGCAGATCGTCGTGACGCAGGCGCAGGGCGCCGCCGACGCTCGCGTGGCCGAGGCCAAGGCGCAGGCCGAGGCAACGCGCCTCGCCGGCGACGCCGAAGCGAGCGCCATCCGCGCGAAGGGCGAGGCGCTACGCGACAACCCTCAGTTGGTCGCGTTGGTCACGGCCGAGTCCTGGGACGGCGTGTTGCCCACCACGATGCTGCCCGGCGGCGCGCTCCCCTTCATCGACGTGACGCGCTAGCGACCGGCAGGTCGGGCCCTTAGCGCCAGGCCGCACCGACGGTCAGTCGCCCACGACCTTCTCGCGTTCCAACATCTCGTTGAGCGCGATGGCGGAGTGGGCGTAGGCGCCACCGGAGCGCATCTCGGCGGCGACCCAGATGGCCTCCATGATCTGCTCCTCGGTCGCGCCCTGGCGCAACGCCTCCTTCGTGTGGCCCTTGATGCAGTAGGGGCACTGCGTGGTGTGCGCGACGGCGACGGCGATGAGCTGTTTCGTCACGGCGGGGATGGCGCCTTCCGCGAACGCCGCCCGGCTGAACTCTCGCCAGGCGTCGAGCGTCTTCGGCGCGAGGCTGCGGCGCTTCTCCGCCATCTCCTTCGTCATCTGTGGGAGCATCTCCTGGCTCATGCGTGACTCCTTCCCGAGAGGTCGCTGCCGTCAGGGTAACGCTCCGCGCACCGCCGCCGGCGACACCGGGTACCGTCTCAGTCGGGCCGCGCGTGCCACGGCCACGCCACGCAGCTGGCCACCTCCGGGAAGAGCACGATGTCGGCGCCCCTCCCCTTCAGGGCGAGGGTCGTGACCTCGCAGCCTGCGAGCAGCGCCCGCGCGAGGCCCAGGGTCTGCCCACTCACCGTCACGTCGTCGACGAGCAGCACCCGCGTCCCGGCCTGCGGCAGGCTCGGCGCGGCCAGCAGCTCCGGAGCGGGCCGGCGCGGCGAGTTGTCGGGAGCGCGGTAGTTGATATCGAACCTGGCGAGCGGCACGCCGAGCCTGTAGGCGAGCAGCGCGGCCGGGACCACGCCGCCGGTCGCCACGCCGATCACGAGGTCGACGCGCGGCAGTTCGGCGGCGGCGATCCGCCGCGCGATCTCCGTGAAAGGCAGTGCGACCTTCGCCCCGGCCGGCACGGTGACCGCGGTCACCGGCCGTGCGCCGCCCGGCCGCCGACGGCGGCGAGGCCGCCCAACGCCGCCAACGCCACCAGCCCGGGCGCCGCGCCGGCCAGGCCGGCCAGTGGCGCGAGCGGGTCGACGGCGGTTCCCCCCAGCGCCGCACCCGCCACGCCAACCGACCACCGGGCGATCAGGTAGGCGGCGGGTGCCGCCAGCGCCGCGCCGGCGACGCTCCTTCCGCGCCCGGCCAGCAGGCTCAGTCCCGTGAACACGACCAGTTCGGCCGTCAGGCCGGGCAGCAGGAACGTCGGGGGCATGCCCGTAAGGGCGTGGTTCAGGGCCGGCGCGGCCGTCGCCGCCACCAGGGCGGGCACGGGGCCGAGCAGGGCGACGGCGAGCAGCGGCGCCCAGAAGATGGGGAGCAGCGACGCACCGACTCCCTGGCCGCCCGGAAGGAGGTGGACGAGGAACGGCACCGCCACCGACGCGCCCACGGCCACCACCGAGAGCGACAACGTCCTGACCAACCTGCTTGAAGCGACGACCGTCACAGTCACGACTCCCATCTCACCGAGGCTCGCGGCCGCACCGAACTCGCGGGCCCCGGTGGCTCCCACCCTCCCCGGTCGGGAACCGGGTCGTGGCGCGAGGATACACGGTGGGGACGCGCGTGGCCGTCGCGCCTTGCCACGGCGACCGTCGCTCCGGCGCGGGGCCACATACCCTACAGGGGTAACGCACCACCGCACGTAGAATCCCGGGAGAAAGGTAGGCCCCCGCCAGATGAACCGCCTCGCCCGCTCCCGTCCCGCTCGCCTCCTCGGCGCCCTCCTGCTCCTCGCCGCCCTGACCGGCGGCGCCTACTACGCGGGCTTCAGCCGCGGCCGCGAGGTCGCGCTGGCGGCACCCGCCGCACCCGGCGCCCGGCCTCTCGGCGAGCAGGCGCGCCGCGAAGCCAGCGACCCGTTCGCCCTCGGCAACGTCGACGCGCCGGTCGCGCTCGTCGTCTTCTCCGACTACCGCTGCCCCTTCTGCGCCCGCTACAGCCAGGCGACCGAACCCGAGCTCGTCGCGCGCTACGTCGACGCCGGCAAGCTCCGGATCGAGTGGCGCGACTTCCCCATCTTCGGCGACGCCTCGCTCCTCGCCGCGCGCGCCGGGCGCGCCGCGGCGGCGCAAGGCAAGTTCTGGGAGTTCAACCGCGCCGTCTACGCCGCGGCACCCGCGAGCGGTCATCACGACCTGACGGAAGCCAAGCTGCGCGCCTTCGCCGAGCAGGTGGGAGTGGCCGACCTGGCGCGCTTCGAGCGCGAGATCGCGGACGAGACGCACGACGCGGCCATCGCCCGCGACTTCCAGCAGGCGCGCGGGCTCGGCGTGACGGGCACGCCGTCGTTCGTGATCGGCGGGCGCCCCCTCGTCGGCGCACAGCCGACCGAGGTGTTCGTGCGGCTCATCGACGAGGCGCTCATGGCCGCCGACTGATGCCCGACGTCGGGCTGGCCGGGGCCTTCCTGGGCGGACTCTTCGCGCTGGTGAGCCCATGCTCGGCGCTGCTGCTGCCGTCGTTCTTCGCCTACGCCTTCGACGGCCTCGGCCGGCTCGTGGCGCGTACCGGTGTCTTCTACCTCGGCCTGGCGCTCGTACTCGTGCCCCTAGGCGCCGGGGTGGGCGCGATCGGCTCGCTCGTCACGCAGTACCGCGGCGCGGTCACGACGGTCGGCGGCCTGCTACTCATCGTGTTCGGCCTGCTGGTCGTGACCGGGAGGGGCTTCTCGCTCCTGCCCTCGGCCGCCACCGCCCGGGCAGGCGCCGGCCGGGGCGCCATGGGCGTGCTCGCGCTGGGAGCCGTCTACGGCCTGGCCGGGTTCTGTTCCGGTCCGCTGCTGGGCGCGATCCTCACCTTCGCCATGACGGGCGGCAGCCCGACGTACGGTGCCCTGCTCATGGCCGCCTACGCGCTGGGGATGGTCCTGCCCCTACTGGTGCTCGCTCTCCTCTGGGACCGGCTCGAGTTGAGCAGGAGGCGGTGGCTCCGCGGGCGCGAGCTTCGGCTGGGCGGCTTCAAGGTCCACTCGACCTCGCTCCTCTCCGGCGCCGTGTTCGTGGGCATCGGCCTGCTCTTCCTCCTCACCGAGGGGACCGCCAACCTGGGCGGCGTCGCTTCCGTCGACACGCAGTTCCGGTTGCAGACGTGGACGACGGGTTGGGCCGTGAAGGTGCCCGACCTCGCGGTGGCCCTGGCGGTCGTGGCCGTCGCGGCCGCGTACGCGCTGTGGCCGCGCTCCGGCCGCGGGTGAGTCGAGCCTGGGCCGGCCTGGGTGGGGCACCGGCACCGGTCAGGCGTTAGCGCGGCGCCCACCGGAGGCGGCGGCGCGCCCGCTCTAGGCGCGCCCGCTCACGGCGCGCCCGCTCACGGCGCGCCCGGCACCGCCTCGTCCGGCACCGCCGCGCCCGGCCGCACCGCGGCGCCGCCCACCCGGCCGGCTCATGAGCAGGCCGACCGCCGCGAGGGCCGCCGCCACGCCGGCCACCCACGGCCAGGTCGATCGCTTCACCAGGAACGGCACGAGCCGCCACGCCGCCGCCGCGTTGCCGTAGACGGCCTTTGCCAGCGCCACCACGAGCGGTTGCCTGCGGAGCAGCGCCCTCGCGCCCCTGCGCAGCGCCAGGTCGAGGCCGGCCGGCCCTCGCATCAACGCCTCGGCGTAGAGACCCTCGTCGGCGAGTCGCGTGACGGCCTTGCCGCCCCACTTCAGGCCGAGGGCGGGGTGAGGAACCGCCTCGACGAAGCGCGCGAGCGCGGCCACGTCGGCGGGGTCATCGGCGTAAGCGAGCACGCGCGCGGCGCGACCCGGCGGCAGCTTGCGCCCGATCCTACCGGCGTCCCCCAGCAGTGCGCCCAACGCGCCCCAGGCCCGCTCCCGCGCCAGCCGCACCACGCCCTTCGCGAAGCGCTCACCCAGCGCTCCGGCCCGCCGCGCCGCCTTGAGGAGCGCCGTGCCCGCACCGAGGTGCGGCGCCAGCGTCAGGGCGACGCCGGCCGACGACAGCGCCACCAGGACCTCGTCCGTCTCCTCGCCCCGCAACCAGGCGACTCCCTGGCGTGTGAGGTCGCGCACGTCGCCGAAGACCACCAGGTCGCTGGCGACCGCGCAGCCGATGCCGTAGGCGTCCTCGCCGCGGCCCGTCCAGATCCCGTCCACGCAACGCCCGAACACCGCCGACAGGCGGTTCCACTCCGCCTCGGCCGCCGCCGCCACCTCCTCGCAGGCGCCGGCATCCGCGAGCTCCATGGCGTCGGCGTGACGCTCCGCCGCGAGCGCCCGGGCCGCCTCGGCGCAGTACGGGTAGGGCGCGAGCGCCTCCAGGTAAGGCCCATCCAGCGTCAGCCAGGCCTTGCCGCCGACGAGTCCCACCGCCGCCAGCAGCAGGGCCGCGCCCGCCAAGCGCCGTAGGAACCGCCTCACCTCCAGGCCCCCCCACCGCGTCGCGAACGACGGATCGGCATCACGCCGGTCATCCCGGCATCATCGCATGCGCTCGGGACGGGCGCCGCGGACCCCGCGCGCTCGGGCGGGCGCGAGGACCCACGACCCTGGTAGAGTCGGAGCACCCACCCGGGCATCGCCAGGTGGCGTCCACGACCATCCCGCGGAAGGCAACGACCAGATGCGCGCAGCACGCTGACGAACGGAAAGTAGACAGCACCCCGTCTCACTCCAACCGGAGGTCAGCGTGAGTCTGCGACTCCGCGCCGTGGCCAAGCGCCACGGCGACCGGACATTGTTCCAGGCGGTGGACCTCGACGTCGCCAGCGGCGAGAAGACCGCCCTCATCGGACCCAACGGCAGCGGCAAGTCCACGCTGCTGCGCCTGATTGCCGGGCTGGAGGCGCCCGATGCCGGCACCATCCACGTGCACGGCACGGTCTCCCTCCTCGCCCAGGTGACGGAGGCCGGCGACGCGCGCGTAAACGACTGGCTGCTGCCTCCGGCCCTGGCGCTGGCCGCGGCCGACCTCGCCGCCGCCGAGCGCGGCCTGACGGCCGCGACGCCCGTCGCCATCGAGCGCTACGCGGCCGCCGAGGAGCGCTTCAGGGCGGCGGGCGGCTACGACCACGCCACGCGCACCGAACGCGTCCTGGACGGCCTCGCCATCGACGGAGCGGCGCGCATGAGCGAGCTGTCGGGAGGTCAGCGCCGCCGCGTGCACCTCGCCCGTCAGCTCCTGACGCGCGCGGACCTCCTGCTCCTCGACGAACCCACCAACCACCTCGACCGGGACGGCATCGAGTGGTTGGAGACGTGGCTGCGCGCGAGCGACGCCGCGGCCGTCGTGGTGTCACACGACCGGCAGTTCCTCGACGCGACAGTATCGAGCGTCGCGGAACTGACGAGCGGAAGCCTGACGCCGTGGCCCGGCAACTACTCCGCCGCGCTGGCGCTGAAGGAGGCGGCGTTGGCGGCGCAGCACCGCCGTCACGAGGCCGAGGCGCGCAAGAAGCGCGAGCTGGAGGTCGAGGCGGCGCGCCTCAGGTCGGCGGGTCGCAGCGCGGACAGGTTCAACCGACGCCGCGCCGGGAACCAGGCGGTCGTACTCGCGAAGGCGAAGGCCGAGAACGTGTCGCGCACCCTGGCCGGCCGGGCTCGCGCCCTCGAGCGGCGCCTCGACCGCTTCGAGGTGACGCCGGCGCCGCGCGAGGACGAGGCCGTCGTCACGATCCCGACGGCACCGACGCGGAGCGCCGGGGCGCGGCCCGGCGCGACGGCGGACGAGCCGCGCACCGGACCCACGGAGGTGGTGCGCCTCGCGGGCGTTACCCTCGAGCGCGGCGGCCGGCGGCTCTTCACCGGCCTGGACCTGCTGATCCGCCGCGGCGAGCGCGTGGCGCTCGTGGGCGCGAACGGCAGCGGCAAGAGTAGCCTCATCGCGACCGTCGTCGGCGAGCTGGCCCCGACCGCCGGCACCGTCACGCTCGGGCGCGGCCTGACCTGGCGCTTCGCGGGCCAGCACGGGGAGGAACTGGGCGCCTTCGTCACGGTGGAAGACGCCGTCCGCGACGCCAACCCCCTCATCAGCCGGCAGGAGCTGCACCACCTGCTCGCGCGCCTCGGCCTGCCGCCGGACCCGCAACGGGAGGTGGCCACGTTGTCGGGAGGGCAACGCACCCGCCTGAGCCTGGCCAGGTCGAGCGTGTCGCGCGCCGCCCTTCTCATCCTCGACGAGCCGACGAACCACCTCGACGCGGGCATGGTGGCGGCCCTCGAGGAGCACCTCATGGCGCGCGCCGGCACGCTCCTCTTCGCGTCGCACGACAGGCGGCTGGTGGCCAACGTGGCCACTCGCGTGATCGACTGCTCGCGCCTGGCGCGGGAGGCGGGGCGGTGAGCCGAGGGGCCGGCCGGCGCCGCGGGCCCGCCCCGGCAGGCCGCGCGCCGCCCTTGACCGAAGTCCTGGTCAGGCGCGCCCGCCGGTGCGAGGCTGCGGCGGTGGACCCCCTCACCGTCGGCGACGTCGCGAAGATGAAGATGGCGCAGCTCCTGCGCGGCGCGCCGGAGGCGCGCGCCGTGCTGCAACGGCACGGCGTGGACCCGCTGCAACGTTGCCACAGCGCCGCGCTGAACCACATGACCCTCAAGCAGGTGCTCGGGCGCACCTGCCCGGTGGACGACGTCGAGGCGACGCTCGCCGACCTCCTCGAGCTGCTCGGCGGCTAGCGTCAGGCGCCAGAGGCGGCGCGCTCAGCCGCCCGGCCGCGCCCGCACCACCAGCAGCACGCTCAAGACCACGACGGCCATGCCCGCCATCCCCGCCGCCCCCAGCCGCTCGCCCGCGAACGTCATGCCGAGCAGCACCGCCACCACGGGGTTCACGTACGCATAGGAGGTGAGCAGCGCCGGCCTCACGCGCTGGTTCAGCAGGTAGACGTAGGCGCTGAACCCCACCAACGACCCGATCGTGATCAGGTAACCGAGCGCCAGGAGGGAGCCGGTCGAGGGCACGGCCACCACGCGCTCCCCGCGCAGGAGGCCGAGGGGCACGAACACCACGCCCGCCGCCAACATCTGCACGGCGGAGCCCATCCCACCGGGCGCTTGCGGCAGCTTGCGGCTGAGGGCGGACCCTAGGGCCCACGAGAACGGCGAGACGAGCAGGAGGGCGGCCGCGAGCGGGTTGCTGCGCAGCCCCGTCTCGAGGTTGAGGAGCAGCACGCCCAACAACCCGATGCCCATGCCGACGTAGTCTCCCCGGCCGGTGCGCTCGCCCATCAGGGCGAAGAAGAGCGTCAGCCATAACGGCATGGTCGCGACCATGACGGCCGCCAGGCCCGACGGCGCGCCGAACGACTGCGCCAACCCGACGCTGCCCATGCCGCCCACGAGCAGTAGCACCCCGGTGACGGCCGACCCAAGCCACTGACGGGGCGTGCCGGCCCCGCCACCGCGCGAGCGGACGAAGGCGTACATGAGCCCACCCGCGACCCCGAACCGCACGGCGAGCATCAGGTAAGGCGGCAGGTCCTCCACCGCGAACCTGATGGCCAGGTAGGTGGAACCCCACACGACGTAGAGGATGGCCAGCGCGACGGCCACGTCGAACGGCACGGGCCCGAGCTTGCGCGAACGAAGGGCCCGCAGGCGCGTCACGCGGTTCATCTTAAGGCGGGCACGCCGCCCCGGCCGGCTGCCGGCGCCCGCGTCGCCGGTCCCGTCACGACCGGCGCCGCGTCGGGTGGCGCCGGGTCAGGCGGGCCGCGGGTCGTCGCCCGCGCGCAGTCGCGCCGCGGCCGCGGCGGCGGCCTCCATGGCGATGCGGTGGAACCCGCTCCCGAACGACACGCGCGCCACTCCGAGTTCGGCCAGGCGCTTCAGCGGTGGCGTGGCGTGAGTGGCCATCACGTTGACGGGGCCGGGCACTCCCCGCACGTACGCGGCGATGTCGTCGTCCGCCGCCAGCATGATCGGGAACACGCAGTCGGCGCCCGCCGCCAGGTACGCCTCGGCGCGGGCGATGGAGCGTGCGAGGCGCGTGCGCTCGTCACCATCGGCCCTGACGTGGAGGTCGACGCGCGCGTTGATGACGAGGCCGGTCCCCGCCTCGTCGGCGGCGCGCCGCAGCGCAGCGAGCCGCGCCGCCTGGGCGTCGGTGGGGATCATCCGGCGCGTCCGCGGGTCGCTGTCCTCGAGGTTGCAGCCGACGACGCCGACCCGCGCCAGGCGCGCCACCAGCTCGGCCTCGTCCAGCCCGTAGCCGTGCTCGACGTCGGCGGTGACCAGCACGTCGCGGCCGTCGCGCCGCGCCGCCGCCACGATGCGCCTCAGGGCGGCGAACATCTCGTCGACCGGCGTCCCCTCGCCGTCCGAGTAGCCCAGGGAGCGGGAGATCGCCCCGCTCGAGGTGGCGATGGCGTCGAGCCCGGCCGCAGCGAAGGCCGCCGCGCTGGCGGCGTCCCACGCGTTGGCCAGCAGGAGCGGCGTTCCGCCGTCGTGCGCCGCCCGCAGGTGCGGCGCCCGGAGGTGCGCCGCCCGCAGGCGCTCCGCCTCGGCACGCAGCGCCGCGGCCCCGCCAGCGTCCGGTGGGGTCCCGCCCGCACCGGCGGCGGCGCTGGTCAAGCTCCCTTCGGCTGGTAGCTGCCGACCTCCGACCGGAACGCGATGGCGAGGCGGTTCCAGGAGTTGATGTTCGTGATGGCCAGTGTGAGATCGACGAGCTCCTGCTCGCTGAACTGGCGCCGCACCCGCTCGTACAGCTCGTCGGGAACGTCGTTCTGTGAGATCAACGTGACGGCCTCCGTCCACTCGAGGGCGGCCCGTTCACGGTCGCTATAGAAGGGAGCCTCGCGCCACGCCGGCAACACGTACAGGCGCTGCTCCGTCTCCCCCGCCGCGCGCGCGTCCTTCGAGTGCATGTCGAGGCAGTAGCCGCAGCGGTTGATCTGGGAGGCGCGCGTCTTGACGAGCTCCAGCAGCGAGTGCTCGAGGCTACCGTGCCTCAGGTAGGACTCGATCTTCGCGAGGGCCGTGACCCCCTCCTTGGCCAGCTGCGAGTAAGCGATACGGGTCTGCATGACGCTCCTCCTGACGCTGCCGCGGCGCCCCGGCGGCGCCGCGGCTCGCGGAACCGCGACGGGCCGGGGGCACGCCGGGGCCACGTGACCCGACGATACCCCCGGCCCCCACGCCTAGCGGCCGCCGCCCGAACGTTGTGTCAACGCGCTGCGCGCGTCAGGGGGTCGGCTGGTTCGAGACCTGCTGGAGTACGAAGGTCGTGTCCCCGACGTACAGCATCGCCCCCTGCCCGTCGCGATCCACCCAGAACTCGTACTGGGCACCGCCGGCGGTGAACATCCCGTGCAGGGTGGCTTCGTCCAGGTGCGCCTGGAACTGGTAGCGCTGACCCTCGTCCTGAAGGTAGCCGACGTAACCGCCCTGGTTGCCGCTCACCGACAGCACGACCTTGCCGGCGTTGCCGACGAACGTGCCGGTCCAGTCGGCGGCGGGTTGCGGTTGCGTCATGCCGAAGGGGGGCTGCTGGCCGCCGGGCTGGCCCGGCACCTGGCCCGGCACCTGACCGGGCTGCTGGCCCGGGAAGCCCGTCTGCGGCTGACCCGGGAACTGACCCGGCGCCTGCGGCGGCAGCTGGCCGGGCAGCTGACCGGGCTGCTGACCGGGGAACTGGCCAGGCTGTTGGCCCGGGAAGCCCGTCTGCGGCTGACCGGGGAACTGACCCGGCGCCTGCGGGGGCAGCTGGCCCGGCACGGCGCCGCTCGGCGCACCGCCCTGCCGCTGCAGCGCCACGGTCTGGCCCTGCTGCGACGGCTGCCCATCCGGACCCAACTCGAAGAAGGTGATCTGCAGCCACTGACCGTCGGGGCTGAGCTGCGCCTGGAAGCCGAGCACGCCCTGGCGCGACTGGATGGCGCCGTAGGCGCCCTGTTGGGAGGCCTGGCCCTGCAGCGGGAACTGCCCGTTGCTGCTGGTCAGGGCGCCGGTCAGGCTGCCGTCCCCTCCCTGTTGCAGCGCGATGCTTATCCCGCTGGCGGCGTCGGCGAACGTGCCGGTGTACTGCTGGGCGAACCCCAGCCCCGCCAAGGCGGCGAGGAGCAGAGCGGCGAGCTGACGGACGTGCATATTTGCCTCCTGTCGTCGCGAGCAGCGTAGGAGACGCCCACTTAAATCCGCATTAATGCCCGTCGGGTGCGGCGGGGGCCTGCACGTCACCGCCGCGGAGGCGCGCGGCGACCTCGGCCACCAGCCCGTCGGCGCCGGCCTCGATCAGGTCGAGGACGCGCTCAAACCCCTGCGGCCCGCCGCCGTAGGGGTCGGGCACCTCGACGTCCAGCACCCCCGGCGCGAACTCCAGGAACATGTGCACCCGGGCGCGCACGGCGCTCGACGGTCCGCCCTGGCCGAACTCGCGCAGGATCCGGTTGTAGTTGCCGCGGTCCATGGCGATGACGTAGTCGAACCGCGCGGCGTCCTCGGGCTCGAGCCGGCGGGCCCTGAGCGCGCTCAGGTCGTAGCCGCGGCGCGCCGCGGCGCTAACGGAGCGGAAGTCGGGGGGCTCGCCCACGTGGTAGCCGTGCGTGCCGGCCGAGTCGACGTGGACCCGCTCGGCCAACCCCGCGGCGACCAGCTTGGCACGGAAGACGCCCTCTGCCGTCGGGGAGCGGCAGATGTTGCCCATGCACACGAAGAGGACCGCCAGGCGCGGACCCGCGTTGGTTCCGGTGCTCGCCGTCACCCCTAGAGCGTACCGGGCGGCCGGCGGTTGGGACCGTGTGCCCCGCTCACGTCGGCGCGGCCGCGGTCCGCTCCGTCAACCCCGCCGCGGGCCGCGCCGCGCGGCGGGCTTAGGGTGAGGGCGCGCGCCCGGAGGCCGAGTCGTCCCCCCGGGCGGAGTGGGAGGGAACGACATGAGCATCGCCGACAGGACCACCAAGACCACCTGGCGCGGTTCGCTTGACCTTGGCACCGGCGTGTTGAGCGGCAGCAGCAGCTCCGCGCTGGACGGCCTCGCCCTCACCTGGGCGTCGCGCACCAAGGCGCCGGGCGGCAAGACGAGCCCGGAGGAGCTTCTCGCCGCCGCCCACTCGTCGTGCTTCTCCATGGCGCTGACCATCAAGCTCGCGGAGCACCACCTCGAGGCGGAGCGGCTCGAGGTCACCGCCACCGTGTCGCTCAGCGACGTGACCGGGTTGCCCACGATCGACCGTTCGAGGCTGGTGGTGCGCGGCCTGGTCCCCGGCGCGGACGAGAAGCGGTTCGTGGCGATCGTCGACGAGGCGTCGAGGCTCTGCCCCGTGTCGCGGCTCTTCGCGAGCGCCAAGATCGACGTCGACGCCGCCCTCCTGAGCGCCTGAGCGCCGTGGCGGCGGCTGGCGCCCTCGCGGCGGCCCTGACGCGCGAGCATCACGACATCGACGCCGGGTTCGAGGCGTTCCTGGCCGACCTCGAGGGGCCCGGCACGGCACCGCCCGACACCGCCCCGCTGACGAAGGCGGTGACGGCCCTCAGGCGGCACATCTACTTGGAGGAGGCGTTCCTCTTCCCGGCCATGAAGGGCGCCGGCCTCTTCGCCGCGCTGCTCGTCATGCACCGCGAGCACGGCGAGATCTGGCGCTCCATGGAGCGCCTCGTCGCGCTGACGGAGGCGCTCGGGGGCGAGGCGGGCGGCGCCGGGCGCGCCGGGGTCCTCGCCGAGTGCCGGGCGCTCCTCGCCATCGTCGACAAGCACAACGCCAAGGAGGAGCCGATCATCTACGCCCGCGCCGACGCCGACCTCGCCGGCGAGGCGGCCGAGCGGCTGGCGGAGTTCATGCGTGGCGGCAGCACCCCACCCGGTTGGGTCTGCCGCGCCGCCGGCGCCTGACGCGGGTCGCCCCGCGGCGGCCGTTCGCCGCGTGCCGCTAGGGCGAGCGCAGCGTCAACCCGACCAGCACGGGGTCGTGATCCGACGAGCGGTAGGGGTCCGGCGCGTAGAGGGCACGCAGGCCGGCCGACTTGAACGCCAGGCCGTAACCGATGAGGTCCGGCTCGTCGGCGTTGACGTGCCAGGCGGCCGCGCCCATCACCTGCCCCGCGAGCGTCCGCGAGGCGAGCGCGTAGTCGAGGGAGCCGACCTCGCCGCCGTAGACGTAGGTGTAGGCTCCCTCTCCGCCGAAGGCGGCGAGCAGGTCGGTCAGGTCGTCGGCGGTGCCCGGCTCCCCGTCGCGCCCGGCGAGCAGCGTCCGGACGGGATCCTCGCGCGCGTAGGCGTTCAGGTCACCGAGGACGAGCACGTCGGGGTCCCCCGCGCCGGTCGGGTCGGTCGCCAACCAGGCGAGGAGCCGCTCCGCCGCCAACGTCCTGGTGAGGTTGCAGTTCGCCTGCACCGCGTCGTCGTCCCCCCTGCCGCACGGGGAGCCCTTGCTCTTGAGGTGGTTGACGACGACCGTGAACGCCTCGCCCGTCGCCGCCTCGGCGAACGTCTGCGCCATGGCCGGACGGTTGCGCGCGGCGCTTCCGCCGCGCGGCCTGACGAAGGCCGGGTCGTCGAGCACCGCGGGCGCCCCGACCGGCCCGACGGCGGCCGGCCGGTAGACGAGCGCCACGCGGATGGCGTCGCTCCCGATGGGGCCGGTGCCGACGAACTCGTAGCCGGCGCCGCCGGCGTTCAGCGCGCTCACCAGGTCGGCGAGGGCGGCCTCGTCGGCGTCGTTCTCGACCTCGAGCAGCGCCACGACGTCGGCGTCGAGCGCGAGCAGGGCCGCCACGACCTTGGCGCGTTGCCGTTCGAGTTCGCGCGCGTTCGCGGCGCCGCGGCACTCCATGACGCCGGTCGGACCGCACGAGGCGCCGAAGCCGGTGAAGTAGTTCTCGACGTTGAACGAGGCGAGGCGCAGCGTGCCCTTCACGTCGGGCACGCCTGGGCGCGGGTTGGTGGGCAGGTGGGTGGCGCCCTGGGTGGGCTGGACGCGGTAGCGGCCGGCGCTGTAGTCGAGGACGCCGGTCACGCCCGCCAGGCGGTCGCCGCTCCTGAAGCGGTTGACGAGGTCGAACGGGGTGCCGTCAGGGTGCCGTGGCGGGTCGGGGTTCTGGCTGCCGCGACCGTCGTCCAGGAGGACGCGCGAGCGCGCCTGGAGGTCGGCGAGCTCGGCGGTGGCCGGGTCGCCCGGGGCTAGGCGGCCCGTCGGTTGGTACGGCCTGGTGGCGCCCGGTGGCGGGAGCGCCAGCAGGAGCTCGCCGTAGCGGTCGTACTCCTGGTGGTCGGCGATGACGAGTTCCTGCGGGAACGTGACGAGCATCCCCTCGAACGCCTCCAGGTCGGTCGCTTCGGCGAGCGGCAACGCGATGCTCGCCGGGGTGGGGAGCGACACGCCGGAGGCGCACACGACGACGTCGGTCACGTCGGTGAGCTCGGTGAGGCCCTGGTACTCCGCCACGCGGCCCGTCACCCTCACGAGGTCGCCCACGCGGACGTCGACGCGCGAGTCGTGGACGTACAGGCCCTCGCTTGTGCGCGGGTCGTCGTCCGCGTCGGCGTCCTCCGCCTGCACGGCGTAACCTCCGAGGTCGGTGCCGAACGGCTCGTCGCCGTCGCGCTTCTGGAAGTCGCCCACCACCACGCCCTGGACGGTGACGGCCGCGCCGACGAGCGGGCTGGTGGGTCCGGCGCCCTGCACGGCGTGGATCGCGGTGACGAGGCCGACGCAGGCGGGCGGGGTCGTCCGGGCGTCGAGGGGGGCGCTCGTCGTCGGCGCCGGCGAGGGCGGCCGCACGCCGCGCGCGCCGTCGCCCTCGCCGGTCGGTCGCGACACGCAACCGACGAGGGCGAGCAGCAGCAGCGCCGCCAGCGCTTTCCGGACCTCGAAGGCGTGCACGCTTCCCCCCTCCCCCGCCGCGTCGCTCGACGGGCGGCTCCGTCAACCTACTACGGGCGCCGCGTGGGCCGGTCGCTTGACGCCCCTCCGCCCCTTGTCCTATCCTCTCGTCACCCCTAGTTACTGGGGGTAACGGCGCGTGGCCTCACGCCGTTGGCAACCGTTCGCGCCACCGCTCGAGGTTCGCATGCGTCTCATCATGGTCCCCGCTCGAGTCACCCTCTCCCGCTCCGCCCAGCCCACCACCGTCGAGTGGGACGCCGGCGGCGCCCTCCCCTCCCCCGCCCCCACCCGTCGGCTGCCCCGCCGGCCGCCGCCCGGCCGGCGGGTGGCCGGCGTCATCGACGCCTGGCGCTACGACGGGCGCTGGTGGGAGCCGCGCGAGCTGCACCGCGACTACTACCTGCTCGAGCTCGAGGGGGGCGCGCAGCTCGAGCTGTTCAGGGAGGGGGCGGAGTGGTGGGTGGCGAGAGCGAACGACTGAGCGCGCTCCTGAACGTGCACTCGTACTTCAGCCTGGGTGCGGGCACGGCCAGCCCCTCCACGCTCGTGGCGCGCGCCGCCGAGCTGGGCTACCGCTACCTGGCGCTCACGGACGACCTGAACGTCACGGGCGGCGTGGAGCTGTTCCAGGCGGCGCGGCGGCACGGCATCAGGGCCCTGATCGGCGCCACCGTGCCCGTGAGCGTCGAGGGCGAGGCCTACCCGTTCGTGCTCATCGCCGCCTCGCGGGCGGGCTACGGCACCCTGTGTCGCTTGATCAGCGTGGCGCACGCGCGCGACGAGAGGGACGTGCCCCTCCCCGTGCTCCTCGCCCACACGGAGGGCGTCGTCCTCCTGTCGGGCCCGCGCGACGGGGTGGTGGCGCAGCTCCTCGCCAAGCGCCGCGTGAGCGAGCTGGAGGCGCTCCTGCGGCAGCTGCAGGGCGCGTTCCCGGAGCGCTTCTACCTGCAGCTCTTCCACGACCGCTACCGCTGGGACGCGCGCCGCGCCCGCGTCATCAGGCGCCTGGCGCAGAGCCTCGGCCTGCCGGTCGTGAGCGCGCCGGAGGTGCGTTACGCGGCGGCGGACGACTACCGCCTCTACGACGCCCTCACCTGCGCCCGGCTGGGCATCAGCGTGCAGCAACCCCACCCCAGGAGGCCACAGAACGCCTGCCAGGCCCTCCCGAGCCCCGCCGAGGCGTTGGAGCGCCTGCCGTTCCCCGACGCGGCGCTGAACGCCGCCTGGGTGGCCGAGAGCGCCTACTTCGAGCTGCTGCCGGAGCGCCTCACGCCGCCCAAGGCGCGCGTGCCGGGGGGCGAGGCGCCCGAGCGCTACCTGGAGGAGCGCTGCTACGCGGCGCTGGTGCAGCGCTACGCGGGCGAGCGCCTGGCGGCGGCGCGGGAGCGCTTCGAGGAGGAGCTCGCCACCATCCGCGCCCTGGGCCTCGCCGACTTCTTCCTGGTGGCCGCCGAGGTGACGGACTACTGCCGCCGCCACGGCATCCTGGCGGCGGGGCGCGGCTCCGCGGCGGCGAGCATCGTCTGCTACCTCCTCGGCATCACCATGGCCGACCCCCTGAAGCACGACCTGCTCTTCGAGCGCTTCCTGCACACCGGCAAGACGAGCATGCCCGACGTCGACATCGACATCTCGTCGGCGCGGCGCGACGAGGTGCTGGCGTGGGTCGAGGAGCGCTTCGGACCCGACACGGAGGCCATGGTGTGCAACAAGATCACCTACCGCCTCCCCCTCGCCGTGCAGGACCTGGGCCGCGCCCTGGGGCTGCCACCCGAACTCCGCAACCGCCTCACCAAGGCGCTGGGGCGCGACTTCAGGGGGTTGCGCCCCCCGAGCGTGGCCAAGGCCGAGGTGGCGCTGCGCGAGGTGCTCGGCGCCGCGCCGGTGGCCGACGCGTTCCTCGCGCTCCTCGCCGGCATGGAGCGCAAGCACGTGAGGCACCTGGCACCCCACTCGGGCGGGGTGGTGCTGGCGCGCGACCCCCTCACCCACTACTCGCCGCTCGAGCGCTCCAGCGGCGGCATCAAGCTCCTGCAGCTCGACAAGGACGACGCCGAGGCCATGGGCCTCATCAAGCTGGACCTCCTGGGGCTGCGCATGCTCGCGGCGCTCGAGCGGGCGCGCGAGGAGGTCATGCGCTTGGACGGCGTGTGGCTCGACCTGGCCGACCTCCCCGACGACGAGCACGTGTGGGACCTCATCTCGGCGGGGGCCACGCTCGGGCTCTTCCAGGTCGAGAGCCCCAGCCAGCAGCACACGAGCCGCGTCATGAAGAGCCGCAACCTGCGCGACCTGGCACACCAGGTGGCGCTCATCCGCCCCGGTCCCATCCAGTCGGGCACCGTGCACCCGTACCTCCGGCGGCGCCAGGGGCTCGAGCCCGTCAGCTACTGGCACCCGAGCCTCGAGCCGATCCTCTCCAAGAGCTACGGGGTGCTGCTCTTCCAGGAGGACGTGCTGCGCATCGCCGTCCACTTCGCCGGCATGAGCTGGATCGAGGCGGACCGCTTCCGCAAGAAGGTGTCCGACTGGAGCGAGCCGTCGGACATCGAGCCGGACCGCCGGGCGTTCGTGGCGGGCGCCATGCGGCACGTGAACGCCACCCGGGACGAGGCGGAGCAGGTGTTCGACGCCGTGAAGGGGTTCCAGGGGTTCGGCTTCGCCGAGTCGCACGCGTGGGCGTTCGCCATCCACGCCTACGCGAGCGGCTGGCTGCGCGTCCACTACCCGGCCGAGTACCTCGCCGCCATCCTGACGGAGGAGCCCGGCATGTGGTCGCAGTCCACCAAGCGCCAGGAGGCGCGCGCCTGGGGGGTTCCCTTCCTGCCGTTCGACGTCAACGCCAGCGGCGTGCACTACCGTTGCGAGCGCGTCCGGACGGGCGACGCCGCGCCGGTGAAGGCCGTGCGCCCCCCGCTGGCGGCGGTGACGGGCATAAGCCACGACACGGCCCGCGCCGTCCTGCTGGAGCGGTTGCGGCACGGGCCGTACGCGGGCATCGACGACGCCCACCACCGCCTGCCGCTGGCCAAGGAGCAGTTCGAGGCGCTCGTGCGCGCCGGTGCCTTCGACGCGCTGCAGCCGCGTCGCGAGGCCCTCTACCGCGCCGGCGCCCTCGCCAACACCCAGCCGAGCGGCGAGCGCTCGCTGTTCACGGCCGCCCCGGACGCGCCCGGGTTCGCGCCCCTCACCCTGCAGGAGCAGTACGTGTGGGACTACCAGACCACGCGCCTCAGCACCCTCGAGGTGCACGCGATCGACTTCGTGCGCGACCAGCTGGCCGAGCTCGCCTGCGTGCCGTTGGCGCGGCTGCGGCGCGTGGCGCGGAAGACCGCGGTACGCACCGCCGGGCTGGTGGTGGGCAAGCAGCGGCCACCCACCGCCAAGGGGTTCGCCTTCTTCGTGTTGGAGGACGGCCCCGTGCGGGCGCAGCTCATCATCCCGCCCGACCTGTGGGACGAGCAGCGCGTGCTCCTGCGCGACGCCTCCATCCTCGTGGCGGACGCCACCGTGGAGGACACGGGTTACCAGCTCACCCTCAAGGCGCGGACGCTCGCGGGGTTGCCGGCGCCCGTCCACGTCCGCGGCTACCACTTCGCCTGAAGCCTCTCCCCTCCCCTATCGGGGGACGTGGTCGCCGGTCCAGGTGGGGCCGCGCGGCGCGGCCGCGCGCCTCGCCCGGAGCACCCGCCGAGGCGCCCGCCGGGAGCGGCTCGCCGGAAGTGGGGAAACCGCGGTACGGGATCGAGGCGCCGTCCCACGCGCCGCTCCGAGTACCCTCGGTTCCCCACCCACAACCGGTCCGCGCCGGCCGCCCGTCGCCTCACCCGCCCGCGGGACCCCGCCGCAGTACCCCGGTTTCCCCGTCACGCCCGCCGAGTACCCTAGCTTCCCCACATCGTCGGCCGCGCCACGCCGGGATGCGAACTACCTCACACCCGCCGGTCCCCTCCCTCTCCCCTTTCAGGACCCGCGCTCGTGAGCCGAGTCCCGCTCCTTCCCCGCATCGACGATCGGGGCCCCTTCTCGCACACCCGATCAGACCAGGGCGCGCGCCTCCTCGATGGCCGCCCTGACCTGCTCGGCATGTCCGTCTGGCTTCACCCCGTCCCACGTCCGCGCGATCCGGCCCTGCGGGTCGATGAGGTACGACGAGCGCGCCACGCCCATCCTGACCTCTCCGCCCTTGCCCTTGTCGCGCCAGGCGCCGTACGCGCTGAGCGTCTCGTGGTCCGGGTCCACGAGCAGCGGGAAGTTGAGGTCGTGCTTGGCGGCGAAGGCCGCGTGGCTCGCCCTGTCGTCGGACGACACGCCCAGCACCTTGGCGCCAACACCCTCGAACCGCGGCAACGCGTCCCGGAACTGGCACGCCTCCGTGGTGCAACCCGGCGTGTCGTCCTTCGGGTAGAAGTACACGACCACCCATGAACCTCGCAACCCCGAGAGGCTGTGCTGCCGACCGTCCTGGTCTTCCAACGTGAAATCGGGGGCCATGTCGCCTACACTCAACATCTGAGCACCTCCTCCGCCAAGCCTAGCCCCGCGGGTGAGGCGCAAGCGTGTCGGCGCGGGCGTCAGCCCAGGAGTCGGCGCAACTCGTCGAGGAGCGCGGTGACGCGCTCCAGCTTCGCCGGCGCGAGGGTGGCGAGCCGCTTGTGGTTGAGGAGCCGTTTCGTGCCGGCCACGAGGCGCTGCGTGTCGGCCGACACGGGTCGCTCGGGCTCGGCCCCCCCCTCCCCCTCCCGCAACTCCGTTATGCGCCGCCTGATCTGGCTCAGCGACAACTCGCGGTCGATCGCCTCGGCCAGCAGCCGCCTCTGGGCGGCCTCGTCCTCGAGCCTCGCTATCGCCTGCGCCTTGGTGAACGCGAGTTCGCCGTTCCGCACCACGTCGAGTAGCCTGGGCGGGAAGTCCAGTATGGGCAGCCGGTTGGTCACGAACGACGACACCGTGAACCGACCGAGCCGCCGGAAGAGCGCCTTCGCCTCCTCCCGTTTCGCGAGGTCCCGCGCGGCGCCACCGGCCCTCCCCCGCTCCTCGTTGTAGATGTCCTGCAGCAGCGCCTGCACCCGCGCGCGATCCACGTCGAGCGCGAGTTCCAGGAGGCCTAGCACGGCCTCCGTCTCCTCGACGGCGTTGAGGTCCTCGCGCTGCAGGTTCTCCGTGATGGCGATCTCGAGCGCCTCGCGGTCGCTCAGATCGACGACGATGGCGGGGATCGCCTCGAGTCCGACCTGGCGCGCCGCGCGCGCCCGCCGCTCGCCCGCCACCACCTCGTAGCCGGCCGCGACGCGGCGAACGATGATGGGTTCGAGCACCCCCTTCTCCCTGATGCTCTCCGCCAGGTCGGCCAGCGCCGCCTGCGCGAAGTGCTTCCGCGGCTGCTGCGGGTTGTAGACGAGTTCGGCCAGCGCAACGGAACCGGCCGCCTCTGCCGCCTGTTCCGGCCCCAGGTCCCCGAGGATCGCCTCGAACACAGCGGCGCGGTCGATGTCCTGCTTCCGCTTCCTAGCCACGCGCGCCTCCCTCGAGCTGCGCCAGCAACTCCGCGGTCACCTGCCGTATCTCGCGGTCGGCCTCGCTACCCTTGGCGTAGAGCGAGATGGGCATCCCCTGCACTTGAGCATCCGAGTAGTACGCCGGCCGGCTTCCTAGCGGCGTCGACACCGGCGCGACAGCCGTCAGTTGGTTGCGGATCGCCTCCAGGACCTCCCGATCGTGGCGCGTCCTGCGGTCGTGCTGCGTCAGGACGAAGAGCGCGATGTCGAGGCCCCGCGCCGCCTTGCGGTACTCCCGCACCATCCGGATCACGGTCGGGATCCCGTCGAGCCCCTTGCGGTTCGTCGGTAGCGGCACCACGACACGGTCGGCGGCCACCACGGCCAGAGCGGAGAGCTGCCCGAGGCTCGGCGGCGGATCGATGAGCACGTAGTCGTAACCCTCGAGCCGGCGCACCGCCTCCCGCAACCTGACGACACCCATGAACACGCTCAGGATCTCCCGCTCAAGGATGGCAAGGTTCAAGTTGCTCGGGATGAGGTCCATGCCGTGCACCCGCAGGGGCTCCGGCAGCGCCAACTCCTCGTCTGCGGCCCCCTTCGCCGCCGCGGCCGCGGCGCCGCGGCCTTCGTCGCGGTCGGACTCGCCGAGCACGGCGGGGTAGATCGTCCGCGCGAGCGCCACATCGTCGTCGACACCCAACCACCTCGTCAGGTTCGCTTGCGGGTCAACGTCGATGAGCAGCACCCGCCGCCCGAGCTCGCTCAACACGTAGCCGACGTCGCGCGCCGTGCTCGTCTTGGCGACGCCCCCGGCGTGATTGAAGAACGTGACAACCTTCACGACGACCGCCTCCGTGCCGGCCGCCTCCGGGACCAGCTCGGGCGCCGTCGCCCCTGGGACCCTCATGCTCGCGCGACCTCCGGGGATTGTACCCCGCTCGGCGCGATCACCGGAACCGCGAGGGCGTGGCCCAAGTGAGCGACATCGGTGGGCGGCTCCTGTGGCCGGCCCTGCCCGGCGGCCCTGGCGCCCGCCTCGGTTCGCGGCGGCTCCGCGCGGATCCCTTGCGCCCCTGGGGGAGAGGCCGGCACGGGCACGGAGGCGCCGGCCGACCGGGATCGGCCCCGCGAGTGGGCGCCGCCCGCCATAACGTTATGGCGGGGCGCCCGGGCAGCGGCGCCGGTTGGGCAAGCAGCCTGTCCGATCCGCTCACCCTCGGGCGCACCCCCTCCCGCAGGCCGGCCCTCGCGTCACCCCGGGGCCTCGCCGCCGGCCGCCGGACCCGCGCCGCACGGTGGGGGAGAGGACCCCGACCAGCCGTCACGCGCGCGACCGCGGGGAAGCCTCCAGGGCGGCCGGGCGCCCGCCCTCCCGAGCGGGAACTGGCCGGCCCCGAGCGTCCCGCGTCGTCGCGAGACCGCGCGGGGTCTGCCGCGACCGACCCGCAATAACGTTATGGCGCCGGCCAGGTGGGCCCGGCTCGGATGCCGGCGCGGCGCCTGCCGCCTAGGAGAGGCCGTGGCAAACGCGACACGCGCGGCGGATCCGGCACGCGCACGCGCCGCGCGATCGGGCGGCCGGGCCCCCCGGGGGCCGGTGAGGCACATGGCGCTCGGTACCCGGCGCCTCCCACTTCGAGCAGATCGAGGGAGGGGAGGGGCCCTCGCGAGGGTCCGGTACCCGATCTTCCCCAGACACATGGCGTGGTGCTACCGGCCGCATCGCGGTACCCAGCGGCCGAGACGGTCTCACGTCACCGGGGAGCGGACTCTAGCAGCTGGCACGACCCCCACACCCCGCCGCCGCCGCCGGCGCGGTGTGGGGTCACCCTCGAGCGGCACCGGCCGGCGCCACCTGGTCCTAGAAGCACGTGCAGCACGGTGTTCCAGCTAGCGCCACCGTCAACGGCTCCGAAGGAGGCCCCGCCTCCCGCCCGGGCGGACGCCACGTCCACGGAAGTGGGAGGAACGAGGAACCGGCGCCCGAAACGGGGGAACCGGGGTACCGCCGCGGGCGCAGGGGAGACCCGAGAGCCGCGGGCGCGGGTGTTCCACGCTCGGCCATCTCACGGGGGATCCAAGGGAACTCCGTGGGCAGGTCGGCCGCGAGGTGGGAGGAGCCGGGTACCGGTCTCGCCTGCGCTGCCGCGGCGTGGATCAGCGACCGGTCGCTCTGTGTGGCGCTGGGTGGTTGTGACGTCCATCCGCACCAGCAATGCTTGGTGGTTGTTCTTCAGGTAGCTATTACATTCCATTGATGGAGGCGCGGAGAAAGCGTGTGGCACGCGCGCTAGGCCGATCGAGTGGGTAGCGCGCGGTACCGGGCCGGGAGGCGGCGGGTACCGGCGCGGGACGCGCGCGGTACCGCGCCGGGAATCGTGCGGGACCCCCGGGGGAGGGAGGGGTACCGAGGTGGGGAAAAGGGGGAACCATGCAGGGCCCGCGCTGGCAGGTGGGAAGAATAGGGGAAAGGTTGACCCGGATTCCCCACCAGGAGTATGGTTGCGCGAGCGGCGCGGTCGGGACGCGCGGTCGCCGCGACCGTGGAGGCCACCGCAGCGCGGCGGCGGCCGCGGGCGATCCACGCCGGAGCGGGAGCGGAGCCAGGCTACCGCACGGCCGGGCGAGCGCTGCGTTGGGGTCGCGGAGCGGTGGACACGAGGCGGCGGCCGGGCACGGCCGCCGGGGCAGGGGAGAGGCGATGAGTACCGAGCTGTACACCGACACACGGTCGCACGGGCCCGACGGCGGCGCGGACGAGGCGGCTCGTGGCGGCCTGGTCGAGCCACTCGCCGGCGGCGGAAGGCCGCAGCGCGCGCGCGGGCGGCAGCGCGGCTCGGGTCGAGGCGGGACCCGCAAGTCCGCCGAGAGGCGGAGCGGCAGCGCCTTGGCCGTCACGCAAGGCAACCCGCTCGCGCTCAGCCGGCAGGAGATGGGCATCCTCACCAAGCGCCTGCTCGTGCTCGCCCTGTCCGACATCACCAAGGAAGACCTCACGCTCGAGCCCATCCGCATCACCGCCTGGGAGTACGCGCAACTCTTCAACATCAGCGGCAAGAGCATCTACTCGCGCATCGAGGAGTCGGCCCGGGAACTTCTCGAGCAGACGATCCAGATCAAGGAGCCCAACGGCGACTGGGTGATGTTCCAGTGGGTGTCCGAGGCGCGCTACGACAACGGCCGCGAGCGCGGCCAGATGGCCGCCATCGAGATCAAGATCCACGACCGCCTCAAGCCGTACCTCCTGCAACTCAGGCGCGACTTCAGCATCATCCCCACCGAGCAGCTCCTGTCGTTCGAGAGCTTCAACAGCATGCGGCTGTTCGAGGTCCTCTACACCGCCAGCTACGCGGGCGAGCGCAACCAGCTCATCTTCGACGTGGACGACCTCAAGTTGAGACTCGGGCTCGACGGCAAGTACGAACGGTTCAAGGACTTCCGCTACGTGCTCGACAAGGCGCAGGAGGAGTTCGCCGCCTACACCTGCCTGGCGTTCGACTACGAACCGCACAAGGTCGGCCGCAAGTTCCAGCGCGTCTCCTTCACCATCAGGCGCAACGACGTCTTCCAACCCCGCGTCAGGCTCCCGGCCAGCCTCGCCAAGCGCGTGGCTCAGAGCGCTGACAAGGAACAGCTCCTCAAGGAGCTCCAGGCTGCCGACGCGCTGCGCGAGGTCGGCTGGACGCAGGACCCGGAGCGCACCGTCGCCCGCTACGGCGCGCAACGCGTCCTCGACGTGATCGCGTACGCCAAGGTGCTGCAGGGTCGCGCCGAGCAGGCGGGGCGCCCGATCTTCAACCTCGGCGGGTTCGTCCACAGCCTGTTGCAGCAGGGCATCGAACCGCCCAAGCAGGAGGCGCAAGGCGCCACGGGACCGCAACCGATGACGAAGGAGCAGGCGCGCACGGTGGCCGCGGCAGTGGCCGACGCCCTGCACCGCGCGTGCCGCGAACGGGCCGAGGCCGCCTGGCGCGAGCTCACGCCCGACCAGCGCGACCTGCTGCACACGCTCATGCAGGCCACGGTGCACCGGTTCACGCTTGAGCGCATCGAGGCCGACGGGTGGCGCGGCCCGCTCTACGAGGCCACGAGGATGGACGTCATGACCACCCACAACTTCCTCACCCTGCCGCCGCACCTGCGTGACATGAACGCCTACCTCAAGACGTACGACCCGCTGGCCGAGTACGACGCCGACGATCGCGCCAAGGTCATGGCCGAACTCGACGAGATGCAGTAGACGGGAGGGAACCATGTGCGGCCGCTACACCCTCTACCACCACGAGGACGACCTCGCGGGCCTGTTCGAGGTCGAGACCTTCCCGCTCGAGGAGCGCTACAACATCGCGCCCACCCAGTACGTGCCGGTCGTCAGGGCCAGGCTGGACGGCAGCCGCGAGCTCGACAGCATGCGCTGGGGCCTCATCCCACACTGGGTGAAGGAGCCGAAGGAGTTCAAGGCCAACCTCTTCAACGCGCGCGCCGAGAGCGCCGCCGACAAGCCGTCGTTCCGGGACGCGATGCGCAAGGGGCGCTGCCTGCTGCCGGCCAGCGGCTTCTACGAGTGGAAGCAGGAGGGTCCCAGGAAGCAGCCGTACTTCATCCGGCGCACCGACGGCGCCCCCCTCGCCCTCGCCGGGCTCTACGCCCACTGGGGCAGGGGAGAGGGCGCCCTCCTCAGCTGCACGATCCTCACCACGGACGCTAACGGCGACGTGGCGGCCCTGCACGACCGCATGCCGCTCATCCTGGAGCGGACCGACTGGTCCAGGTGGCTGGACCCGGGCGAGGTCGAACCGCGGAACGTTCTGGACCTCCTCGCCGTTCCCGCCGAGGGGCGCCTGGAGTCGTGGCCCGTCGGCCGCGAGGTGGGCGACGCGCGCTCCGAGGGGCCGCAGCTCGTGGCGCGGCAGTAGGACCCGCTTCGCGGGTCGGGTCCGCCTGGGGGTGACGGCGGCCGCCGGGAGCGGGAGCGGCGCCGAGTGACGCCAACCCCGGCACCACCGCCACCCCCAGGCCGCCCCCTAGGGCCTGAGCCCCCGTCGCGTCACTCAGTAGCCGAGGGCCGCCCCTTGCGGCCGGCGGCTGTCGTTGGCGCCGTAGAGGGTGCCGGTCGCGAGGTCGCGGAGGATGGCCTCCGCCGACCCCCAACTGCCACCCTCGCTGATGCTGTGCCCCATCTGTTCGAGGATGGCGCGCGTGTCGGCCGAGAGGGCGTACTTCTCGACGTAGAGGGTGTCGGGCAGCCACTGGTGGTGGATGCGCGGCGCGTCAATCGCCTCCTGCACGTCCATGCCGTGGTCGATGACGTTCATGATCGATTCGAGGGTGATGGTGATGATGCGTGAGCCGCCTGGGCTGCCCGTGACCATGAACACCTCGCCGTCCTTGGTGATGACGGTGGGCGACATCGAGGAGAGGGGCGTCTTGCCCGGCGCCACGGCGTTGGCCTCGCCCTGCACGAGCCCGTAGGCGTTCGGCACGCCTGGCTTGACCGTGAAGTCGTCGAGCTCGTTGTTGAGCAGGAAGCCCGTGTCGCCGGCGATCTTCTTGACGCCGAAGCCGAGGTTGATCGTGTACGTGACCGCCACGGCGTTGCCGTCGGCGTCGACGATGGAGTAGTGGTTCGTGTTCGTGCCCTCGTGGGGCGGCGTGCCGGGCATCACCTCGCTGGAGGGCGTCGCGCGGTTGCGGACGATGCGGTCGCGGATCTGCGCCGCGTAATCCTTCGACAGGAGCCGCTCCAGCGGGTTGTCCACGAACTCGGGGTCACCGAGGTAGGTGTTGCGGTCGACGTAGGCGTGGCGCATCGCCTCCACCATGAAGTGGACCGTCTGTGCCGAGTTGAACCCCAGGTAACCGATCGGGTAACCCTCGAGGATGTTCAAGATCTCGCAGATGATGGTGCCGCCCGAGCTGGGCGGGGGCGAGGAGATCACCACGTAGCCGCGGTAGTCGCAGGTCACGGGGTCGTACTCGCTGACGGTGTAGTTCTCGAAGTCCTCCTTGGAGAGGATGCCGCCGTTAGCCTCGCTGGCGGCCACGATGGCGTCCGCGATGGGACCCTTGTAGAACGCGTCGGGCCCCTGGTCGGAGATGAGCTGCAACGTGTGGGCCAGTTGGGCCTGGACGATGGTGTCGCCCACCTGGTAGCGCTCGCCGTCCTTGAGGAAGATGGCGGCCACGTTGGGCTCCGCGCGGAACGCATCGAGCGGCACGTTCAGGATGTCGTCGCCCGGCACGAGCACGAAGCCGTCGCGCGCGAGGGCGATGGCGGGCGCCAACAACGCCTCGCGGCTCATCGTCCCGTACTTCTCGCGCGCGTACTCGAGGCCCATGACCGTGCCTGGCACGCCGATCCCCAGCCACGACCTGGTGCTGGCGCCCGGGATGACCTCGCCCTGCGCGTCGAGGTACATGTCCTTCGTGGCGTTGAGGCTCGCCTTCTCGCGGAAGTTGATGAAGATGTCCTGACCGTCGGCCGTGTGCACGAGCATGAAGCCGCCGCCGCCGATGTTCCCCGAGCTCGGCAGGGTGACGGCCAGCGCGTAACCCACTGCCACGGCGGCATCGACCGCGTTGCCCCCCTGCTTGAGCACGTCGAGCCCCACCTGGCTGGCCAGGTGCTGCGCGGTCACGACCATGCCGTTCTTGGCCTGGACCGGAGCGGGCGATTTCGCCAGCGCCGGCGCGAGCGGCAGCGCGCCGAGCAGGCACAGGGCGAGCAACCTACCAACACGTGGACCCGTCATGTCCCATCCCTTCCCTTCGTTGAGTTGCCACCGCAGGCTACTGCTTCAAGGCGGGCGCGGGTGCGCATGGACACCAGGGCGAACGGGGCGAGCGGCCACCCCGTGCAGACCTCACGCTCCCGCGGCGTCGAGCCGCGCGCGCCTGCCGGCCCGTCGCGTCGCAACTGCCGCCAGCACGCCGGCCACCGCCAGGGTCGCCACGGCCGCCGCGTACGACCCGGTCTGCATGCGGAGGGCGCCCACCCCGAGCGGGGCCGCGGTCTGCGCCACGGCTATGAACGCCGCCATGCTGCCGTTGATGGCGCCGTAGTGGGTGGCGCCGAACGCCTCCCCGACCAGTCCTGCGCGCGCCAGGGTGCTCGCGCCGTTGGCGAGTCCGAACAGCACCGCGAACACCCACATCCCGGCCGCGCCGGTGAGCACCAGCAGCGTGACCAGCGCCACGACGCGCGTCAGGTAGGTCGCCGTCGCCAGCGTGTACAGGTTGGCGACGCGCGTGGCGGGCGCGAAGACCACGCGCCCGGCCACCTGCACGAGCCCGATGCTCCCGGCCACCAGGGCGACGCTGCCCGGCGTCGCGCCGCGTTCCAGCAGGAGCGGAACGACGTGTGCCGCCACCGCGACGATGGCGAGCCGGTCCAGCACGAACGCCGCCGTCAGCCACCAGAAGAGCGACGAGCGCAACGCCAACCGCGCGGCGCCGTCGGGTGGCGGCCGCACCGCACCGGTTCCCGCCGGAGAGGGGAGGGGAGAGCCGTCGGGCTCGAGCCCCAACCGGCGCGGGCGGTCGCGCAGCACCAGGGCGTGAAGGGGCAGGCAGGTGAGGGCGAGGACCAGCGCGAGGAGCCTCAAGGCCGCGCGCCAACCGAGCTCCTCGAGCGCCAGCGTGGCGACCGGCACGAAGATCGTGCTGGCCAGGCCCGCCACCATGGTCACGAGCAGCATGGCCCGGATGCGGTCGCGGCGGAACCACGCGGCCAGGACGGTGAAGGCGACGTCGTAGAGGGTGAGACCCATGGCCAGGCCCACCGCGGCCTGGGCGGCATACAGCGCCGGGGCGGAAGCGGCGTGGGACCAGGCGAACACGGCCACCGCCCCGAGGAGCGATCCCGCGCTCATGGGCACGCGCGCCCCGCGCGCGTCGACCCATCGCCCGATCGGCGCGGCCGCCACGCCCGACAGCAGGAGCGCCACGGAGAAGGCGCCCGAGGTCGCCGCCCGGCCGAGGCCCAGCTCGAGCTCCATGGGCACCGTGAACACGCTGTAGGCGTAGTAGAGGACGCCGTAGCCGACGGTCTGCGTCACGGCCAACGCCCAGGCGATGCGCCAACCGTGGAACGCCATGCCGCGAAGGGTATCAGGCGCGGCCCACCGGCGCTCGGGGTGGGGCGGCGCCCGGCGGCGCCGGGCACGTCCCTTGCGCACTAACGCACATGCAGGCGGCCAGCCGCCGGGCTAACCTCGGGCATGCAGCGTCACGTCGCCAGGCCCCTCGGGTTCCACGGTGGCGGCGACCCCGTGGCGCCCACGGGCGAGCCACTGAGGTGGGGCGTGGTCGCGACCGGCAAGATCGCCCACACGGTGACGGCGCAACTGGCGCGGCTAGAGGACGCGCGCTTGCGGGCCGTGAGCAGCCGCGACGCCATCAAGGCGGCGGCCTTCGCCACCATGTACGGCTTCGAGGCGAGCTACTCGGACGTGCCCGGCCTGAGCGGTCACGAGGCGCTGGCCGACGACCCTCACGTCGACGTCGTCTACGTCGCCACGCCGCACGGTCAGCACCACCGGGTCGCCGCATCGCTGTTGGCCGCCGGCAAGCACGTCCTGATCGAGAAGGCGTTCACGGTGACCGGGGCGGAGGCAGCCGATCTCGTGGCCATCGCGCGGTCCAGGGGCGTGTTCCTCATGGAGGCGGTGTGGACCCGGTTCCTGCCCGCCTACCAGGCGGCGCTCGACGTGGTCGAGAGCGGCGAGCTGGGCGAGACCAGGTACGTGCAGGCCGACATGGGCTTCATGGCCGAGCGCGACCCGCGCACCCGCTTGTGGGCCCCGGTCGATGGCGGGGGAGCGCTCCTCGACCTGGCCGTCTACCCGCTCACCTGGGTGATCGGCGCCCTCGGCCTGCCGCACGCCGTCCAGGCGATCGGGCGGGTGAACGCGGAGGGCGTCGACGAGCTGAGCGCCCTCACCTGCGGCTACCCCGGCGGCGAACTGGCGCACGTTATCGCCTCTTTCGTGTCGAGCAGCACCCGCCGAGCGCGCATCGTGGGCACGGAGGGGTACCTGGAGACCGACGCACCGCTCACCCGGCCCGACGGCTTCACCGTCGTGGCGCGAGGCGAGGAGCGCCACGAGAGCGTCCCGTCCGGCCCCGAGCCGTACACCTTCCAGCTCCGAGAGGTGACGCGTTGCGTGCAGGAGGGAAGGCTGGAGAGCCCGACGATGCCGCTCGCGGACACGGTGGCGACGATGCGGCTGTTCGACGAGGTCAGGCGGCAGCTGGGCGTGCGGTTGCCGAACGACGAGGCGGGGCTGGGTGCCCCGAAACCAGCTACCTGAAACCGGCCGTACCCACCACGGTAGACCCGGCAGCACCATCACCTCAGGAGGTGCTGCACCATGCTCAACCACTACAGCACGCTGCTTCACATGCAGGCGATCGAGACGCAGGCGCGCATGCAACGAGCCGCCGCCACGGAGAGGATGCTGCGAGAGCTGCGGCGGGCGCGCCCGCGCGACCGGCGCTGACGGCCGGCGCTCCTCAGTAACCGACCGCCTGCCCGTCCTTGCGCGCGTCGCTACCGGCCACGTAACCGCCGCCGTCCAGGCGGTAGGCCAGCTGGGCCCCGCCGAAACCGAAGTCCTCCCCGACCTTCGAGCGCCGCACCACGTGACCGAGCGCCTCGAGGCCCGCCACCGTCTCCGCCGGGAAACCGTCCTCCAACGCGACCTCGTGGCCACCCATGACCCGCCAGCGCGGCGCGTCCGCGGCGGCCTGCGGGTTCTGAGCGTGATCCACGAGGCGCACGACCATCTGCACGTGCCCCTGCGGCTGCATCGGCCCGCCCATCACCCCGAAGCTCATGCGCGGCGCGCCACCCTGCGTCAGGAACGCCGGGATGATCGTGTGGAACGGCCGCTTGCCGCCCGCCACGTGGTTCGGGTGCTTCGGGTCCAGGCTGAACCCGGCCCCGCGGTTCTGCAGCGAGATGCCCGTGCCCGGCACCACGACCCCGGACCCGAAGCCGTGGTAGTTGGACTGGATGAAGGAGACCATCATGCCGGCCGCGTCCGCCGTCGTCAGGTAGATGGTGCCCCCGGCGGGCGGCGTGCCGTAGCGCGGCGCCTGCGCGCGGCGCGGGTCGACGAGCCCGGCGCGCGCCTCGAGGTAGGCCGGGTCCAGGAGTTGCTCCGTCCGCACGCGCATGTGGTCTGCGTCGGCCACGTACGCGTAGGCGTCCGCGAACGCGAGCTTCGTCGCCTCGATCTGCAGGTGCAGGCTCATGGTGCTGTCGACCGGGTACTCGCCGAGCCGCAGGTGCCGGAGGATGCCGAGCGTCTGCAGGGCGGCGATGCCCTGGCCGTTCGGTGGTATCTCGTGCAGCTCGTAACCGCCGTACGCCTGCTGCACCGTCCCCACCCAATCGGCGCGGTGGCTCGCCAGGTCCTCGAAGGCGAGCGGCGCGCCGTGCCGCCTGGCGTCGTCGCTCATGGCGTCCGCCAGCTCGCCGCGGTAGAACGCCTCCCCCCGGGTGGCGCCGATGCGCTCGAGCGTCGTGGCCTGGTCGCTGAAGCGGAACAGCTCGCCCGCTCGCGGCGCTCGGCCGCCCGGCAGGAAGCCGCGCCGGAACTCCGCGAACCGAGGCGCCGCGAACGTCTTCTCGGCGAACCCCCACGCCCTCGCAGTGACCGGCGTGACGCGGAACCCGTCGCGGGCGTAGCGCACGGCCGGCTCCAGCAGCGCCTCGAAGGGGAGCCGCCCGAACCGCGCGGAGAGCTCTACCCAGGCGGAGACGGCGCCCGGCACGGTGACGGAACCCCACCCCCGTGGCGGCGCCCCGTCGGCGCCCTCCAGGTGGCCGGCGGTCAGGGCCGTGGGCGCTCGCCCCGAGGCGTTCAGGCCGTGCAGCCGACTCCCGTCCCACACGATGGCGAAGGCGTCGGAGCCCAGGCCGTTGCCGGTCGGCTCCACCACCGTCATGGCGGCGGCGGCCGCCACGGCGGCGTCAACGGCGTTGCCGCCGGCCTGGAGCATGCTCAGGCCGGCCTGCGCCGCGAGCGGCTGCGAGGCCGCCACGACGTTCCCGGCCATGACCAAAGGGCGTTGCGACGGGTAGGGGAGGTCGAAGCTCAGCTGCATGGTGTGTGCGCCCTCCTTCGGCGCTTCGGCCCGGCCGCGCGCGGGTCGACGGCGCCCTGCGGCCGGCTGCCGCGCCGGTTACCGTGTACAGACATGGCAGACGACCTCACCCAACTGACAGCCGACCTCAGGTCATTCGTCAGGGCCCGCGGCTGGGAACGGCACCACGCTCCCAAGAACCTCGTGATGGCGCTGTCCGTCGAGGTCGCCGAGCTACTGGAGCACTTCCAGTGGCTGACGAACGAGGAGTCGGACGCGCTCGACGCCGCCAGCCTCGCGGTCGTGGCCGACGAGGTCGCCGACGTGCAGATCTACCTGCTCGAGCTCGCCGACCGGCTCGGGATAGACGTGGCGGCGGCCGTGCGCGCCAAGATGGTCAAGAACGCCGTGAAGTACCCGGCGCCGGCCGGCGCGCCGCGCGGCTAGTCCGGCCGGGCGAGCGGTCGGCCGCGCGGCGCGCCGGGGTCAGTCGACCCGGGTGGCCGAGAAGGACCCTTCGGCGCGGAAGAACTCGCTGCCGCCGCTGGTGACTCCCACCAGGGAGTAACGGCCGGTCATCGTGTCGCCCTCCACGCTTGCCCGCAGCGTGAACGTCAGCGACCCCTCGGCGGTGGCGGCTCGAGCGTCCACCTCGAGGGTGTTGCCCGTCACGCGGCTAGTGACCGTGTAGTCGAGGAACCCGCCCTCCCACTCGAGGTGGAAGTCGCCGTTGGCGACCTGGTAGTTCCGGTCGACGGTCAGCGTCATCGGGAGCGTGGTGGAACTCCACTCGCCCTGGACCTCGGGCGACGGCGCGGGTCCACTGCAGGCGCCCAGCACGAGGGGGAGGGCGGCGACGGCGAGGATGAAGAGGCGCTGGAACGACGTTCTCATGGCAGGTCTCGCTCCGTTCCGGCAGGGTCGCGGCGCGAGGCGCCGGGTTGGACCGCGTGCCGCGCACACTATAGCCGTCGACGATGAGCACGTCCTGCGGAGCCGCGCCTCAGCTCAGCACGAGCTCCGCGCACCCCAGTCGACTGGTCCGCTCCAGCACGGCGGCCACGCGCTCGTGCGCCGCCCCCACCGCTGCCGCCAGGTCCGTGCCCGCCAGGAGCCCGTGGAGTAGGACGGCGGAGAACAGGTCGCCCGTGCCCTTGGCGGCCGAGGCAACCACCTCATGCGTCACGACCTGGTGCGAATCGGCCGTGACCACCACCACCATCGTCTCGCCCGGGGGCGCGGCCGGCGGCGCGGCGCTCGTGACGACCACCCAACGCGTGCGCCCGCCTAGCAGCTCGCCCGCCGCCGCCACGGTCTCGCTCACCGTGGTGACGGGACGACCGACGAGGCGTTCCAGCTCGAAGGCGTTCGGGGTGAGGCCGGTGGCGACCCGGGCCAGGGCCGGCATGGCCTGGGGCAAGCCGGCGTGCACGTACAGGCCGCTGTCGCGGTCGCCCATGACCGGGTCGACCACCACGAGGAGTTCGGGTCGCGCCGCTACCATGCGCTCGAGCCAGGCGGTCAACGCGGTCGCCTGCCGTGGCGTTCCCAGGTAGCCGGTGAGGACGGCGCGGGCGTGCCTGAGGGCCCCCCGACGCTCGACGTCCGCCAGGAACCCCTCGAACCACTCTTGCGGTATCGCCCCGCCGCTCAGCGTGTCGTACTGCGGCACGTTGCTCAGGTACACGGTCGGGACGGGCACGACGTTCAACCCAAGGGCCTGGAGCGTGGGCACCGCCACGCTGTTGCCGACGCAGCCGTAGCAGACGTGCGACTGCACCGACACGACGTCCACCGGGAGCGGCGCGAGATCGGCCGGTCTCATCTAGGCGCCCTGGCCGGGCCAGTAGTAGGAGTCGGGCAAGGCTCGGGCGCCGAAGATGGATTGACCGACCCTCACCACCGTGGCGCCCTCCTCGATGGCCGTCTCGAAGTCGCCCGACATGCCCATCGAGAGCTCGTCGAGCCGCACGCCGTCCGGTGCGTCCTGCCTCAGCGCGTCCCGCAGCTCACGCATGAGCACGAAGCAGCGCCTGACGCGCGCCTCGTCGGCCGAGAAGAGCGCCAACGTCATGAGGCCCTTCACGCGCAGGCGCGGGAAGTTGGGCAGCTCGCGCACGAAGGCCCCCACCTCGTCGGGCCGGAGTCCGAACTTGCTCTCCTCGCCCGAGCTGTTGACCTGCACGAACACGTCGAGCGCGCGGTCCTCGACCTCGAGGCGGCGCTCCAGCGCCTCCGCGGCGCGCAACCCGTCCAGCGCCTGGAACTCGCTCGCGAAGCGCGCGACGTAGCGCGCCTTGTTCGTCTGCAGGTGGCCGATGATGGACCAGCGCAGGTCGGGCAGGTCGTCCAGAGCCTCGTGCTTGCGCAGGGCCTCCTGCACCTTGTTCTCGCCGAGGTAGCGGCAGCCCGCCGCGTACGCCATGCGGATCCGTTCCTCGGGCACCGTCTTGCTGACGGGGAGGAGCCGCACCTCGTCGGGCCTGCGCCCGACTCGCGCGCAGGCCGCCGCGATGCGCGCCCTTACGCCGGCCAGGTTGCGCTCGATCGCGGCGACGCTGTCTGCCGTGGGGGTGTCGTGCGGGTCGTGGGGTGCGGTCTTGTCGGTCACCGCCACGTAGGATAGCCCCTGCGGCCGGCCTGCCGCCCTCGGGTGACCCGGGGCGTGGCCGGGCCGGCGGGGAGGGTAGCCGTGGCGCACCGCGTCTTCATCGTGGAGGACGAGCCCAAGGTCGCCGCCATCGTCGCGGCGCACCTGGCCCGTTACGGTCTCGACGCGCGCCGCGCCGCGCGCTTCGACGACCTCAAGGCGGAACTCGTCGAGGTCGACCCGCACCTGGTGCTGCTCGACGTGAACCTCCCGTACTTCGACGGCTTCTACTGGTGCCGGCAGTTCCGCAGCGTGACGACCGCGCCGATCATCTTCGTCTCGGCGCGCTCGAGCGGCATGGATCAGGTCCTCGCCATGGAGAACGGCGCCGACGACTTCGTGGTGAAGCCGTTCGACCTCGACGTCGTGACGGCCAAGGTAAGGGCGGCCCTGCGCCGGTCGGTCGGCGAGTACAGCGCCGCCCCGCCCCCCGAGGCCGGCCTGGAGGCGGGCGGGCTCGCCTTCGACCCGGAGCGGTTGGTGGCGACTTTCGGCGGGGGGCGCGTCGAGCTGACCCGCAAGGAGGGGCTCCTGCTGGCGGCGCTGATCCGCGCGGGCGGCGCGGTCGTGGAGCGCCGGGCGCTCCTCGCCGCCCTGTGGGACGACGCGGAGTTCGTGGACGACAACACGCTCACCGTGAACGTCAACCGCCTGCGGCGGCGCCTGGCCGAGCTGGGGTTGGGTGACGCCGTGCGCACCGTGCGCGGCGAGGGGTACCGCCTGGAGGTCGCAGCGTGACGCTCCTCGACTACCTGGCCGACAGGCTGGTGCTGATCCTGGGCTTCGCGCTGGGGACGCTCTTCCTGCTCCTCGTCGTCCACCTGTCGGTGGCGCGGCTCGGTCCCGGCACCGCCGGCTACATCGTGCTCCTGGCGGGCGTCTTCGCGGTGGCGCTGCTGACGCTCGACTACGCTCTCCAGGCGCCCTTCAGGCGCGAGGTCCGCCTGCGGCTCCTCCGCGGCGGACGGGCGGCGGCGCGCGGCGGCCGGTCCGCGCCGCTCCCGCCCGGCCGGACGCGGGAGCAGCGGGCGCTCGTGCGGCTGGTCGAGGACGTGACCCGGGAGGGCGCGGAGGAGACGCAGGCCCTGCGCAGCGCCGCGGCCGAGCACCGCGCCTTCCTCGACCTGTGGGTTCATCAGTTGAAGACGCCCGTCACGGTGCTGGGGCTGACGGCGCGCGAGGGGCGCCACGACCCGGGCGCGTGGGACAGCGTGGAGGAGGAGGTGGCGGAGCTCGCGCACGGCCTCGACCTGATGCTGACGAGCGCGCGCCTGGAGCGCTTCGACCTCGACCTGAGGCCGGCCGCGGTGGACCTCACCGAGGTCGCGCGGCGGGCCGTGAACGAGTTGAAGGGTAGCTGGTTGCGGAGCGGCGTGTTCCCTGGCCTGGTCGCGCCCGAGGCGCCGGTGACGGTCGAGACCGATCCGAAGTGGCTCGGGTTCGTGCTGCGGCAGCTCCTGGGGAACGCCATCAAGTATAGCGAGGCCGGTTCGCGCGTCGGGGTGGTCGTCGACGCGTCCGGCGGCTCCGCGCGCCTGAGCGTGGAGGACGAGGGGCTCGGCATCCCGCCGGAGGACCTGCCGCGCGTGTTCGAGCGCTACTTCACGGGCGCCAACGGCCGCGTGCGCAGCGCCTCTACGGGCATGGGCCTCTACCTGGCGGCGCGCGTGTGCGCCGAGCTGGGTCACCGGCTGGCGGTCGAGTCGGAACGTGGCGCCGGCACGACCTTCACGGTGACGTTCGCCACCGCGGGGCTGTTCGGTGGGTGAGCCGCGGCGCACCTTACAGCGGCGTAAGCTTGGGGCGCCGCTGTAAGGCTTGCCGCTGGCACGGGCGCCGGCCCCGCCACTACCCTCTGGGCATGATGACCGAAGCACGACCCTCCCCGCGCGCCGCTTACGAGCCCGGCGCCCCCACCGAAGTCGTCCTCGAGGCGGCCAAGCTGACCAAGGTCTACCGCTCGAGCGCCGCCGGCGCCGCGCACGTGGCACTGGATGCGTTCGACCTGAGGGTGGTCGCCGGCGAATTCGTCGGCGTCATGGGCCCCTCCGGCAGCGGCAAGTCGACGCTCCTGAACCTCCTCGCCACCATCGACACGCCCAGCTCCGGCGCGGTGCGGATCGGCGGGGTTGACCCCGCCGGCATGAACCCGACGGACCTGGCCCGCTTCCGGCGCCACCGCCTCGGCTTCGTGTTCCAGGACTACAACCTGCTCGAGTCGTTGTCGGTGCGGGAGAACATCCTCTTGCCCCTGGTCCTCGACCGGGTGCCCCTCGCGGACATGCGCGCCCGCCTGGCGGACGTGGCAGCGCTCCTCGGCATCGAGGACCTGCTCGATAGGCGCACGCACGAGATCTCCGGCGGTCAACAACAGCGCACGGCCATCGCGCGCGCCCTCGTCTCGAGTCCGGACGTCATCCTCGCCGACGAGCTGACCGGCAACCTCGACTCGCGGGCCGCCTTCGCGGTGATGGAACTGCTGAGGCGACTGAACGAGGAGCGCGGGGTCACCATCTTGATGGTCACGCACGACCCGTTCGCCGCGAGCTTCTGCAGGCGCGTCGTCTTCATCAAGGACGGCAGGCCCCACAGCGAACTGCGCCGGGCGGGGCAGCGACAGGCGTTCTTCCAACAGGTGATCGACAACCTGAGCGTGCTGGGAGGTGACCCGCGTGACGTTCCGGCAGCTCGCCTTTAACAACGTGCGGGCCAGCGGCCTGCGCTACGCCGCCTACTTCCTCAGTTGCGTCTTCTCCGTGACCCTCTTCTTCGTGTACGCGCAGTTCATCCTCCACCCGGACGTGATGAACGGCGACATCTACGGCGGGAACGCCAGCCGCACCGTCCTCCTCGTGTGTGAGGTGCTGGTCGGCCTGTTCGCGTTCTTCTTCGTCCTGTACTCGAGCGGCGCGTTCTTGAGGGCCCGGAGCGGCGAGTTCGGCCTGCTGTCCCTGCTGGGGACCACCGGTGGCCAGCTGCGGCGGCTGATCTGGCTCGAGAGCACGGTGCTCTCCGGACTGGCCACGTTGGTCGGCATCGGGCTCGGGCTCCTGCTATCGAGGCTGTTCCTGATGGCGATCGCCAGGGTGCTCGGCATGGGGGCGCCGATCCGCTTCCTCGTGGTTCCGGGCGCGGTGCTGCTGACGGCGCTCGTCTTCCTGGTGCTGTTCCAGCTGGTGACGCTCGCGGCGACGCTACGCGTCGGGAGGCGCAGCGTGAAGGCCTTGTTGGTCGGCGCGCGGAGCGAACGCGCCGCGCCGCGCGCTTCGGCGGCGCTGGCGTTCGTCGGTGCAGCGCTGATCGCGGGCGGCTACGTGGTGGCGGCGTCGGCGCAGGGGTCGGCCGTGGTCGTCGCCTTCCTGCCGGTGGTCGCGGCGGTGGTCGTCGGCACGTACCTGTTGCTCGGGCACGGGAGCGTCGTCTTCTTGAGGCGCCTGCAGCGGCGGGAGCGCTGGTACCTTAGCGGACCGCGGATGCTGGCCGTGTCGCAGCTCGTCTACAAGGTCCGCGACAACGCGCGCCTCATGGCGACGATCGCGAGCCTGAGCGCCGTGGTGCTGGCCGGAGCGGGCACGTTCCACATCTTCAGCCGCCAGATAGAACGGTCGATACACGAGCGCTTCCCGCAGGCGTTGAGCGTCGTGGGGCCGGAGCGCGGCGGGGCGGCGGACGGCGGCAGCGTGGCCGGAGGGGTCGACCCGGACGAGGTGGAGGCGCTCCTCGCGCGGCACGCCGTCGTCCCCGCGTCACGGGCGCAGCTCGAACTCGTGTCCGGGACCGCCCTGGTCGATGGCCGCGAGCGGCACGTCACGCTCGTGGCCACCGAGGCCTACCGCGACCTGCTCGACAGGCTCGGGCGCGCCGCGCCGGCGAGCGAGCTGGGCGCGGCCACGCTGGTCCTCGCGCCGCGTGCGACGAGCGCTGCTAATGGAGGCGAGTGGGACACGGACGGCGGCTCGGTGGCTGGGCGGCCCGTCGACCCCGTCGGAACGTTGTCGGTACCCTTCCTAGCGCTCGACGAGTGGTACCTCGTCGACGCGGCCGACCTCGCCCGCCTCGCGCCCCTCGAGCGGGGCATGGCCGCACGGGAGCTGTGGTTGTGGGACTGGCGGCGGGCGGGCCCCGGCGTGGCCGGCCTGGTGGACGACGTGGCGCTGCTCGAGCCGAGCGAGATCGAGGGAGGCGTCGTGAGCGGACGCGAGCTCGCCGGCCGCGCCGCCCGCAGCACCCTGGGGCTGTCGCTGTTCGTGGGCCTGTTCGTGTCGCTGCTCTTCTTCATAGGCGCCGGCAGCCTCATCTACTTCAAGCTGTTCACCGAGCTGCCGGAGGACGGTCGCACCCTGTGGCGCCTGAGGCGCATCGGCGTGACCCCGATCGAGACAGGCCGGTTGGTGACCTGGCAGGTCGCGACCATCTTCTTCCTGCCGTTCGCGCTAGGCGCCCTCCACGCCGCCTTCGCCCTGAAGGCGTTCGGCAACCTCCTGGCGCTCCCCGTGGGCGGGTACACGGCCACGGTGTTGGCGCTCTTCGCGCTCGTGCAGGGCGCCTTCTACCTGCTCACCCGCTGGACGTACATCCGCCAGGTCGAGCGCCTGGCCGCCTGATCCCGGCAGGGACCCGGTGGTCAGCCATCCTCCCCCAACGAGAGCCGGTAGGCGGGCTGCAGGTCGGCCTGACCCCTCACCAGGAAGCGTAGGTCCCGCAGGATGCCGTCGTGGAGGGCGTAGATCCAGGCGCGCACGGTGAGCGGGTGGCCGCCCGCCCACGCCTCCTGCACGATGCTCGTGTGGCACACGTTGCGCGCCTGCTCGATGGCGTTGAGCTCGGCCAGGCGATCGGCGCGCGCGCCCGCGGGCAGGGCATCGAGCGTGCGGGCGTGCTTGGCGGCCACGTCCTTGACGTGCCGCAACCAGTTGTCGAGCAGGCCGTGCCCCTTGCCGTCGAGCGCGGCCGCCACGCCGCCGCAGCCGTAATGCCCCACCACGATCACGTGCTCCACCTTGAGGACCGACACGGCGAAGTCGAGCACGGTCAGCGCGTTGAGGTCGGCGTTGGCCATCACGTTGCCGACGTTGCGGTGCACGAACACCTCGCCGGGGGCTAGACCCGAGATCACGTTGGCGCTGACACGCGAGTCGGAGCAGCCGATCCACAGGTACCTGGGCGCCTGCTGCGCCTCCAGGCGCCGGAAGAAGTCGGGGTCGCCGGCCACCATTTCGGCGGCCCAGTCGCGGTTGCGGGTGAGGAGATCGGCTGGGTCGGCCACGGTCGATTCTACGCGCTCGGCCCGGGAGCGGCACCGCGAAGCACGAAGTCGGGGGCGGCGACCCCGAGGAGAGCGTCTCTCATGGCGGCAGCGGCTCCGTGCGCCGCCAGACGAACGGGGTGGTCGTCGACACCTTGGTGAGGCCGCCGGGGAAGACCGCCAACCACAGCGGCCCCAGCCGCGTCACGGTCGTCGCGCCGAGCAGCTCGGCCCCGCCCCGCAGGTGCTCGTCGTAAGCCCGGAGCAGCGCTGCCCGGCCGCCGCCGATCACCAGGCCACCAGCCACAGCCAGCCGAGGGCGAGGGTGACGAGCGTGACGGGCAGGCCCACCCGCAGGTAGGCCCAGAACCCCACCTCCACCCCCAGCCGCCTCGCGGACTCCGCCACGATCAGGTTGGCTACCGAGGCGACCAGGGTGAGGTTGCCGGCGAGCGTGCTCGCCATGGCCACCGTGAGCGCCGTCGCCTGGCGCGCGGCGGGAGCGAGCGCCGGGAGGTCGAGTCCCGGCAGGAGCATCAGGACGGCCGGTACGTTGCTCACGAGGGTGGAGAGTCCTGCCGTGACGGCCGTGAGCGCGGCCAGGCCGGCGGCGGAGGCCGCGCCGGTGGCCGGCTCCGCGGGCCGCCACGCCGCCAGCGCGGCGGCCGGCCAGCCGCCGGCGGCCACGGCGGCGACCACCACGAAGAGGCACGCGAACAGGACGAGGAGCTCGTAGTCGACGCGGCGCAGGAGCGTGCCAGCTGCGGGGCCGTGAGCGACGAGGAGGACGGCCGCGGCCGCCAGCGCGGCCACCGCGACCGGAGCTCCAGCCACGAAGGCGCCGAGCATGGCCAGCCCGACGCCCGCGGTGGCCACCAGCCGAACGCGGTCGACCTCGGGGAGGGGCTCGGCAGGCGGGGTTTGAGGTGGGACGCGGAGCTCGCGCCTGAAGGCGACGAGCACGGCGGCGGCGCTGACGGCCAGGCCGATGAGCGCCACCGGCCCGAGCCGGACCAGGAACCGCAGGTAGCCGATGCCTGCCGTCACGCCCACGAGGACGTTCTGGGGGTTGCCCGTGACGGTCGCCACGCTGCCGGCGTTGGCCGCGAGGGCGAGTGCGACCAGGTAGGGCAGGGGCGGCAGCCCCAGGCGCCTCGCGGCTCGCACCACGAGCGGCGTGAGCATCAGCACCACGGTGTCGTTCAGGAACAGCGCCGACGACACGCCGGCGCTCAGCACCAGCAACAGCAGTAGCCGCCGCGGCCCCACGACGCGCCGCGTCGCCGCCGAGGTCAGGAGGCGGACGGCGCCGGCGCCCGACAGGGCGGCGTTGACGACCATGAGGGCGAAGAGGAGGGCGAGCACCTCGCCGTCCACCGCCGCCAGCGCCTCCTCCAAGCCGATCGACCCGCCGACCAGCAACGCCGTCGCGCCCGCCACCGCGACGGCCGCGCGGTCGAGCCGCACCCCGGGCAGGCGCCCGAAGCCGACCCCGGCGAGGGTCAGGCCGGCCACGACCAGCGTGTAGAGGCCCGGAGCGGCGGGGGGCACGCGCGGAGCTTATGCCACGGGGCGCAGCGGGGGAAGGTGGCGGCCCGCGCGGGACGGCGCTGCGCGCGGCGTGCGCCACGTCACACCCGTACCTCAATTAATGAGGTACGCTGCCGCCATGCTGACCGCGACGCTCTCCATCCTGGCGCTGTTCCTCGGGTTGAGCCTGGCGTTGGGCGCGCTTGTCGCCGTCCACGACGGCATCGAACGCCTCGCGGGGCGGCGCGCCGCTCGGACGCCCGCCCCGGCCGGGACCCCGCCGACGATCGGGTGGGCGCCGGTGCAGGCGCGGCAGACCGGCGGGACGGCCGGGCGTGCGTGGCGTGCGCCGGCCTCCATGGTGGGCGGGCAGGGCAACGAACGGCCGGGCTGGCTCGACGCGGCGGGCCGCGACGCCGCCCGTCGGGCGCGCCTTCCCGGCCCGGCCGGGGGCGAGAGCCGGGGCGTCACCGGGTGATTGCTGGTGGTGCCCCCGCGCGCCGGGACCTTACGATTGAGCAATGGCCAGTAACGCCGACGTCGCCGCGCGCTTGCGCGAGCTGCGCGACCTGATAAACCACCACAACTACCGCTACCAGGTGCTGGACGCCCCGGAGATCTCCGACGCCGAGTACGACGAGCTCATGGGGCGGCTCAGGGCACTGGAGGGCGAGCACCCTGAACTCGTCACGCCCGACTCGCCCACCCAGCGCGTCGGCGGCGCCGTCCTCGAGGGGTTCGAGACCGCGCGCCACGCGGCCCCGATGCTCAGCCTCGACTCGAGCCCGCGGCCGGAGGACCTGGAGGCGTTCGACGCCCGCCTGCGGCGCGCCGTCGCCGGCATCGGCGGCGACCCGGCCGCGATCGGCTACTCGCTGGAACCCAAGATCGACGGCCTGAGCGTCGAGCTCGTCTACGAGGACGGCGTGCTGGTGTGCGCCGTCACGCGCGGCGATGGTGCGGTGGGGGAGGTCATAACCGCCAACGTGCGCACCATCCGCACCGTGCCCCTCAGGCTGCGCGCCGAGGAGCGCGCGCTGCCGGCCCGCCTCGCGGTCCGCGGCGAGATCTACCTGCCCATCGCCAGCTTCGACGACGTCAACGAGGAGCTGATCAACGACGGCAAGCAGCCGTTCGCGAACCCGCGCAACGCCGCCGCCGGCAGCGTCAGGCAGCTCGACCCGAGGCTCACGGCCTCCCGCCCGCTGAGCATCTACTGCTACGACGTCCTCGCCGCCGGTCCGGAGCTCACCGACCAGGCGGAGCTCCTGCGCGCCCTCGCCGCCTGGGGCTTCCCGGTCAACCCCCTCAACGCCGTCGGCGGCGACGTGGCGGCGGTCCTCGACTACTTCGCGCGCATCGAGGCCGACCGCGACGCGCTCCCGTACGAGGTGGACGGCGTCGTCGTGAAGCTCCAGGACCTGGCGCAGCGCGAGCGCCTCGGAGCCACCGCCCACCACCCGCGCTGGGCCTACGCCGTCAAGTTCGCGCCGCGGCAGGAGGTCAGCCAGGTGCTCAAGATCATCGCCGGCGTCGGCCGGACCGGCATCGTCACCCCCGTGGCGCTCCTGCGGCCGGTCAACATCGGCGGCGTGACGGTCAGCCGCGCCAACCTGCACAACATCGACGATATCGTCCGCAAGGACATCCGCGTCGGCGACACGGTCCGGGTCGAGCGCGCGGGCGACGTCATCCCCCAGGTGGTCGAGGTGGTCGAGACGGGCGCGGACCGCGGCGCGCCGTTCGCCATGCCAACCCACTGCCCCTCCTGCGGCACCGAGCTCATCCGGCGCGGACCGTACACCGTCTGCCCCAACTCCTTCGACTGCCCCGCCCAGCGGATCGGCCGGCTCGTGCAGTACGGCAGCCGCGGCGGCCTCGACATCGAGGGCCTCGGCGAACGGACCGTCACCCAGCTGGTCGAGCGGGGACTGGTGAAGCGCTTCCCGGACCTCTACGACCTGACGGCCGACCAGCTGGCAACGCTCGACGGCTTCGCCGAGCGCTCCGCCCACAAGCTCGCCGGCGCGATCGCGGCCTCGCGCACGCCGGAGCTGACGCGCTTCCTGGTCGCCCTCGGCATCCCCGAGGTCGGCGGCGCCGTCGCGCGCAGCCTCGCCAGGCGCTTCGGCACGTTCCAGGCGCTGCGAGCGGCGAGCCCCGACGAGCTGCAGAGCGTAGACGGCATCGGCGAGGTCATGGCGCGGCACATCCACGGCTTCCTCCACGAGCCGCACACCGAGCAGGTGCTCGACGACCTGCTCGCGGGGCGCGTGACGCCCCAGGCCGCGGCGGCCCCGAGCGAGACGCCGCAACCGTTGGCCGGGGCGACCTTCGTGTTCACCGGCGCCATGACGGCGTTCACCCGCGACGACGCCGAGGAGCTGGTTCAGCGCCTCGGCGCCAAGGCGGCCGGCTCGGTGAGCAAGAAGACGACCTACCTGGTGGCGGGGGAGAGCGCCGGCAGCAAGCTGGCGCGGGCACGAGAGCTGGGGGTGACCGTGCTCGACGAGCGGGAGTTCCTCGACCTCGTCGGCGAGCACGGCGCCACGCTGGGAGGCGGTGCCGGGTGAGCAACGCAGAGATGGCACGCCTGTTGGAGGAGTTCGGCGACCTGAGCGAGGTGAACGGCGACAACCCCTTCAAGGTGAGGGCGTACCGCAACGTGGCCGCCACCCTGCGCGAGTTGCCGACCAGCGTAGAGGAGATGGTCAGGTCGGGTGCGCCCCTCACCGACATCAAGGGCGTGGGCAAGGAGATCGCCCTCAAGCTCGTCGACATGGCCACCACCGGCCGACTCCGCCAACTCGACGAGCTGGCGGAGATCGTGCCGCTCGGCCTCCTCGAGCTGAGGCGCGTGAAGGGCGTCGGGCCGAAGCTGGTCCAGGCGCTATGGCGGGAGCGCGGCGTCACCAGCGTCGCGGAGCTGGAGGAGGCCCTGGCTACCGGCCGGCTTGCCGGTCTCGCGGGCGTCGGCGCGAAGAAGCTCGAGGCCATCGAGCGGGCGCTCGAGGCGTACCACCGCCACGTCGGTCGCACCCCGCTGGCCGAGATCGGGGCCATCGCCGAGCCGTTCGTGGCGAGGCTCCGCGCCGTCGACGGGGTGGAGCGCGTCGAGATCGCCGGCTCGTACCGGCGCCGCAAGGACACCATCGGCGACATCGACCTTCTCGTCGTGGCGAAGACGGAGGCCGCCGCCCGCGCCGTGACGCGCGAGTTCACGACCTACCCGGAGGTCGCCGAGGTGCTCGGCAGCGGCGAGACGCGCTCCAGCGCCCGCCTGGCCAACGGCGTGCAGGTCGACCTGCGCGTCATCGAGGCCGAGGCGCTCGGCGCCGCGCTCCTCTACTTCACGGGCTCCAAGGCGCACAACGTCGCGCTGAGGCAGCTGGCGCTCGACAAGGGACTCCACCTCAGCGAGTACGGCCTGTTCGCCGAGGGCGGCTCGGACGCCGCGCCGGCCACCCCCGGCGCGGCCGGCGAGCGCGTCGCGGGGCGCACGGAGGAGGAGATCTACGAGCGGCTCGGCCTGGAGTGGATCCCGCCCGAGCTGCGCGAGGATCGCGGCGAGATCGCCGCCGCCGCCCGCCATGAGCTGCCGCGCCTCGTGACCATGGCCGACGTGAGGGGCGACCTGCACGTGCACAGCACCTGGTCGGACGGCAAGGCGACCGTGCGCGAGATGGTCGACGCCTGCGTCGAGCGCGGCTACGAGTACCTGGCGCTCACCGACCACAGCAAGGCCCTCGCCATGACCGGGGGGCTCGACGAGGCGAAGCTGGCGAGGCAGTGGGCGGAGCTCGACGAGCTCATGGCCGGCAGGGACGACATCACACTCCTGCGGGGCATGGAGGTCGACATCCTCAAGGACGGCACGCTCGACCTGTCGGACGAGTGGCTCGAGCGACTCGACATCGTCCTCGTCAGCGTGCACTCGCACTTCGAGCTGAGCGAGGCGGAGCAGACGGCCCGGGTCGTGAAGGCCGTCAGCCACCCGCAGGTGAACGTCCTCGCTCACCCCACGGGCAGGGTGCTGGGTCAGCGCGACCCTTACGCGCTCGACCTGAGTGCCGTCTTCGACGCCTGCCTCGCCAACGGCGTGGCCGTCGAGCACAACGCCTCCGAGCGCCTCGACCTCTCGGACGTCGACCTGATCGCGGCCCGCTCCCGCGGCCTGACCATCAGCCTGGGCTCGGACGCGCACAGCGTCGCGCAGCTCGCCGGGATGAGGTACGGGGTGGATCAGCTGCGGCGCGCCTGGGTCACGCCCGGCGCCGTGCTCAACGCCAGGCCCCTGGCGGAGCTGAGGCGCTTCCTGGCGAAGACGGCCTGAGGGCGGCGCCGGCCGCGCGTCAGCCCTCGGCCACCTCGTGGAGCGCCGGCAGGTCGACGAGCGTCAGGCGCCGCCGGCCGGTGGTCACCATGCCGCGCGCCCGCCACTGCGCCAACACCCGGTTGACGGTCTCGAGCGTCGACCCCGTCAGCGCGGCCAGGTCCTCCTGGCTAAGCGGCGCCCCGAGCGTCCGCCCCGCGCCCGCCTGCTCCGGCCGCCCGAGCCGCTCGCTCAGGGTCAGAAGCGAGCGTGCCAACCGCGCCTCCACCGATGACGTCCCCGCGTCGCGCAGCCGCACCTGCGCGTCGCGCAACCGCGAGGCGACCGCCTCTAGAACGGCGAGCGCCACCGCCGGGAAGGCGCGCACGATGCCGCCGAACTCCTGCGCCGACGCGACCAGCAGGCAGCCGCCCGTGAGCGCCTCCGCCCCCACCTCGTTGCGGGCCTGGCCCAGTAGTGGCAGCGCACCGAACGACCCGCCCGGGCCCAGCACGTCGAGGAGGTGCACGCCACCCGTCGCCGTCGTCTCCTGCAGCTTCACCCGCCCGCTCGCGATCACGAAGAAGCGGTCGGCACCCTCGCCCTCGACCACCAACGCGCTGCCGGCCGCCATGGGCACGGCGTGGAACGACGCGTGCACGACGGCGAGGTCATCCTCGTCGAGCGAGGTGAAGTACGGGACGGAGCCCAGGACCCGGCGTCGCATGTCGAGGGTGCAGGCGCCCGGCCCGAGACCGTCGACCGGCCACCCGTCCGGCCCGAACGAATGAGAACGCCCGTGCGAGCCTTCATCCATCCCCTAAGATGCTACCGCCGTCCTGGTCACGCGGGTGTTCGGGCGGTATCCTCGGCCGGTGCCCGTCGGGATGGGCCGGGTGCGGTCGCCACGCCCGCCGCCTCGCCGCGCGCCACGCCCCGCCGCCGCGTCGGCACTACCTGGAGGTAATGATGAAGCGACTAGTCAAGCTCCTAGCTCCCGTCCTGTTGGCGGTCCTCGTCCTCGTGCCCGTCGTGATCGCCCAGGGGACGCCCATCGCCGAGGTCGACACGAGCGCGGGCGAGACCATCTTCAACTCCAACTGCATGGCCTGCCACCAGACGAACGGCCAGGGGATACCCGGGGCGTTCCCGCCCCTCGCCGGTCACCTGCCCGACGTCCTGGCGCTCGACGGCTCCAGGGAGTACGTCATCGACGTCGTGCTCTACGGCCTGCAGGGTGCCGTCAACATCAACGGCATGGCCTACAACAGCGTGATGACGCCCTGGGGCGCGATGTTCGACGACCAACAGGTCGCCGACGTGCTCAACTACGCCGCCGTGGCGTGGGACAACGGCGCGGCGCTGCCGGAGGGCTTCGCGGCCTTCACCGCCGACGAGGTTGCCGCCCAGCGCGCCACGCCGCTCGACGCCGCCGGCGTCTACGCCAAGCGTCAGGCCCTCGGCCTGGAGTGATGCCGTGCCCGGCCGCCGCCGGGCGACCTCGCTTGGTTCAGGGTGCGTGCGCAATTCCGTTATTGCGCACGCACCCTCTCTCGTTGCCCGGGGGCGCGGGTCGGGGCGCCGCCGCCTGCCCCGCCTCGACGCCCGGACGGCCCGACGCGCGCCCTCAGCGGCGCGCGGCGTCGGCCGGCAACGACTCCGGGACGCGGGCGGAGTAGCGCTCCGCCGCTCCGAGCTCGCGGTAGGGCAGGGTCGTGGCCCGGCCGTAGACCTCCGCCGCGAGCCACGCCAGTTCGGCGTCGTGATCCTCGACTGGTAGCTCTCGCCACCAGACCCTGCTCGCGCCGTTGAAGCGGTAGCCGCGGGCCTTGAGTAGATCCTTCTTCGCTATCGGCGCGCCCTCGGCCCACAGCCGCACTGTTCGCTTGAGGGCGGAGCGCCGCAACTCGAGCAGGGGCGGGGGACCGCCGTCGGGAAGGGGCACGGCCAGCAGCTCCAAGCCTGCCCGGCAATCGACGATGGCGCGGTGGCCGTCGAAGAAGAAGCCGCGCCTGAACGCCAGGTACTCGAGGCTGCTCGACGGGTAGCCGAGGTCGCGCCACGGCACGTCGCGCTGCGAACACGCCCACGGCTTGGCGGCGAAGGCCGGGAAGCGCCGTTCCAGGAACGGCCGGTCGAACGCGGCGTTGTGCGCGATCACGAGGTCGGCGGCCGCCAACGCGCCCGCGACGGCGGCGTCGTCGAACCGCCGCCCACGCACGTCCGCGTCGGTGATCCCGGTGATGTCGACAACCTCCTGCGGCAGGGGGCGGCCGGGGTCCTCGAGCCCCTCGAAAGCGTCCCGCACGCCGTAGACGTTACCGGCGAGGTCGTAGTCGAAGGCGAGCATGCCGAGCTCGATCACCTTGTCCGCGCCGGGTTCGAGGCCCGTCGTCTCCGTGTCCACGTACAGGGCCGTGAAGAGCCTGGCGCCCACCGGCGCCGAGCGAGGGTCGACGTACGCATCCCGCCGCAGGAGCCGGCGGAGCACGCGGAAGTAGCCCGACTCCTCCAGGCGTAGCCGCAGCGCCTCTAGCTCGGGCCCCGGCGTGCCGCCCGGTGCCGCTGGTTGAGGAGTCAAGGTGCTCACGCCCCTCTCTGCGCGCCGCGCACGGGCGGCCCCGCTCGGCCCGTGCGGCCGCGGCCCGTGCGGCCGCGGCCCGTGCGGCCGGCGCGTCTACCGGTGGCGGTGCGCCGATTGTAACGTCCGCGGGCGCGGGCGCCGCGGCCCGCCCGGCTTTTCACCATGGCGCGGTGGTCGGATGGCAAGATGATGGCCGGACGCGACGCCCCCCACGGGAGGCGTCGCCGCGGTCAGCCCACATGCCGAGATCCCTCATCGTCCTCCTGTCGTTGTTCCTCCTCGCGCCGTGGGCGCTCGGCGAGGGCGACGTCGAGGCGGGACCCTACAGCATGGTCGTGAGCGACATGCTGCTCACGTTCCACGCCGACGAGATCCCCTGCGAGGGCGGCGCCACCGACCTGGTCGAGGTCTGCTTCGAGGTCGATAGCGTAGGCGTGGCCTACCTGGCCGAGCGGCTGTCGGCCCTGGTGGAGAGCTACGCGCCCGCCGGACTGGCGCACGGAGACTGGCGGGCGGCCAACGGCGTTTGGGCCATCACGCTCGAGTTCAAGCACGACTCGTTCGGTCGGTTGGAGCTCTACCTCGCGGAGAGCATGGGTGCGGGCGTGCGTGGCCTGGCGCGGCTCGTCGTCCGCTAGGCCGGGCCGCGAGGCTCACTCGGCGAGGAACCGCCGCAGCTTGGCGATAGCCGCGTTCCCCCCGATGATCACCAGGCGGTCGCCCTCGCGCACGGCGTAGTCGGCGCCCGGGCTGATGGTCACCTCGCCGCCGCGGTTCACGGCGATCACCGTCACGGCGAAACGGTTCGGGAGCCGCAGCTCGTCGAGGCGACCCACCAGCTTCTTGCCGGCCTCCACCTCGACGACTCCGTGGACCTCGCCGAGGTTGAAGGCGTCGACGATGCCCGGCGAGGCCAGCTGCTGCCCCAGGCGCACGCCCATGTCGTGTTCCGGCCTCACCACCAGGTCCGCGCCCACGCGCTCGAGCACGCGAGCGGCCTGCTCGGTGGTCGCCTTACTGATGACGCGCTTCACGCCGCTCGACTTGGCGGCGACCGTCGCCAGGATGTTGGCCTCGAGGTTGGTGCCGATCGCCACGACGACGGTGTCGAAGTTGGCGATGCCGAGCTTCCGCAGGGTCTCCTCGTTGGTGGCGTCCGCCACCACCGCGTGTGTCACGTGGTCCATGACCGCCTTGACCGCGGTCTCGCGGGCGTCGACGACCACGACCTCGTGCCCGAACTCGTAGAGGGTCGTCGCCACGCCGGCGCCGAAGCGACCGGCGCCGATGACGAAGAACTGCTGGGCCTTCATGCGACCTCCAGGGCGCACGGGGCGCCCGCGTCAACCGACGAGGACTTCTTCATGAGGGTACTCGAAGGCGGTGTCGTGGGTGCTGCGAGCCAGCGCGGTCGCGAGCGTCAGCGGGCCGATGCGCCCCAAGTACATCAGGCAGATGATGACCACCTGCCCCGTGTTGGTCAGCAGCGGGGTCACGCCGGCGCTCAGGCCGGCGGTTGCGAAGGCCGACACGGCCTCGAAGGCCGTGCGCTCGAAGCGCAGCTGCGGCTCGGTGACGAGGAGCACGGTGATCGCGGCGCCCACGAGCAGGATGCCGAGCAGGGCGGTGGCGCTGGCCTGCACGGCGTTGCGGCTCCAGATGCGGCGACCGAAGAGCGTCAGCTCGCCCCGCCCCCGGGCCTGGCTGAGGGCGCTGCCGACGAGCACGACGAAGGTGACGGTCTTGATGCCGCCGGCGGTGCTGCCGGGGCTACCGCCCACGAACATGAGCAGCATCGTGAACATCAGGGTGGCGGGCCTGAACTGGGCGTAGTCGAGCGTGGAGAAGCCCGCGGTGCGCGGCGTCACGGACTGGAAGAAGGCCGCCAGCGCCTTGCCGAACGGGCTCAGTGGTCCGAGGCTGGCGGGGTTGGTCCACTCCATCGCCAATATGGTGAGGAAGCCAACGCCTATCAGCAGCGCGGTGGCGGCCAGGACGATCTGGGTGTGCAGGGTCAGCCTGGCGCGGCGCCCGCGGCGGGCGTGGCGCAGCACGTTGACGGTCACGAAGAAGCCGATGCCGCCGGCCACGATCAGGGCGGCTATGACGAGGTTGACGTACGGGTCGACGACGAACGCCGCGAGGTTGTCGCGGTAGAGCGAGAAGCCCGCGTTGTTGAAGGCGCTCACCGCGTGGAAGAGGGCCTGGAACGCGCCGCGCCAAACGTCGGCCTCGTGGCGCGCGAACGGCAGCCAGAGCAGCAGGGCGCCGACGAGCTCGAAGACCAGCGCAACCAGGAGGATCCGCCGTAGGAGCTTCACGACGCCGCCGACCTCGAACGTCCGCATCTGGCTCTGCAGCCCCAGGCGCTGTTGGAAGCCCACGCGCCGCCTAGTCGCGATGGCGACCAGCGCCCCGAAGGTGACGATACCGAGGCCGCCCACCTGGATGAGGAGCATCACCACCACCTGCCCGAAGCCGCTGAACACGGTCCCGACGTCGACCACGCTGAGGCCCGTGACGCACACGGCGCTCGTGGCCGTGAACAGGGCGTCGAGGAAGGTCACGTCCGCCCCGGGAGCGTGCGCCACGGGCAGCAGCAGGAGCAGCGTTCCCGCGAGGATGGCCCCGGCGAAGGTGAAGGCGATCACCTGGGCGGGGGACGGCGCGGGGCGCCTGCGGCGGAGGCCGCGCGGGCGGCCGGAGGGGGCGGTCATCTGGTCGGGTCCAAGGCGCGGCGATTATAGGTCAGTCCGAAGCCGGGTGCCTGGCGAAGGCTCGCGCGGCCACGGCCGCGGCGACCGCGAGGAGGACGGCCCCTAGGTAGAACGGGGCCCCCGCCAGCTCGTAAGGCGCGTCGGCGCGCGTAAGCCTGGCGAACAGCATGGTCCCGACCAGCGGCCCCACCACGCCCGTCAGGCTGAGCAGGCTTGCGAGCGCGCCCTGCACCTCGCCCTGCTCGTTGGGCGCCACCGTGCGCGAGATGAGCGATTGGGCCGCCGGGCCCGCCAGGCTCCCGAAGCTCCCGACCACGATGCCCACGAACATGACCCACCCGACCGGGCTTGCGCCGTAGACGGCGTAGGCGACGGCCGAACTGGCGATGCCGACGAGGATCGCGCGGCGCTCCCCGAGGCGGGGAACCAGGCTGCGGACCAGCACCCCTTGCACCAGGGCCGAGAGGGCGCCGACCAGCGCGAGGGTGAGCCCGTTGACGAACGGGGTCCAGCCGAAGCGGTAGGTCGTGAAGAGCACCCAGGTGGCCACCATCGCGTTCTGGGCCAAGCCGAGGCAGACGTAGGCGAAGGCGAGGTCTCGCACGAGCAGGTACCGGCCCACCGACTTGAGCGACCCCAGCGGGTTGGCGCGCCGCCACGAGAAGGGGCGGCGGTTGGCGTCTTCGAGCGACTCGGGGAGGACGAAGTAGCCGTAGAGCCAGTTCACCAGCGCGAGCAGGGCCGCCGCGTAGAACGGCGCCCGCAGGCCGAAGCCGGCCAGGACGCCGCCGAGGGCGGGACCGACGATGAAGCCGACGCCGAAGGTGGCGCCGATCAATCCGAAGTTCTTGGCACGTTCGCTTGGCGGGCTCACGTCGGCGATGTAGGCGTTGGCAGCGGTGACGTTGGCGCCGGTGATACCGGCGACGACGCGACCGATGAACAGGATCAGGAGGTTGGGCGCGACGGCCATGACCAGGTAATCGATGCCGGAGCCGAGGAGGGAAAGGAGGAGGACGGGCCGCCGGCCGTAGCGGTCCGCCAGGCCGCCCAGGACGGGGGCGAAGACGAACTGCATCGCCGCGTAGACGGCGATGAACCAGCCGTAGTAGGCGGACCCCGTGCTGAGGTCGCCGCCCGCGAGCTCCGTGACCAGCTCGGGGAGCACGGGTATGAGGAGCCCTATGCCGAGCACGTCGATGAGCACGGTCACGAGGATGAACGGCATGGCGGCGGAGTGTCTGCGCTTCATGGCGGGATGGCCCTTCGGGTCGTCGGCCCTTCGCGTCGTCGGCCGGCGGGCCGCGCCGGGCGCGAGGGAAGGAAGGATACTACGCCGTCAAGCCGGGGAGCGGTGAGCGCGCGGGACGGTTCGGCGCCTCGACCCGTTCTCCTTCGGGGCCGGCGCGCCGGCAGTTTGAGCGTCCTGGACGTCATGCCTAGCAGGCTATCCGTTCCCGCATATAGTGAGGGCGGGGCCGAGAGCGATGGGATCGCAGGGTTCGCACCGTTCTGGCCGGACAAACTTGACCACCTGGGCCTCCGGATGTGGCAAAGTGTACGCATGGCCGCCGAGCGCTCGATGCATAACCCCGGTAGCCCGCCTGCGGCGGAGTCGCGGGCGGCCCAGACCTACGTCCTCGACCTCACGAGTTGGTGCGTCAAGAGCGGCTCGGTGCAGCTGCCGCTGGCGCTACTCGGGCGGTTCGGGCCGGGCGCCTTGGTCGCGCAGAGCGATGGGGGAGAGCTCCAGCTCGAGTTCTCGCCGCCGCGCACACTGGGCGGGTTCGGCGACTACTTCGCCGCCCACGGTCTCAGGGCCAACGACTGCCTGCACTTCGAGTTCGCCGCGGATGGCCTCCACGTCGCCGCGAAGCGCCGCGAGCGGGGCCGCCATTCGGCCGGTCAGCCGCGTCCGGTGCCCGCCGCCGGCGTCCGCGCCGGCGCCACGCCGCTCCCGGCCGCCCCGCCAGCGCAACCCGGCCCACGCCGCCGCGCCTCAGACTGGGCCGACGCCATCGACCGGGAGGTGGCGCAAGCCGCGGCAGCCCGTCGCGACCCCGCGCCCGACGTCGGGCGGCCCGTCCCCGCCATCAAGGTCGAGCGTTTCGCCGGCGCCGTCGAGGAGCTCGCGCCCGGCCGCCCTCAACGCCGGCGGCGCGACGACCCCGCGCCGGAGCGGACCGCCGCTCGGGCCCCTGCTGATCCGGTGGTCCGTATCCGGATCGAAGGCGGCATCCCCGCGCAGCCGGGCACCGGCGACGTGCGCCCGAAGGACCGCTTGTCTGCTCACAACGTGTGGGCGAGGCGGGAGAACCCGCAGTGGCACTCCCTCGATCCGGTGCGGGCCGCCAACGCCCCGGAGGGCGCGCAGGACCCCGACTTCCCCGACACGGTCGTGCGCGCCTACAGGCGTTCCGCAAACGGGACGGTGCGCGCCGAGCCGCTGTCGCCCCCGACCCCGTCGGCCGCGCCAGAGCGTTCGGGGGCGGGCGCCACTCGCGACTCCCGGCCCGTCGCCCCCCGCCCAGCGGCCGGAGTCTCGCCTGCGCCAGTGGTAGGGAGTTCCGCCAGGCCCAACCCCGGTGCCTCGCTGCCCGGCCTCAGGAACGACGTTCCGCCCGCGCCGGCCGTGCCGGTCCCTGGCGCGGCGAACCTCGCCGCGCGCGGGGACCGGGCGGAAGCGGCCCCCGAGGTGGACGTGGAGTCGGCGGTCGAGTCCTTGCCCACCTTCGGGTCACTGCACGACGAGCCCACGCGGCCGCCCGCGAGGGGCGCCCGCCTCGGCGTCATGAGCCGACTCGGGCTGCGCTTGGGCATCGGCCGCGAGCGTGCGGCGGCTCGTGGGGGAGGGGCCCTTACCCCCGACGATCCCAGCACCTTCGGCCCGCGGCTCTCCCAAGACCAGCGGTCGCGCGGTGCGCCCGGCGTCTCGGCTGGACCGCAGGCGGCAGCCATCCCGGCGCCGCGCCTCGACCGGTCTGGCGAGGTCCACCTCGCGGACGGCGGGCGGGTGCCCGTCGCCCGCCGGCGTGCGCCCGCCCCGACCGCGGCCGTCCAGGCGGCGCTGATAGACCCCGAGGCCGAGGTGCTCAGGGGCCTAGGCGCCACGCGGGACGGAGCGGAGGCGCCGGGCGAGCGGGCGGTCGAGGCGCCCGCCCCCACCGCGAGCGTCGAGGACGACGTCGCCTTCCTCGAGGGTTACCTCCTGCGTCCCGGTACGCCCGCCATCGTCAGGAGCCTCGACCTGGCCGAGAGGCTCGGTATCAGCCCTGAACGGGTCACGCGGGCCATGGAGCGGTTGTCGGAACAGCGCGAGCGCTTCAGCCGCATCCAGCACGGGGCGTACATGGTGCGCCAGAAGCGCGCCTAGGCCGGCTCCACCGCCGCCCCGCCTAGTGGCGTAGCGTCGCGCGTGCGGCCGTCGCCGCGGGCGGCGCGGGCCAACGAGTTCAGGTAGAGTTCCGCCGCCCCCCTGGCGGCCTCGGCCTCGCCGGCGGCGATCGCCTCCACCACCGCCGACAGCTGCTCCACCGCCAGCCGGCGTTGGCTCGGCGTCAGGTCCTCCGTCAGCTGCTGGCCGATGAGCTCGTTGGCCACGGTCACCAGGGCCACGAGCAGCGAGGGCCCCGCGGCCTCCGCGATCAGGTCGTGAACCTGCCTGCGCTGTGCGCTGCGGCGCGTGGTACGGCGGTTCGCGGTCCCGCCCCCCGCGAGGTCGTTGCGGTCCCGCGATATCGCCGCGCGGAGGGCCGCGGCCGTCTCCTCGCTGCAGTTCAGGGCGGCCAGCGCCGCAACCGTCGGCTCCAGGTGGCGCTTGAGCTCGAACAGCTCGCCCAGCGTGGTGGCGTTGCCGTCGACCAGCGGCCTCAGGAGCGGGACGAGGTGGCCCGCCGACGGAGCCCGGACGTAGGTGCCGTCGCCGTGACGGACCTCCAACAGGCCCAGTAGGGCGAGGCGGCTCACCCCGTCGCGGAGCGTGGTGCGCGAGACCCCGAGGCGCTGCGCCAACTGCCGCTCGGGAGGCAGCTTCGTGCCCTCGGGCGAGTTCCTGACGAAGGTCGCCAAGGCGTCGCGGGCTTGCTCTATGACCCGGTTCGGGGTGGCTTCGCTCATGTCGCTCCAGGCGCGCCGACGCTGTCGCGGGCGGGGCGTCCCTGAAGCATAGCAGGAGTGGTCCGACCTGTGGAGGGTTGGTCGGACCACGCAGGGGGTGGCCCGACCACCTCCGTCCGTGGTCCGACCAGTGGGTTATCAAATACCGCCGACGGGTTCCCGCCCCGAGGAGCGTCGACGGGCTCGCTCGCTCCGACGCGCGTCCCTCGAGGACGGCGCGCGCGCCCGGCTCGGCGCCCGGCTCGGCGCCCGGCTCGGCGCCCGAGCCCGGCCTGGGGCCGCGGCGCACAGCTCCTGCGCGGGGCCGCTCGCGCTGCCTCGCCGGTGGCGCCGCTCGTCGTGCCGCCCGTCGGGGCCGCGGTCGATCACCGTCTATCGCCGTCTATCACCGTCGACCACGGTCGAGCGAGCGGGCCGAGGACCCGTGCTTCCGTGCACACGTTCGGCGGAAGGAGCGGATACCCGTTCTTGGTGCGCGGGATTGGGGTAAGGAACCTAGAGTGCGAAAAACCGCATATGGGCGAAGTGCATATACGATTTGATAAGTCGTCTTATCAAACATGATCCGAGAGCGATGGGGAAGGCGCCCGAGCATCACGCGGCGGCGCCGGCGGCTAGGGCGCCGACCGGTCCGACCGTGGCGCGAGCTGGTTGCTGGCGGGGTGACTCGGCTGGGGTGGCAAGGCGCCGGCGATCCATGGCCGGCGCCGTTGGTCCGCTAGCGCCGGCGGCGTTGGTCCCTCACGTGGTCGGCTTCAGCTAGCGGTTCCGCGGGTGGTGGCTCTACGTGCGCCGGCGGCCATGAGGGGGTCCGCCCCCGGGGCCGCCGGCGCCGTGAGGGCGGCCGGTGCGGGGGTTCAGTCCTCGTCGTCCTCGTCCTCGTCGTCGCTCCAGTCGTCCTCGTCGTCCTCGTCCACGTCCCAGTCGTCCTCGTCTTCTTCGTCGTCGTCCCAGTCGTCCTCGTCGTCGTCCCAGTCGTCCTCGTCGTCACCGGCACCGACGGCACCGGCGCCGTCCGCGGTGGCCTCGATGACCTGGGTGCCGGCGTCGCTGAGGACGTACTCCTCGGCGTTGACCGTGAAGCCGAGCTCGTCGTCGAACCAGCTGGACTCGTCCAGCACGGGTCCGTCCTCGCTGCGCCGGAGCAGGCCCGCCGCGATGAGGCTCTGCGCCACGTCGAGCGCTATCTCGGCAACCTCGGCCACCGCCTCGTCGTCCTCGTACGCGACCGCCATGATGGCGTGCGCGTACGGGTCGGTGCCGGTCTGCTGCGGGTACTCGATCACCAGGCTGTGGCCCTCGTAGATGGTCCACAGGGCGTCTAGTTCGACCTCGCTCAACCGCTCGGCTTGGTTGCTGGGCATGGCTCCTCCAACTCGCAGGCGACCGTCACTTCCAGCCGACCGGTCCTGCCACCACCAGCCTACAGTCTGATGGCCTCGCCGGTCGCGAGCGGGTCCGCCCCCGGCGGGTGGCTCGGGCCGCCGGCCGGTTCGCCCGTGCCCCGCCTTGACACCCCGCGCGGTGGGTGATTGCATGGCGACCGTGAACGGGATGCGCCACGCGACCGCGGGGTCGCCACGGGACGCGGCGCGGCGACGCGCTCCCCGCGCCAGGTGGTCGGCGGCGCGCGGCTTGGCCTTGGCTGTCCTCGTCGCCACGGTGTCGGTCCTGCCGCTGGCGGCCGCGCGGGCGCCCCTGCGCGTCACCGTGTCGATATCGCCGTACGCGGACATCGTGGCGCGCCTGGGCGGCGAACTGGTCAGCGTGTCGACGCTGTTGCCGCCGGGAGCGTCGCCGCACTCGTTCGACCCGACCCCGTCGCAGGCGGCGGGTCTCGCCCGGGCCGAGCTGATCGTGATGAACGGCGGCGTGGACGGCTGGCTGGCCAGGCTGGTGGCGGCGACGGCGCCGGACGTGCCCACCGTGGTCGTGATGGAGCGGGTCGATGTCGACCCTCCCGGCGCCGGGCATGGACCAGGTGGCGAGCCAGAGGAGTCCTACGCCGGTCACGCCGGCCACCAGCACGCTGGCATCAACCCTCACGTCTGGCTCGACCCGACGCTCATGCTTGCGGCCGCCGAGGTGGTGACCGAGGAGCTCGCGCGCCTGGACCCCGCCAACGGCGGGGCGTATCACGCGGCGCTTGGGCGGCTCCGCGCCGACCTACTGGCCCTCGACGCCGAGATCGCCGCCACGCTCGCGCCGGTGCGCGGGGCTCCGTTCGTGCCCTTCCACGACGCCTGGCCCTACTTCGCGGAGCGGTACGGGCTCGACCTCGTACTGTCGCTGGAACCTTTCCCGGGCCGGGAGCCGAGCCCGCGGTACGTCGCCGAGGCGGTCGCGGCCGTCAGGGCGGCCGGTGCCAAGGCGGTGTTCGCCGAGCGGCAACTCGACCCCCGGTCCGCCGAGGTCGTCGCGGAGAGCGCCGGCGTGGCGTTGGCCACGCTCGACCCGATCGGTGGCGCGCCCGGCCCGACCGACTACGAGAGCCTGTTGCGCTTCAACGCCGCCACGATCCTGGCGGCCCTACGTTGAGCTCGCCCGCCGGCTAGCGGCAGGCGCCCGAATCCCACAGCTTGCGGCCCACGATGATCTGGGCGGCGTGGGCGTGGCCGTGCTCGAGCAGGTGCTGGATGATGAGGACGCTCCTTACTGGGATCTGCTTGCGCCCGACGTGTCGGACCTTGTCGGCGTCGCTCAGGTCGTAAGCCCGCAACCCCTCCCCCACTTCCTTCAGGCGCGCCAGGCAGGTGGCGAGGACCTCCGCCGGGTCGGCGTGGTCCACCTCCAGCTCGTGCGGGCCGGCTGCCCGCAACGCCTCGTCGACCTCGTCGCCGCTGGCGTAGCGCCAGAGCCGCAGGCTTGAGCCCCCCACGTGCCTCACGATCCCCGCGATCGGGTTCACGCTGCCGGGCGCGGCCGTCCACCACCAGCCCTCGGCGGGCAGGTCGGCGGTCCAGCGTTCAATGTTCGTGACGAGGTGCTCGTGACCGCGCAGCCAGGCCGATACCAGTGGGGCTGCGCCAGCGACGTCTCCGCTGAGGAATGGGTCCATGCCCCGATGCTACCGCCGCTAGGGCGGGCGCCGCCCCCAGAGTGTGACCGAGCGCTCGGTGTGTCGGCGGTCGGGTCGGGGTGGCGAGGGGGGCGGTGTGGTGAGGGCGTCGGTTCCCGTACCACCGATTTGATAATGCGAGGCACCTCACGGTGCGCGCCGGCTCCGCCCGCGTACGCTGACGCCATGACCCCCTCCCCCATCACGTCGCTCGAGCTGTCCCGCGCTACGCGCTTGCAGCGCGTGGCGCGGCTCCAGGGCCTATCCGAGGAGGCGCTCCGGCGCCACGCCGTGAAGGCCGCCTCGGAACAGGACGAGGAGGCGCTCTGGGAGCTCGTGGAGGCACACCTCACGCTCAGGGGAGTCAGCGGCGTGACCACGAGCAAGCACACGCTGCGCGCATACCGCCGCGGCCTGCACGAGCTCCTGACGATGTGGCAGGGCGAGAACCTCCTGCGGCCCGGCCGCGACGCCGGGCCGCTCTACGTCCAGCGCCTGCTGGCCGGCGAACGGGACGAGCTGCTGGCGGCGGAGCCCGCCGGGTCGCGGCGGGGCCGCAGGGCGAAGGGCGGTCCGCTCACCCCCGCCACCGCCTCGCTGCGCGTGGCGGCAGGCCGCGCCCTCTACGGCGCCCTGGCATGGGCCGGCGCGACCGACGCCGATCCGTTCCGAGACGTGCGCATCGGCCGCGCCGCCAGCCACGCCGCCGAGAGCACCGGCACGCGGCACTACACGGAGTACGAGCTGATCGAGCTGCAGGCCGCGGCCCGCGACCAGCAGGAGCGCGTGATCCTGCTGTTGGGCTCACACGGCGGCCTGCGGGTGAGCGAGATGTTGGCGCTCACGTGGGACGCGGTCGACCTGCGCGCCGCGAGGCTGACGGTGCGGTCCGGCAAGGGCAACAAGACCGCTCCCGTCGACCTCACCCCCAGGCTGGCCGAGGCGCTCCTCACCTACCGGCGCGCCATGGACCTGAGCGGCGTCCCGCGCCCCCACGTGCTGGAGCTGCGATCGCAGTTCGGCGTGTTCAACCGCCTGGAGAAGCTGTGCGCGCGCGCCGAGATAGAGTTCAAGGGGGTGCATGCGCTCAGGCACTCGGCCGGCACGCGGCTGTACCGGCAGACGGGCGACCTTGGCCTGGTTCAAGACCACCTGCGCCACGCGACGCTCGACATGGCGCGGCACTACGCGCGGAGCGATCGGCGCCGCCTCCGCTCCCGCCTCGACGAGTGGGAGTGACGGCGCCAACGAGGAGCGACGTCATGACGATCACCGGCGTGCACACGATAATGCCGACCCCTTTCACCGCGACCGGCCGGCTAGACGAGGAGTCCCTCGCCCGCCTCACGGACTTCCTCATCCGCCTGGGCGTCGACGGCCTCACCGTCCTGGGCGTCCTCGGCGAGGCGCCCAAGCTCAGCGAGGCCGAGCAGGACCGGGTGGTCACGGTCACCGTGTCGGCCGCGGCCGGGCGCGTGCCGGTCTACGCCGGCGCCAGCGCCGGCGGCACCGACCTCGGGATCATGCGCGGCCTGCGGGCCCTCGAGCTAGGGGCGGCCGGACTCCTCGTGGCGCCCGCCACGCAGAACGACGCCGCCGTGACGGCCCAGTTCACGGCGCTCGACGCCGCCATCAGGCACACCGGTGCGCAGGTCGTGATCCACGACTACCCGGCCGCGACCGGCGTGCGCTTGAGCGTGGCCCTCGCGCTGCGCCTGAACCGCGAGCTCGAGAGCGTCACGACCATCAAGCTCGAGGAGCCGCCGACCGGCCCGAAGGTGCGGGCCCTCAAGCGCGAGGCCGGCGCCGAGCTGGCGGTGCTGGGCGGTCTGGGCGGCACGTACCTCGTCGAGGAGCTCGAGAGCGGCGCCGACGGGATCATGACCGGCTTCTCGTTCCCAGAGCTGTTGGTGCGCGTCGTGGGCGCCTACCGGGACGGCACGGCCGCCCAGCGCCTGGCCGCGCGCGACCTCTTCTACCGCAGCTGCGCGCTGCTCCGCTACGAGTTCCAGCCGGGCGTCGGGCTCGCCATCCGCAAGGAGGTCTACCGCCGGCGCGGCGCCATCGACGACGCCCACGTGCGCGCTCCCGGCGCCCAGGTCGACGACGACCTGCGCCGGGAACTCGACGCCGTCTTGGAGTACGCCCGCATCCCCGAGTGGCTGACGGCGGAAGGCTGAGCCCGGCTTCACCCCCGATCTCAGGCGGGAGCGGCCTCCAGCGCGCGCGTGAGCGCCCTGCCGAGCCGCGCGACGCCGTCGCGCACGACCTCGGCGGGAGCGTGGGTGAAGTTCAACCGCATGGTGTTCAGGCCCCCGCCGTTCGGGTGGAACGGGGCGCCTGGCACGTAAGCGACCCGCTCCTCGGCCACGACCTTGGGCAGCAGCGGCGACACGTCGACGCCGCTCGGCAGCTCGACCCACACGAACATGCCGCCCGTCGGCACGGTCCAGCGCGACCCGGCCGGGAAGTGCTCCCCGAGCGCCTGGAGCATGGCCTCGCACCGCTCGCGGTAGACGCCCCTGAGCACCTCGAGGTGGGGCTCGAGGGCTCCCGACTTGAGCACCTCGAGGGCGACGTACTGCGAGAGGGTCGAGGTGTGCAGGTCGGCGGACTGCTTGACCTGGGCCAACCGCGCGACCCAGGCGGCCGGCCCGACGACCCAGCCGAGCCGCAGTCCCGGCGCCAACGTCTTGGAGAACGTGCCGAGCGCCAGCGTCCAGTCGGGTGCCAGCGAACGCAGCGACGGTCCGGCGGGTCGCTCGAAGTAGATGGCGCCGTACGGGTCGTCCTCGACGAGCGGCACGCGGTGCCGCTCCACCAGCCGCGCCACGGTCTCGCGGCGCTCGCGCCCCATGGTGCGCCCGGTCGGGTTCTGGAAGGTGGGCAGTAGGTAGGCGAACTTCGGGTTCCGGGCGAGCGCGGCGGCGAGCGCGTCCGGCTCCACCCCCTCGTCGTCCATCGCGACCGGGGCGTAGCTCGCCTGGAACAGGCGGAACGCCTGGAGCGCGCCGAGGTAGGACGGGTCCTCCGTCACGACCAGGTCGCCCGGGTCGAGGAGCACCTTCGCGACCAGGTCGAGCGCCTGCTGCGAGCCGGTCGTGAGGATCACGTTCTCGGCGGTCACCGGCGCGGCAGGCTCCTGCGCGCTGACCGTGGCCGCGATCAGCTCGCGCAGCTCGCCGACGCCCTCGGTGGCGGCGTACTGCAGGGCCTGCCGACCGTAGTTCGACAGCACGCGGTCGGCGGCGGAGCGCATGGCGTCGATCGGGAAGTACTCGGGCGCGGGTAGTCCGCCGGCGAAGGAGGTGATGTCGGGCCGGCTGGCCACCTTGAGGATCTCGCGGATGGCCGAGGACGTGACGCCCCTGGTGCGCGCGCTCAGCCGCTGTTCGAACGGGTCGGTCATGGTTCCTCCGGCTCTCTGCGCCACGCCCGGACGGGCTCGCCGACGGGTGGCGTGGCCGTCGGTGCAGACGCGCCGGTGGGTTGGGCGGGCGCGGCCGCGCCGATGACGTGGGCACCATGTTAGCAGGCGGTCGCGGGCGCGACCGGCCAGGCCGGGCAGGGCGCCAGGCATCCACCGAGGTCATGGCAGCCGCCCCCGCGGAAGGTGGAGCCTGATGCCAGACCCGGCGTGGCCGAGCGAGCGGGGGCCGAATCGTTGCCACGCCGGTGTCGCTTCCCCAGTTCGGGTCCTGGTGCCGCGGTCTCGCCCGGCCGGCGAGACGGTACGGTCGTTACGCGCCGGTGTCCCGCCGGGCCTTAGCATCGGGCCGGAGGTGGCCAGTTGCCAGCGAGAGCCCACCAGAGCACGAACAAGGGCGCTGACGCCGTCACGGTCGGCACTGAGGTCGCCGCAGTCGCGCCCTTCCGCCTCGACCTCACGGCCATGGCCCTGCAGCGGAGGCGCCACAACCGGATCGACGTCTGGGACGGCAGCGTGCTGCGGCGCGTGATGCCGGCCGCCAGTTCGGGTGGGGTCCTGCCGGCGCCGTTCCTCGTCGAGATCCGCGCGCTCGACGGGCAGTCGGCCGTGCGCGTCGACGTCACCGGCGCGGCCGACGCCGCGGCGCTGCGCCTGGGAGGCGAGCGCGCCGTCACCAGCCTGCTCGGGCTGGACCGCGACCTCTCCGGCTTCTACGCCATGGCCGCGAGCGACCCGCGGCTCGCGCCACTGGTCGGGCGGCTCCGGGGCCTGAAGCCGCCCCGCTACCCGGGCCTCTTCGAGGGGCTGATGAACGCGGTCCCGTGCCAACAGGTCACGTTGTCGCTCGGCCTCCAGCTGCTGGAGCGCCTGGCGCGCGCCTACGGGCCCGACCTGCCGTACCTCGCGCCGTTCCGGGAGGCGGGGCCGCTCGCCCTCCCGTCCGCGGCCGACCTGGTCGGCGCCGACGCCGACGCCATCGGCGCGATGGGCTTCAGTCGCGCCAAGGCGCGCACGCTCATAGAGCTGGCCACTGCGGTCCACGGGGGCGACCTCGACCTGGCGGCAGTCGAGCGGCTCCCCTCGCCCGACGCGCTCAAGAGCCTGACGGCCCTCTACGGCGTCGGCAGGTGGACGGCCGAGTACGTGCTGCTGCGCGCCGCCGGTCGCCTCGACGTCTACCCCGACGGCGACTCCGGCGCCCGCAACGGCCTCGCGCGCTTCCTCGGCGAACCGGGCAAGCCCAGCTACGAGTGGGTCGCTGACCAGGTCGCGCCGTGGGCGCCGTACGCCGGCTTCGTCTACCTGCACCTGCTGGTGGACGGGCTGACCCGCGCCGACACGGCCGGCGAGCTGCACCGGCTCCTGCCCGACGCCCCCTGACGCCTCCCGTTCGCGGACGGAAGCCCGGTGCCCCCGCGGCGTATCATCGTCCATGCTAGAGAACCCGTTACTGGCTGCCTGGCGCGCCGGGCGCGCCACGGCGAACGCCTGGCTGGGGTTGGGCGACGGCCTCTCCGCCGAGGTGATCGCCCGGCGAGGCTACGACAGCGTCACGTTCGACCTGCAGCATGGTGCCGCCTCCCTCGCCGACCTGCCGCGGCTGCTTCAGGCCGTGTCCGGTTCGGCGGCCGTGCCGCTCGTGCGCGTGCCGAGCAACGACGCGGCCCAGATCATGCGCGCCCTCGACCTGGGCGCGCTGGGCGTGGTCGTGCCCATGGTCGAGTCCGCCGCCGAGGCCGCCGCCGCCGTTGCGGCGGCCCTGTACCCGCCCGCGGGGCGCCGCTCCTACGGGCCGTTGCGGGCGGGCCTCGTGCACGGAGCCGACCAGCACGAGCGCGCCAACGACCAACTGGCGCTCTTCGCGATGGTCGAGACGGCCCCCGGCCTCGAGCAACTCGACGCCATCGCCGCCACGCCCGGCCTGACCGGTCTGTACGTCGGACCGGCCGACCTCAGCTACGCGGTCGGCGCGGCTCCCCGCATCGACTCGACCGACCCGCGGCAGATGGCGGCCGTGGAACGCATCCTCCAGGCCTGTCGGGCGCACGGCAAGGTGGCGGGCATCCATACCGGCAGCGTGGAGTTCGCCCGGCGGGCCGTGGAGCGCGGCTTCCGTTTCGTGACGATCACCATCGACTACGTCACGTTGGGCCAGGCGGCCGGAAGCCGCCTAGCGGAGTTCAGGGCGCCGGTGCCGGGCGCGGCCGAGAACGTGCCTCGGGGCCCAGTCTCTTGACGTACCGGTCTGTATAATCGCGCATGGCCGATCCCACCACACCCGGCGCCGCGGAACGCCTGCTCGACACCGCGGCGCGGCTCTTCTACGCCCGCGGCGTCCCGAACGTCGGCATCAACGAGATCATCGCTCGCGCCGGTGTGGCGCGGATGACGCTCTATCACCACTTCCCGTCGAAGGACGCCCTCGTCAAGGCGGTCCTCGAGCAGCGTCGCGTCGAGCGCGCCGCCTGGCTGGCGCGGGCCGACGAGGCGGCCGTAACCCCGATCGAGCAGATCCTCGCGGTGTTCGACCTGCTCGAGTCGTGGGCGCAGACCCCGGACTTCCGCGGCTGTCCGCTCGTGGCGGCGAGCTTCGAGCTGGGCGGTCAGTTCAACACGGCCCTCCCCTACGCGCGCGATCACGTGACGGCCGTGCGCGCGCACATGACGGAGCGCGCCCGGGCCGCCTCGTTGGAAGACCCGGATAGGGTCGGCGCGGAGCTGCAACTACTGCTGGAAGGGGCGACGGTCACCGCCCACCTGCAAGGGGGCGCGGCGGCCGCCGGCGAGGCCCGGCGCGCCGCGCAGGCGTTGCTCGAGCGGGCCCGCCGCCAGGGGTCCTGACGCCGCGGTGCGTCCGTTACGGGGCGCCCTGCGCCGCGCAACGGACGAGCCGGCAGGGAAGCGCCCCAACCGTGGGGGGCCGGTTGGGGCGCACGTGGTGACGCTTCGGTCGCGCCCGCGGGCCGACCAGCGAGGAGTGTAGCACGGGCACCGGGCGGGTCTGGACGAGCCTGCCGCACGGCTCGGCGCGCGCCGAGCCGACGCGGGAAGGCGCCACGTCAACGCCGACACCTTGGTGGGCGGGAGCATGGCGCGTTCACGCTTGCCGTGGTGCCGCGCCTTCGTGGCGCCCTCCGCTGTGACAAGCGTACGCCCGGCGCCTTGGCGGCGGGAGGGGCGCATGTCCTGGTGCGGCCGCCGTGCGTGGCCGGTCCACCCGGGACCCTCGCGGCACCAGCCCGCTCGGCGCGGTCGCCGGCGGGCTGGTTGCGTGACTCGCGGGGCTACCCGGCTCGCGCCGGCGGGACGTTACTCCTCGACGCGCTCCTTGAGGCCCTTGCCGGGGCGGAAGGCGGCGTACTTGCGGGCGGGGATGGTGATCTCCGCACCGGTGCCAGGGTTGACGCCCTTGCGGGGGCCACGGCGCCGGGTCTCGAAGGTGCCGAAACCCGTGATCTGGACCTTGCGGCCCGCGTCGAGCTCGATGGCGATGATGCCCTTGCCGTCGGCCGTCGAGAAGATCGTGTCGACGACTTCCTTGGCCTTGTTGACGCTGAGGCCGGTCTTCGAAGCCAACTTGTCCGCCAGTTCTTTCTTGTTCATGCGCTAATTTCTACCACGCGAGCGGGCCTGTCGTGGCGGATGTCCTCACGGCGCCACCCGGTGCGGCGTGGCGGCGCGGCCTGGCGGCGCGGCCTCGCGGCCGGACGGGAAGTGGTCAAGGGGTGAGAGGAGGGCGTCGCAACGACCCGATGGGAGTTCCCTCGGCGGGATCGAGCCGCTTGGGAATCGCCACCCCCTCCTCTCTCCTCCGATGCTAGGGCGCCAGGCAGGGCCGGGCTGCGAAAAAGGCCCCTCGCGGCGCGCGGCGTCAGAGCGCCTCGTAGACGTACTCGTCGGCGGCATCGTCGAGGGCGGCCGGCACCAGGGCGTAGTCGCCCCGGTGGCCCACGAGCGCGCCGGCGGCCTTCAGTTCTCCCAGCACCCTGGTGGCCGTGACCCGGGCGCAACCGGCCATCAACGCGACGTCCTCGTGCGTGAGGCTGAACGGCAAGCGGCGCCACTCGGCGCCTTCTGCCGCGCCGCTCGGACCGTCGCAGGGCCGGCCGAGTCGCCGCGCGAGGCGCGCGAGGATACGACAGACACGGGCGCCCATGGGGAGGCCCAAGTCGTCGGCCAGTTCGCGGCTGCGGTTGAGTTGCGACACGAGCGCGGCGCTCACGCCGAGCCTGCCGGCCGGGCGTCTGAGGGTGGCGCCGAGGTCGACCTGAGCGACCTTGGCCGCGTCGGCGGCCACGACCGTCTCGCCGTGCGGCAACCCCTCGAAGACGGCGGTGGCGACGAGGTCGCCGGGACCGGCGAAATCGGCGAGTCTGTGCCTGCCGGTCATCGTCGGCGCCATCACCCGCAGGACCCCCTCGATGAGCAGGTAGGCGGTGGGGGCGGCCTCACCCTCCGCGTAGAGCGTCTCGCCCCGCTCCAGGCGCCTGACGGTGCAGGTGACGATGTCAGGCTCGCGCTGAGCCTCGGCGGCGCGCCTCGGGGCCGGCGCTGCCACGCGCCCGGGGGCCACGACGCCCTGCCACGACGTACTGATCATGCCGGGAGCCTCCCCTTGAGTTGGGCCGGCGTCAGCTCGGCGCCGGCGACGATGAGGTCGCGGGCGGCGTCCACCTGGCCCCACGTGTTCCAGAGGAGCACGCCGCGCACGAGGCGCCCCTCCATGAAGTAGAAGACGCCGGCCTTGCCGGGGTCGGACCAGTCGGCCACCACGTCCAGCCGGCCGTCGAGGAGGCCGACGGCCTCGTAACCGTCGTCGAACAGGTCGGAGTAGAAGAACGGCAGGTGGGTGTACGGGTCGGCGGGCGGTCCGCCGATCGAGGCCGCCATCTGCTGCCCGGCGGCGGCGCCCATCTGGTAGGCGTTGTCCTCGTGCTCGATGCGCAAGCGGCGGCCAAGCCCGGGGAACTCGAAGTTGGCGACGTCGCCGGCCGCGAACACGCCGAGTTCCCCCTTCACCGGCGCCGCCGAGGCGGCGAGCTCGGCGCGGAGGTGACCGTCCACCCAGACGCCGTTGTCGACGTGCAACCCGGCGGCGCGCGCGATGGCGTCGTTGGGCACGGCGCCGATGCCGACCACTAGCAGGTCGGCTTCCAGGTCGGCGCCGGCTTTCAGGCTCACGGTAACGCGCTCGCCGTGCACCCTGGCACCGGCCACGCGGCTGTTCGGATGGAGCTGCACGCCGTGCGCGGCGTACTTGGCGTTGACCAGCCGCGCGACCTCAGGCGGCAGCCGCCCGGCACCGAGCAGCTCCTCCGGGAAGACGAGGTGGACCTCGCCGCCGGCGAGGCTCAGGGCCGCCGCCATCTCCGAGCCGATGAACCCGCCGCCCACCACGACGGCGACGCGCCCCGGCCCCGAGCGCGCCCTGGCGGTGTGGTAGTCGTCGAGGTGGCGGTAGGCCACGACGGGGCCGCCGCTGGGCGCCCCGGGGAGTTCCCTGGCGCTCGCACCCGTGGCGAGGAGGAGGCGCTCGTAGCCAGCTACCTGCCCGTCGTCGAGCTGCACGCGGCGCTCGGCTAGGTCGAGGCGCGTCGCGCGGCGGCCGAGGCGGAACTCGCCGCCGAGGCCGGTCGTCTTGAGGTCGACCTTCGCCTCGTCGTCGCCTTTCCAGAGGCCCTTGGAGAGCGGTGGTCTCTTGTAGGGAGCGACTGTCTCGTCGCTCACGAGAAGGAGGGAGCCGTCGGGGTCAGCCTTGCGGATGGCCTTGGCGGCCGCGTCGGCGGTCATGCCGCCACCGATGATCACGTAGCGGTAGGTCACGGTCTCACCCGCGGCGACCCTACCACGTTAATGACACTTTTCCAAGTGTTTACTTGTAGAACTTGGCAGCGCCCGCCAGGGCGCGGCGCCTCACCCCAGTCCGCCGGAGATGTAGGTCTGCAACTGCTCGATCAGGAACGACTGTTCGGCCATCACCGCCTTGACCACGTCGCCGATCGACACGACGCCGAGCAGGGCGCCGCCCTGGTCGAGCACCGGGAGGTGCCTGACGCGGTGCTCCGTCATGAGTTCCATGCAGTCGTGCAGCCCCTGCTCCGGGGCCACCGTGACCAGGCGCGTGGTCATGATGTCCCGGACCGCCAGTTCCCTCGACGCGTGCCCCTGGAGGATCACCTTGCGCGCGTAGTCGCGCTCCGAGAAGATGCCGACGACCCGCCCCGCCTCCGTGACGATCAGCGCGCCGACGTTCTTGTCGGCCATGAGGCCCAGGGCGTCGAACACCGTCGCGCCCGGCGAGACGGTCCAGACCGACGAACCCTTGTCTTGCAGCAACTGACCGACGGATCGCCTTACCTGCATCGCTCACCTCCAAGGTTCCGACCATCTTAGACGGTCGACCCGACCCGGTGGCGGCGCCGGCACGGTGACCCGGCGCCGCCTCCCCCAACCGCGCGCGGGTAGACTGCGCCTCGTATGGCCGAAGCCGAGAGCGAGCGGGCAGCGACGGCGGGTACCGCACCCGAGCGGGAACTGCCGGTGTTCGACGACCGCGCCCGCGTCCCCCGCGACCTCCGTACCGGACCCGAGCTGGCCGCCAACGGGCTGCTCCGCCTCGGCGCGCCACGGGCGCTACTGCGCCAGGGGTCCGGGCTCGAGCCGCTCTTCAGCACGAGCGAGGCCCGGCTGCTGCGCGACGCGCTCTGGCCGCGGGGCGCGCGGGCGGGGAGCGCGCAGCCGAACGCGACCACGACCGCCCCCAACGCGGCGCGACCCGCGCGCGACCCCCCTCGGGCCCCGCGGGAAGCGACGCCCGGTCGCGGGCATCCCCACGCGGGCCGCAACCTCGACGAGCTGTTCCGCGAGGGCTTCGTCGTCCTCGACACGGAGACCACGGGGCTGAGCACCGGCGACGAGGTGATAGAGATCGGGCTCCTCGACTCGGAGGGGGGCGTCCTCCTCGAGTCCAAGGTATTCCCGCGCTCGGGCCACGTGCCGGCCGCGGCCACGCGCGTGCACGGCTACACCATCGACGACCTCCGCGGGGCCCCCTCCTGGCCGGAGGTGATGATCGAGTTGGAACGCCACCTCGAGGGGCGGCGCGTCTTCGCGTGGAACGCCCCCTTCGATGAACGCATGGTGGCGCAGTCGACCAGGCGGTGGCGGTTGACCAGCGCCGTCGGGGGCTTCGAGTGCGCCATGCGCACGTACTCGGCGGTCCGCGGCGTGCGCGGCTCGCTGCGCCTCGAGCGGGCGGCGCAGATCGAGGGCGTGCTGGTGGGGGGAGGACAGTCCCACACGAGCGTGGACGACGCCCGCCTGACGCTCGCGGTCATGCGGCGCCTGAGGCGGGCCGGTCCGGCCAGGGCCTGATCAAAGGTGGGCGCCTCACAGCGGAAGATCGTCCACGTCGACATGGACGCCTTCTTCGCCTCCGTGGAGCAGCGCGACGCGCCTGCCCTGCGGGGCCGTCCCGTCGCCGTCGGCGGGTCGGGTGACCGGGCGGTGGTGGCGGCCGCGTCGTACGAGGCGCGGCGCTACGGGGTACGCTCGGCGCTGCCGATGCGGCGGGCGTTGGCCCTGTGCCCGGAACTCGTCGTGGTGCCGCCGCGCTTCGACGTCTACCGCCAGGTGTCGGCGCAGGTCAGGGCGGTGTTCCGCCGCTACACGGCGCTGGTCGAGCCGCTCGCGCTCGACGAGGCGTACCTGGACGTGACCGAGCCGCTGCGCGGACCGCCCTCCGGAACACTACTGGCCCGCGCCATCAAGGCCGACATCCTGAACGAGACGGGCCTGACGGCGTCTGCCGGGGTGGCAGGTGGGAAGTTCCTGGCCAAGGTCGCCTCGGGGCTACGCAAGCCGGACGGGCTTACGGTCATCAGGCCGGAGGAGGCGCTCGACTTCCTGGCTCAGCTCCCCATCGACCGGTTCCACGGCGTGGGCCCGCGCACCGCCGAGCGCATGCGGGCCCTCGGCATCAACACCGGCGCCGACCTGAGGGCGCGCGCCGTCGACGAGCTCGAGCGCCACTTCGGCAAGGCGGGCCGCTTCTTCCACCAGGTAGCGAACGGCGTGGACGACCGCCCCGTCGACCCGCACAGGGAGCGAAAGTCGATCGGCTCCGAGACGACGCTCGAGCGGGACCTCGAGACCCGTGCCGCGCTCGAGCCGATACTCTCCGCGCTCTGCCACGACGTGGCCGGCCACCTGCGCCGGCACGGGCTCGTGGCCCGCACCGTGGTCGTCAAGCTGCGGTTCAGCGACTTCAAGACCGTCACGCGCAGCCGGACGCTACCGGCGGCGGTGGGCGACGTGGAGGCGCTGCAAGCGGCGGCGTCACGGTTGGCCTTCGAGGTGGACCGCCCGCGCCTTCCCGTCAGGCTGCTGGGCGTCAGCGTCGCGCACCTGGCCATCGCCGGCAGCGTGGCGGTCCAGGCGCGCCTGCCGTTCCCGCCCTCGGAGCCTCGACCGCCACACCTCTGACGGCCGGGGAGGGCGGCGGCTCCCGGCCGTGCGCCCGTCAGGGTTGCGAGGTGGCGGCGCGAGCGCGCGCCAACAGGACCTCGTCCGTGAGGTCGAGCCTGAGCGGCGTGAGCGACACGTAACCGTTCTCCACCGCCCACCGGTCCGTGCCCTCCTCCACCTGCTCGGTCGGCTCCTCCGCGAACCAGTAGTGGGTGCGGCCCATCGGGTCCTCGCCGGCCACGACGTAACCCTCGTAGTGGCGCACGGACTGGCGCGTCCAGCGCATGCCCTTGGCGTCGTTCGGGAGGTTGACGTTGAGCAGGAGCATGTCCGGCACGCTCAGGAACGTCTCGATGGCGCGCCGGATGAAGGGCGCCAGCGG